>Ga0172366_10004910_pt1 | contig 10559 bp, 7 predicted proteins | sample LakKivSesite69cm_FD_114533 | JGI IMG/M metagenome (GOLD analysis project Ga0172366, IMG submission 114533) | Sediment microbial communities from Lake Kivu, Rwanda - Sediment site 69cm | ecosystem: Environmental > Aquatic > Freshwater > Lake > Sediment | place: Rwanda: Western Province, Lake Kivu...
TGCGTACAGGTCCCAGATTTTCGGGTTTGTGCTTCGGCACGCTATTATTTCTAGGTTCCCATCAAAGTCGATGTCAGCGATTGTCGGTTGCGAGTGGCTTGCTGAGTAGCCAGATAATATCTTTCTATATTTACCGCCAGTTGTAAGGACGCTTCCTGTTAGAGCGTTGTAAACTGCAAGGCCGCCACTGCCAGTGCTTTGGTGGGTCACAATCACGTCTAGTATTCCGTCTTTGTCGACGTCAGCAAGCATTGGACAATGGCTACTGCATAAAATGTCATCATCATTCCACAATGGTGTTAGTGTGTGGGCATCAAGACAACGTACTCCCCACTCGCCGTAAATGTACGGAGTGCTGGTATCGTAGCCATATCGTCTGTCTCCTTGGTAAAGTTCGAATATTCCATCAAAGTTGGCATCGCCTATGGTCAGTCCTCCCCAACAAGGATGCCAGCTACCGTTCTGCTGGCGCAAAACTTTTCCATCATAACTCAGCATGGTGAAATAGTCGTCTCCTATCCAAGGAGAGCGTCCAGAAGACGTAAAGATTTCGTAGAATCCGTCGCCATCAATGTCGGCGACTGGGCTGTTAAGATTATAGGAAGGCACGGCGGTATTCCGCCAGTAGATACTCCCGTCAGCTCCATGTAAGACTGTTGGATAGCTACCAGAGACTATTATCTCTAGAAGCCCATCATTATTGATGTCGGCTATCTCAAATGGAGTGTGTCTTGTTACTCCTCCAACTGTGACTTGCCATATGACATTCCCAGTGGCACCGTTCAATGCTGTTACAGTGCCTGTGCCACTATATGTTGGATCATCACTTGAGCCGCCTGTTACGATTATCTCTAGCTTGCCATCTCCATTGATGTCAGCAGCGAGTGGACCGATATATGTTTGTGCATTGGACCCAAGGCTTCTTGTCCATTTTAGTGATAGTCCTGGTGATGCAAAAACGGATCCCATGTTTAAAGATAAGAAGATAAAGTTAGCTAGAAGAAGTATGGTGAATGTCGAACCTAATATTTTTCGACGTACAGATTTTTTAAGCAGACTCATATTTTCAACTACTCCTTTCTCCGACTATTAGTCTAATTTCTAATTGGATTCATTAGATTTAAGTCTTCTAGTTCCAGATAAACACTTATGGAATATAGTTCTAGAAGTACAGTTTCACTTTAGCACGAGCTCACTTTTTAAGGATAGTGTGCTTCAGGTTTTTAGGTGGCAGAAGATTATTGGTTGTAAGGCTTTTGGCAGTGCGTGTGCTATTCCTCGGTTACTACCATAGATCCGTCTAAACCTTTTTTGCTTCAAACTTTATAATGTGTGGTTGTGAAGTGTACTTATGTTGGACAGAAGTGCAGCAAGGTTTATTATATCGTAACTAATGCGATATGCTATAGGGTTAGACGTGACACTTAGCAATCATAAAAAAGTAGCAGGGACTACTTTTCTGTTGGCTATTCTCGCCTTTTCCGTAGTCTCGGTGAGTTTTGGTTTGGAGTCTTCTAGCGCCATTTCTTCTTCTGGTATGATTAGTTATTGGCCGCGTGTGGATATTACGGTGAATGTTAGCAAGGTTATAGATGTAAACAATTTGAGTTTGGGTTTTCAGCTTGATTGGAATCGATGGAAGACTTTCGTAGATCGACCGGTTCAGTGGCAATTGGCTCAGGATGCAGGTTTTGGGCTTGTTCGTGTTTTTGATTTTAGACCCACTAATCCTCGGCTTATGCCTTGCACTTATTGGGATGAGTCTACTAAGACTGGAACATGGAATTGGGCGAATGTTGACTCTCTTACGCAAAAGATTTTTGAGATTGGAGCAGAACCGCTTTTCTGCCTTGGTTATGCGAGACCAAACATACAAAATTATATTCCTCCAGGAATGGCTGTGGATCCTATTACTGAGCTGCCTTATCCAGATAGTTATGCTGCATATGCTACTGAGTGGGTTAGGCACTTTAAGCAGTTAGGATGGCCTGTTAGATTCTATCAAATAATGAATGAGCCTTTTGCTTATTTTGGTTGGAACGCAGAGGACATCTCAAAACTTGGATATTATGTGGAGCTTTGGAACGCTGCTGCTAGAGCCATGCGTCAGCAGAATTCGAATATTTTTCTTAGTCATGATACTATTACGCATAAAAGGGTTCTTGACTATTGGATTACATACGGAGAGGACATTGACTATTTGGATTTTCACAAATACGATGCTGGTACAATTGGAGAATACAGTGATGCTGAAATGTTTAGGCGTGCAGAACAAAGATTTTTTGAAACTAGTACTACCTTATACGGTGTTGATGAGGCTCGGCAAAGATGGTATAATGGTCGTGGGAAGTGGCTTCCTGTGATTAATTCTGAAAGCAACTTTAATAGTGCTTGGGAAACTGGAACGGATCCAAAAATACAACAGATCACTGGTGCAGTTTGGCTTGCGTTGGTTTTGAGAATGAACGTTCTTAAAGGGTTAAACTACAACGTCTATTTCGAGTTTTCAAGTAGCAAATCATGGGAAACTGCAAATCGGCAGTCAGGGGGTATTGGGTTTGGCATGACAAATGAAGATGACAATCAGCCATGGTATCCATATTACGTACAGAAAATGCTTGGCACCAACTTGAATGTTGGAGATGCAATCATCGAATCAACTAGTTCTTCAAACGACGTCAAGGTCATTTCTTGGCTTCATAACGGAAAAACAAAGATGCTTTTGATCTGTGAAGTCGACCAGTATCGGACAGTCTATTTGAAAGGATTGACAGGGAGCTTAAAGGTTGAAAGGATTGACAGCACTATTTCTTGGGAGAATCCAATGCTGCAAATTGATGAAGTAAATGCAGCAGAACCTTTAGTATTGCGCGGATACACAGTAACGTTACTGAGTCCATAGCAGGAATTAAGATTTCGGGTTTCAGATAGCGTATATTGTCTAAAGCGGGCGAATTGTTAAGGCGGATTATGTGGGCGACTATATATTATGTAGTATTCGTTAGAGTATACTTGGTTAAACTCGCCGACAATCTTCTCATCAATAGTTTTCAGAACAGTTTTGGAAGAATCCACTCTACGAAAATCAAATTCATCTCGGATACCCCTTATAACTGAATGAGATTGATTGATGAGCTGGTTTTGGTACATCAATAGCTTTGACGAGTTCTCGCCTATCTCATCGAGATCTGTATACCAAAGTCTTAGAGTCTGGTGAGAGTGCTTATAGTTAAAGAAGGCAGAGTATACTGCAGTCCTCCATGACACGATATTCACTGTTGAACCACGGTCATGTGAGAAGAAGAATGATAAAGAAGACAGTTCTGTGGGATGGTTTAATTCGCCAAAGTAGTAGTTTCTTTCAAACCTCAACACCATGACCACAGCAGACAAAGTTATTATGAAGAAAAGCAAGAGAACAGCCAATGTTTTCCTATTCAACAGCTTCAACTTGTATGATGATATCTTTGCCTTCTTATAGACCACTAAGTCGTCAAGTAGAATAAATGAAGAAAAAGCCGCTGGAAATGCGGCGAATGCGGTGAACCTTGAGATTTGCCAGTCTGAGAAAAGGAGTAACCCTATTAGCATTATCATGGACATGGGTAGAAGCGCTATGACGCCCGCAAGCAGTGAACCATGTTTATGATACGTTCGTTTTTTATAAAGAGTCAGAATTGCGGCTAAAGACGCAAACCCGAGAAGTGTAACCAAAGAATATTTGAAGAAATCTCGTAAGATGACCCCCCACCAAGGCAAGGCTTCACTGGATGCCAGTGTTTCAATCAAAGGTTCTACGTACTGCGGTGAAAAGAAAGTTTTGAGTCGGTCAATTCCTTCGTAAAATATCAAAGATCCATTGAAGAGAAACCATCCAGCAAAAGCTACAACTGAAAGCAACATGAAATTAGTTCGCCTGGATTTGCGAGCCAGCACAAAATAAGAAGTCGCGAAGATTACTAAGGCAAAGGATTGAAATGGATGGGTGGTCAATGTTGCAATGGCTGTAAGCAGTTGAAGTAAGTATCCCCGTCGACCATGAAAACACAAAAAAGTAACGATGAAGAGTAGAAGGAAGGCAAACCCAAGCGCCGTGCGAGAAAAATGGTGAAAGTTATCGAACAAGTGATTGAAGAATAAGCATAGAAATAAAATAGTAGTATACGTGGCTAACTTGTAGCCTTTCTTTTCCAGCATCTTTGCAAAGGAATATAAAATTATGATGAAACTAACGAGCAAAAACAAATATAATACATAGTTTGCGTTAATCAAGTCACATCCTAAGACAGTAGACAAAACTCCATGAAGATTGAAAGAGGCTGGCCAAGATTCAGGGCGGGGATCTTGTGGATATACTAACCTTCCATTTTCCAATATAGTTTGTACTGGTGCTGAATGAAGATAAACATCACGAATCGTGAGGTAAGGATAGTTAACTAACTGAATAAGAGGAAAATACAGGCCTAGCAATAATACATGATATAAGGAGAGACTGTTAAAAAATATGGCAAATAACGCGAGTGTGTAGAAGACTGTGAGATGAAAAACTGCGTAAGGCGCCATAGTAAACGTGTCGTAAAAACCGAATGCCCCCTTTGACAAGTCGAAGTGCCAAAACAAAACAATGCATACGAACCAAACAAGAAGCACTATATTGATGACCTTTCCAATTTTCCGTTTCTGCATACCGATCACTTTTTGCTCATTAGTTTTCATTGAATTTTCCTAGAGAATGTCCATATCCATCAATATGGCTTCTGATGAAACCGATCCACCAATTTATGTTCATGAGAAAACATAGCAATGGTATCAAGAAAGCCTTCTTCTTACGAAATTTACGAAAAGCCTTCCGTGACAATTTCAGTCCCCATCCAACGTAAACTGGCGGAAGTCTGTAGATGATATTAAAAAGACCTTTGTGTTTATGGCTGATAAAGTGATCTCCGTAACCATACCACAAGTATTCGGCAGAAAGATCCTTTAGTGTTCCTCTTGGGATGTGATAGAACTTTGCTTCAAGATTTGTAGCCGTTTTCCAGCCTTTCAATACCATTCTAATTTTAAGATCAATGTCTTCAGCCGCTCCCTTGATGCGCACATCGAAGCCATTAACTTCTCTTAACGCTTTAGTTTTACAGATAGTTGCACCCATATACACAACATCTAGCATACTAAATAAAACACTCTGAATATCTGCCAAAAGATTCTTTCCAGATTCAACGTATTCATTTTTCCCTCTAGCCATACCTACCTGAGAATTCTCTTCCATGAACTTCAATTGTCTTCGTACGAAATCTTTCGCTAGTATCACATCGCTATCGACCCATATTATATACTTGCCGCGAGCGTTGTTGACAACAATTTGTCTCGCTGACCCTAATCCCTCTCCTCGGTCAGAAAAAATACACGCATCCAATTTTATCCTTGAAATTGCCTCATTTATGATGCTCATTGTCCTATCTTGACTATTGCCATCTACAATGATAATTTCAATATGTTTTGTAGGAAAATCTTGGTTAACTACACTGTCAATAGCCGCTTTAATAGTTGCCTCTGAATTTTTTACACATAATCCTATAGAGATTGTGTACAAGAACATCATCCCATTCTATACATGTTCCTTAATAGTTCATCACGGAGAGTCAGTGTGACTCTTGCAACACCACCAGCAACGAGAGGTGTTAGAGAAGCAACCAAAATATTTCCATTCACTATTGAAGCCGACCCTTAGTGTTTCATTATACTTACTACTTATTCGCATTATTTACTCACATTTGATGACAAGTCTCACGAATCTATGTTTCAAGAGTTAATTTGTTGCAAATCTCCATGAAATCTTATTTTTTTAATTGCTAAAACGCGCGCGCATACTTTGGGAATGGATGCCTCGTCTTAGGTGCCATAAAATCTAGACAATACTTTCACAGACTCTTATCAACTCTTGCAAAGCTTTTCTTCTTCCATATCTTTTCAGAAGCACTCTTCTATCGTGTAAGCCGAAATCGTTTACTGTATCCCTTCCAAATCCGCTCAAGTATTCTATAGTATTTGCCAATTCTTTATAATCTCCTGCTTTGAACAGAAAAGCACCTTTACATCCTTCTACTTGTTCTGGGATTCCCCCAATTTGAGAAGCAATGACAATCCTGCCTCGCAATATTGCTTCAGTTATCACATAAGGCAATGGCTCATTCCATATAGAAGGAACAATCACAGCTCGAAGTCGCTTGTATAAATCATTATATTCGCTATTGCTTAGTTTTTTGTATACTGAAATACCTAACTGATTGAATGACTCAATAATTCGTTTGTCAAGATTAGGAAATTTTGTTGCATGAACATGTATTTGTTTATGACTAATGCGATTGACATAAACCATGCTTTTACGCAATACATGGAAACCTTTTAGATAACTTAATCCACCAAAGTATCCAAAATCGTCACCCTCAACATTCATATATGAGAGTTTCGGTAAAGGGTTGTATATCACATGGATTTTATAATGCAAAGTCGCATCAAGTCTTTTTACAAAGTCGCTTTGTGCCTTGGATACGCAGATAACTGCATCACTTAGTTTAATGTATTCACCGAAACAATATCCAACAGTTGAGTTAAGTACAACTGATGTCAAGGTTTGAAATAAGCTTTCCCCATGGTTTCTTTCATTATTGTAGATACAGCGTAATGAACAGAACCCATTTTTGCAAGTGCAGGTTGCGTCATTTGATGCATCGTAAAGGGTAGATAGGGGGCATACTGGAGTGTAGCCGTGGAGGTGTACGATGACAGGCTTTCCATAGATTTTTGCAAAAGGAATCGCTGAGTACCAAAATTTCGGAATATATACTACATCAGCCCATTTCATCAGTTTCTTCATAAAACCAGAAATAAGAACGTCAAACCTTCGCAATATCGAATACTTAACTCCCCTAGTTTCATTTAACAAGGGCAACCGGTAAACTATCAAGTTCTCACTTCTCGAAACCTCCGGCTCACCACTGAACCTATTCGTAACTACAACAACATTAATTCCCGCTTTCCTTAAGAGTTCAGCATACAAGTAGGTAGCGAGTTCACCGCCACTACCATGAGGATAGAATAACTCGCTCAACATCAGAATATTCAACGTCAATCACCCTTCAAGATGAACATCTAGAGAACACGAACCCTTCTTTACAATCAATAGATAACCTAGAGGAAGGGCATTTAATACCCCTGTTTTTAGCGCAATCTTATAAAATAATCGTAGCTTCGACCAGACCACAACACTTGGATAAACCACTTTTCTCACACAAATCTTGCTTCCAGGATCAATCTGCAAAATCATCTTTTCCAATTTCTTTACTGAAGGTATATTTATTCTACCAAGCCCTTCATGACCAAACCTCTTAAAAATAGCACCTCTAACCCTTAAAGGAACAAAAAACACAAACGGCAAACCAGAATGCAACTCAATCGGAAAAAACTTGTTAGGAACCTGCACAACTAAATACCCACCTAGCTTTAACACACGCATCACATCTTCCAAAGAACGTCGCTGATCCGGAACATGCTCAATAACAGAAAACAAAGAGACAACATCAAACAACCCATCTCTAAAAGGCAAAAAATCAGCATCAGCAACAACCATATGCACTTTGTCAGCATTTTTCAAAACATTATTCTGCGGAAAACGCAAATCCATAGCCAAAATCTCGTTGGCATTCTCTCCGAGAGCAAGCGAGTTATAACCAAGCCCAGCACCAACATCCAAATATAACGAAAGCTCAAACTTTGGAACAAGCTCCAAAAACAAACCTTTCAAATACTTCGCTCTTACATCTGCAGACATCCCAAGACTTTTCCAAATCTCACGAGAAAATTGACGTAGCAAAAACATTCACCTTAAGGCTGAACTCAATTTTCACCGCAAAACTCCAAGTCTCCATTTACAAAACTTTTAACCAGAGCACCTCATGACCTTTTTCGGGCCACGATGGTTATAGTTGATGTTAAAAGCTCGTCTATAGAATACTGTGAAAGTTCATCGAGAATTTTAGGCGTCAACAATTTTTCTCCGTCTTTATCAGTCTCATTAAGAACTTCAAGAATTTCGAATTTCTGAGAAAAAAGCTTAAGCCACTCGGCTTTTCTCAACTTGTTCATGTAAATTGGCACTGGAAACCTGTTCTGTCTTAAATGATCCCAGGGAGGCACTTTATCAAACTGTTTACCAAGATGATGGCCCCCGGTTCTGCTCGTGAATAAATGAGCTTGGATATAAGCGAACCCTCCCATCTTAAGCACTCTGTGCACTTCGGAAATGGCTTTGGAGACATTAGCTATATGCTCGAAACACAGAACACTAACTGCCAAGTCAAATGTTTCGTCGGGAAAGAATAGATTTTGCGCATTCATCTGTTCGAAAACAAATCCTCGGTAGCTCAGAGGGAAATCGCAAAGCGATTGCAAAGTGTTGTAATACGTTTTCCTTTGCTTTAGTATGTCAAAAAGAAGCGTTCTTGAAAAACTTTCGACCCCATTTCGTGTTAGTTCTGTCCAGTATCTTCTTACCCATAAATCATCATGCGCAATATAACTTGAGTCTATTCCAACTACATGATTACCAAGGCTATGAAAAAGAAGAGTATAGGGATACCGTCGACCACAGCCAATATCAATTATAAACTTTCCCCTAATATCTCCCATATATGGTCTCAGCGTATTCCTAAGTAGGGTAAACGTATTATAGTCCTTGAAAGCCCTTCTCCGGTAATCCTGAGTAAGAACCCCAGAATAAAAATCGATCCGGCCCAAGAACTTGCGCAACAATGCACTCATCATTATCTAGCTCGCAAAACATCATGCATCTCATATATGCGTTCAAGCTGCATAACCACATCATTCCAATCCTTAATTTTTCCAGTACGAAAATTCGTTTCATCAATTTTTTCTCTACAATCAATGACTCTATCAATCAATTGCGCCAAAGAATCAACTTCTATTGGATAGTCTAAACCAAAACAATACTTGCCATCAACCCATTCAATCAGCGCAGATGTGTTAGCCACGATGCATGGCGTTCCGGCAGCAAGCGCCTCAGCGACAACAATAGAGTAGGCCTCATATCTCGACGGCAGCACGAACACATCTGCATCAACAAATTTCTGCAAAAGCTTACGTCTAGGCAGATTTTGAAAAAATCTCACCCTATCAAGCACATTCAATTTTTTTACTCGTTCCTCTAAAGCATATCTCATGCTCCCTTCACCAACGATCTCCAAGAAAATGTCATCATCCAACTTCGGTAAAACCTCAATCAAAAACTGCACACCCTTATAACCCACCAAATTACCAACATACAAAACAGACCTAAAACCACGCTTTCGTCTCTTTAAACCCTCAAACTCCCTAAAATCAACCCCACAAGGAATAACAACAATCCTATCAGGATCAAGCCCAAACTGACCACAAAGAAGATTCTTCTCATACTCAGAAACAGCAACAATCTTATCAGCAGCTCTAAGAGTCCGCCTACCAAACGGCTTGAACAACCTAATCAATGAATCCCTAAAAACAGAATGCCCAACCCCATGAAAATGCGTGGAAACAACAAACCTCTTCCGCTTAGCCAAAGTTGAGAAATGCAGAGGAAAAGCATGATAACAATGCCCATGAACAACATCAAACTCCGCCTTCCTCAACTTCAAAAGCATATCCAAAGAAAAAAAATAAGCCCCACTCGGCGCATACCGTCTGAAACGCTCAACTTTAACACCATTCACAACCTCAAAACGCGGGAAGTCACCAGGATTCGTAGCAAAAACCGTAACATCATGTCTCCTAGCAAGCCTCTCAGAAATATTACGAACATAAACAGAAACCCCCCCACCCCGATCAGCCAGATAAGGTCCCATATAAACCTGCAAAATCCTCACAAAACCCACCGCAAAACTAAATCTTTAACTCTGAAACAACCGCCATCAATTTACCAGACTTACCCAGCGGCACCTCATCTACAAACCTCACTACAACAGCCACATCATTACCCAAACCCAGCACACGCTTAACATGCTCTGTCAACTCCTTCTCAAAAACACCCTCATCAACACCTTCCTTCAATTGAACAAAAACCTCAAAAAGATTAACCCTCTTCTGAACAACCCTATACTGAACAATCTTCTCAAAAAACTTGCTCATGGCATTGGTAAGAATTCTAGGTGAAAGCAAACGTCCATCAGGCAAAACCAACACTGAATCTCTACGACCCTCAACAACCTTCATCAAAGGAAACTTCCTACCACAATGACACTCATCATCAGAGGGAACTCCAACATCGCCAACAGCATACCGAATAAAAGGCATCGCATAATTAAACAAACTCGTATAAACAATTTCACCCCGTTCACCAGCAGAAACTCTATCACCATCCTCATCAACAAACTCTGTAATAACACTATCCACATCCATATGGTACCCAACTTTCTCCGGACACTGCCAAGCACTCCTATCAATCTCTGCACAACCAAACTGGTCATAATAAGGAGCGCCGAAAACATCTTCCATAAACCGACACGAAA
>Ga0172366_10004916_pt1 | contig 10555 bp, 8 predicted proteins | sample LakKivSesite69cm_FD_114533 | JGI IMG/M metagenome (GOLD analysis project Ga0172366, IMG submission 114533) | Sediment microbial communities from Lake Kivu, Rwanda - Sediment site 69cm | ecosystem: Environmental > Aquatic > Freshwater > Lake > Sediment | place: Rwanda: Western Province, Lake Kivu...
CAATGGGCACCCCGTTGACGCATGTTCCATTCGTCGAGCCAAGGTCCACCAAAGTGCACCCTGCGTCTCCGTATTCGAGAATCGCGTGGCTACGCGACACTTTCGCATCACGAAGCACAATGTCATGGATCGCCGCACGACCAATGGTAACCTTCGGCTTCCCAAGCGCGAATTCTTGTTCCTGCCCACTGGGCAAGGTAAGAACGAGTTTGCCAAAGTTCTGCATCTTTTCGTCCCTCAACTAGCCTTGAGAATGTTTAACAAAACTCAACGTAAAGGCGGCTGAGGCACTGGCGTAGTGCATACATTGATGGATCTGCTTTCCATATGTACTTGCCGGCCTTGCTAGACAATCTGAGAAGGCTTCATGGCGTACATGATTCATTATATCTATGTACAAGACTTTTCCAAAGTCAGCCGGGTGGATGCAATACTGGAGAACGGATTATCTTCCGCCTGCATTTCTCTGTGCTGGCTAACGACATCGTGGACGGCAAGTGCCGCTTTTGTGGTCATCCGATAGCGGGGATTTGGGCCGGCTCGTAAGTAGGCGCTTCAGCGCCTTAGCCTCTCCGGACATGTGCACGATGAACGATGGCTGCTGTCAAGTGCGACCCGCAGATCGGTGGCCGTTTTCACACCAGTGCCATGTAGCACACCAATGTCAGTTCATCCTCAGTAAGTTCTGGGACTTCGGGACGTTGGGGCAATGTGACGGGATTGTCACGTACAAAGGTCTGAAGCGCTGCAAAAAGGGCTGGCCCGTTGTTGCGATTGGCTTGCCAGATTTCGCGCAGCCGCCGCAGATAGATGTCGGGCAAAGGTTCGGCAAAGTACTTTAGCAATGGCCGCAACGCATCATCTGGACGCTGAGTCTTCAACCAGTTGAAGACATGGTTCTGAGGCGCTTTCAGCCTTGGAATTTTGACCCGCGCTTGGCGCAGCCGGTTCACGATGTGCCGCTTGGCTTGCTCGATGACCGGGAATACGTCAAAGTCAGGGGCAACAAGCGGTTCCTTCTCGCTACAACGGACAAGCTTCATCACCTCGAGCTTGCGTTCCACAGAGCGCTTGGTGGCCAGGTCATAGAACAGCCACCAATGCTGGCTGCCTCCCTTTAGATGCACAAACAGCCCTCGCCGTCCGCCTGGGGCACGTTTGCCTGCTCCCACGCCAGGCCCGAGTCGCTTTAACTCGTCTTCTCCGACCCGTTTCAGGAAGTCAAGCAGTTCTTGCTTGAGAAACTCACCAACGTCCAGTTCGGATAAAGACTCCAGTTCGCTCCAGATGCTCTCGTCCTCTGCGGCAATACGGCGCAAAGCGTTAAAATCCTGCGGGGTAGGCGTTTCGCCCAAGACGGGTGCATCAAGCAGACCGGCGCGGTTGATTGCTTCCAGGCGTTCGCGCAGACGCCGCATGAGACCAATGAGGGATTCAAGTGTATCTTCGGGTATAAAGTTGTAGACGTGCACCACATCATACATGCTTCCCAGGCGGTCAACCCGCCCGGCTCGCTGCACCATGCGCACCGGGTTCCAGTGCAAGTCGTAGTTGACCACAGTGTCCGCATCCTGTAAGTTCTGGCCTTCTGAAAGCACATCGGTGCTGATCAGAAGCTGAATCTCGCGCTCTGATCCTTTTACATTGGGTTGTTCGTGCGTCTGTGGGGCGAAGCGAATGATACGGTCACGGCGCTCCTCGGGCTTCACACCACTGTCCGTGATGCTCAGTTGTGCATGCTCTAGCTTCTGGATGAACTCTGCATCTTCACGCAGACGTCGGTACAGATAGCGCGCAGTATCCTTGAAGTAGGTGAAGACAACCGCCTTCTTGCCCTTAAGCTCGCCGCTGAGGATGGCTCGCAGCGCCAGGAACTTGTCATCCTTGTCCCCTCCAACCGCTGCCAGCTTGTCGCTGATGGTTTGTAACGCACGTACATCCCTCTCAACAGCGCTGCAGATGCTGGGCAAGTCATAAGCGGTCGTATCCAGTGGCTCGAGCTGTCCCAGGATTTGAGCGGCCACCTGCTCGGCTTGCTCTTCCGCCTCCAGCCGTTCCTGCTCGGTCAAGGAGTCGTCGTCTTCCAGTTGGCGTAAGCTGCTCTCCATGCGCTGGAAAGCGGATGCATTAAGCAAGCGTCCGGCTTTCAGTTGGTCGAGAAACTTGACCTGAAAACGCATTTGCCGCTCAATGCTAATCTTGAACGCGGCAACTGAGGATTCAAGCCGCTTGAGGTACAGCATCTTAAGGATGCCAACCAATGCAGCCTGCCGGCCCAGGATCATCGCCAAGTCCACTGGCACACTTGAGAAATCGCCAGCTTCCAGGGCCGAGCGTTGTTGCCAGGGGATGTCCCTGCGGTAAAAGTCGAGCAGGTACGGGGCGAGGTTCAAGTTCTCGATGACCACCGATGCGTCATCATACAGTCCCTCATAGGTCCGTTCAAGGTTATAGTTTACAGTATGCAGTTGCCGCTCCGGGAAGCGGATGCGCTTTCCATCAATCTCAGCCTCGGGGTAGTTGCGGCGGATGAACTCGCGACTGCGACGTATCGCAATGGCCTCCAAAAGATCATGAAGCGTTTCACGATCGGCATCGGCTTGCACAAAGTAGCTACGCATACTGGGGATGCCAACGCCGGCGAAGAAATCGTCCCGGTCGCCAGTAATGAAACGCACTTGTTGATACAGGTCAAAAACGCTCGTGTTGACGGGCGTAGCGGTGAGGAGCACCAGCTTCTTGCTCTTACCCGTGCTCAACAGCTTTGCCAGGTTTCCGTAACGGTTGGCAACTGGATTGCGGAAGTTGTGCGACTCATCCACGATAACCAGGTCATAGTCTGTTTGGGTGTGCTCCAAGAAGTCACTCTGGCTGACTCGCTCCTGTGACTCAATGTGGGCGTAGATGCGGTAGGCTTCCAATTTCTTGCTCCACCAGATGTCGCGCAGTTGCGCAGGACACACCACGAGAGCCTTTTGGCGCAACTGATAGGCATAGTCATCCAGAAGGCGCAGCGCCAGGTAAGTCTTGCCATATCCTACAGGGTCGGCGATGAGCACACCGCCAAAAGTCTCCAAGATGTCTTTGGCCGCCAAGTAACCATCGTGCTGAAAGTCTGCCAGGAGAATAGGGCTGGGACGGTCCTCGTTGGGGGCCAGGTCAATGCCCAGTCGATCGGCCATGGCTTCGTAGAGGGCCTTGATGTAGATGAGGTAAGGGGGCTGGAGCTGCGTAGCTTGGTTGTACAATTCGATGAGTGTCGCCTTATAATCCTCGGCCTCCGCCCAAAAGCGATCGAACCAGGCGGCAAACTCACGGGCAACGGCAGCTTGCTTGTGCGCCATGTTAAGTTCAGTGTTACTGGTAAGGCCAGCCGCGGTGAAGTTGGACGAGCCGACAATAGCAATGGTGCCAAACGCAGGCACGTCCTGAAGGATATAGGCTTTGGCATGGAAGAAGCGCCATGTATAGTGGCGAACTTCCACGTCGTTGCGCTGCAGGAAAGCAAGCAAGTCGCGCACACGGTCATGTTCCTCACGACGCCCGGTACCCATGGCTTGGTGCAGATCTGACTCGATTTCACCGGTAAGTTCCGACACGGGTGAGATAACGTCCGCACTGATCCGCGCAGGCGATGGCTCTTTACCCAACAGAATACGTACTCTGGCCGCACGGTTCAAACCCTCGCTCACCAAAGCGTAGCCACCCAGATTGAAAAAACCACTGGCGATATGCAGCGTGGATCCCGACCCCAATAAGCGGTTAAGAACATCAGCTAGCCTGCGGTCAGGACTACTGTTGTCAATCAAGTCCGGAATCGTCACAGGCATCATCAATGTAGCTGTCCTTTCTCTCTGCAGTCTTGATGAGGGTGTGCAGGTTGCGCGGCTTCCGGTATCTCAGTCTGCGGCGATACACTGGGCTGGTGTATTCAGAGATAAATACCTGTAACTTGTCACTGCAACCGGCTGACATGCAGGTTGAACCAGGCGATACAGCCAGAGCCCGGAAGATGTACTGGCGACGTTCGGCCGACGATAGGCGTTTCCATACCTCAAGCGCCTTCTCCCATATAATCCGATGACGCGAGCGGGCTTCTTCGCAGAGTATGGTGCTTGGCGTAGGCTGGACCGCAAGCGGCGTTTTACGCTGACCAGGGTTCCCGGCGGAAACATCGCTCGACAATTCGCTTTTGTCATCACGGAAAACGCGCGACCTTCGGAGTTTCCCAAGTGCTCTGCATTCAAGTTGCCGAACGCGTTCGCGAGTGAGACCAAGCTTCTCCCCTATCTCGTCCAGTTTATACAAGTGGCCATCGCAAAATCCAAACCGCATCTCTATGACACGACAATCTCGTGGACTTAGGATTTCGGACAGAATCGTATGAATATCCCTACCACGCCACAGCTTAATCTCCACTTGATCGAGCAATTCCGATTGCCAGGTATCCAAAAGCACCTCTCCAAGTGTCAGTCGGCTCCTGCGCTCATTATTCTCGAAGCTATAGGCCCTCCCGACCTCATCGGGTATCGCGAGTTGGAGGGGAATGATTCCTTGAGCTAAACTTCGCAGGCGTTGTACATGGTAGCTTGCCCTTCTTAGCTTACATCTTAACTTCGAGCTAAACCATTCACAACCATGGACTAGGCCGAACCATGCGACTACCGTTTCCTTTTCAGAAAGCGGGCTCATCTGTAATGCGATTTCTTCATCCGTAGGAGTTCTACTGAGTCGGTCCTCAAGCTGGTGTTGCGTCTCGATGAGATCACTGACTTGTTTCTGCACATAATCGGGTAACTGGATGAGAGAATTTGCAGAGATGGCCCGTTGAATGGTTTGCCGAATCCACCATGTTGCGTAAGTGCTGAATCTATATCCCAGGGTTGGATTGAATCTGTCCACCGCCTGCAACAAGCCTACATTCCCCTCCTGGATCAAATCCAGCAAGTCAAGGCCCAATAGCCGATAGTGTCGTGCTTCATGGACAACCAAGCGCAAGTTAGCGCGGACCAGCCTTTCCTTGGCTTGACTATCTCCACCACGGGAGGCAAGAGCGAGGTCGCGTTCTTCGCTTTCGTTCAGAAGCGGTTCGTGTCGTACCTCGCGGAGGTACTGCCATAGGATCTCTGAATCCTCGCTGAGCTTGCGATACAGTCGTCTCCGGTTGTCGTACGCCTCGTTAAATGCTCTGAAGTGCTTCTCCGCAATCTTGGCTGGATGTTGCTCCCATGGCAAGAGCTTGAGCTGCTGAAGTAGCCGCCAATCGAGAGGGCTTAGCCTCTCCATGTCAATCCGCCAGAAGCAATGAGAGAACCCCGTGTCGATGCCTCGCTTCATCACCCTTTGGGCTATCCCCAGCACAAAGTGGCCGGGGTAATCAGGATAGAAGAAAGCGAACAAGTAATCGCCCTGGGGATAGCGGTGTAGAAAGGGGTCGAGTATAGCAACAAGGTCAGCCCGCGGAAAGCGGCTAGTACTGGGCAATCTCTTGCACAACTGCACGAGGAAAATCTGGAATATCCCTGTTTCATCTTGGTAATGGGAAACAAGTTGCGTTTGCGTGATCAGTTGACGAGCGACTGTGGGGAGATCCGACATGTCCCATGGGGTTTGTTCAGTCTGGTATCCGGATGCACGCACGAAATCAAGAAAGGCCGCAGACACATCTGGCACGCGCACATCAGCGATAGGAGCCGCTGTTCCTTCTTTCCTTTCATCGTTTTCAAATGGATCTCGCAACGGTACGTCGCCTTTTCATACGAGCAAAAGGTCCAGATCGCCATTGGGGTGGGGATACCCATGGGTATAGGAATCGAAGAGGATAATCTTATGCGGCCCGACCGTCACAATGCGCTGTACCACTTCTTGAAGGGTGTTGTCGGTTACCCTTTCGATCCCTGCAATTTCACTCACGGCCTCCCCGAACTGGTGCTCCTTAACCCTTCTACAGAAATGGGTCTCTTTGGAGCTCTATACATCAATCTCACAATAAAGTGATATACCTTGAGAGTGTGTCATAGACTCACGAAGTTGCTTCATAGAATTCGGCCTATTCGTTGAGCATGTAGCGGGTCCATCGTCTCTTACCCTCCTTCCGCAGGAGTCCCATCCTGAGCAACCTGTCGGCAATGCGTGTCGCCGCGGGACGCGATACACCGAGAACCTTGCGAATATCCGTATTAGCGATCGAACCCTGGGCGGTCAGACATGCTTTTAGAGCCTGGTACTCAGATGGGAAAACCAGAGGTCTTTTTGCACCGGGCTTAACGAGTTCATACGTGCGCCCCCCCTTCGTCTGAAGGCGGGCCATGCCCTTACGAATGAGATCTTTGATGTCTCGTGATGCGGTGTAAATGTCCGCGCTCACCAGTTTCTGATACGCCCTGCTGGTAAAAGTTCCGTCATGTTCCTTAGCATAAGCCAGAAGACGTTTCTGGTTTCCACTTAGGCTTAGCGCCTTGAGTTGGCGCAGCCATTCGCGGGTCTCTGGGCTATAGACAGGAGTGTTACGCAATACCACCATGAAGATTATATCCGCTTCCAGATGGAACTCTGGAGGGTACAGCCCTTCCCCTTCCATGACATCGAACATACGGGGGATGCCCTCCCCCAGTTCGCGCATGTAGCCAAGTGCAGTAAGCACGCGCACAATGCGTGGATTGCGCGAAGCGTGAATGCGCTCTCGCTTCTGCAGCCGCTCCAGGGTCACAGGCTCTATCAATTCCCCGGGGCTGCGTATCTCCAACCTGTTGTCAAACATCCATACTTCGATGCCGACGCCCTCCAACCCGTAATCGCGATGCGCCACAGCGTTAATGATCGCCTCTTGCCAGGCAAAGGCAGGATACTCCAAACGTTCTTCGAAAAAGAGATCTACGAGCCTCTGTCGTTCACGGATATGCGGGCGAATGACACCAAAAGCCTTCTCGATCAAGGTCACCAGCGGCGCTTCGGCCCATTCACGTTTGACAACGTTCAATTCAGCCCCATAGCGTCGTTCTGTGCCCTCGTATTTGACAAAGTCAACACCACAGCGGGGATGCCAGCGTCCCGGATCTTTGCCGAACAGCAACAAAGCGGCCAGAGTCAACACCAACCGCCCGTTGCGGGGTTCGGCCAGTCGGTAGCGAAAGAGCAATGCCTCGTCTGACAACGCTAATCCTGTCTGCTCTCGCAGCCGTTCGAGTAGAGAAAGGTCCAGATCAGTCAGGGAGGCTTCCTGGACTAGGCGCACTTCCGCGACCCGTCGCCGCTTGCCTGCTTTTAGAGCCTCAATTTGGCCGGCGGGAAAGGGCTGGTTCTGATCCCCCACACGCAGCAGGTAACGACCGTCGGTCAATTGGTGTGCTTCGGGACTCCAGTCCACTTCGAAGATCAGCAACTGCTTCCCATATAGGATCGGGGTCTCAATCCGAGCACGAAGGGGTGGACGAACCAGGTTTCTCGGTGCTTCTTGTAGCACTTTGAGCCGGTCAGTGGGATAGTCTACCCCAGTGGGCGTGCCGTCATCCTCAACGCCGAGCACCACAGCGCCACCGTCGGCATTCGCCATGGCCGAAAGGCTCTCGGCGATGTCCCTGGCCAAAGAGCGCACATCCCGCCGTTGCACGCGGCTGCCCGAGCGCTCATAACAGCTTTTGCGCTCCAGGAACTGTCCTTCTGGATTGCACAAGACCCAGTCCCATTGTGTCATTGGATCGCCACCTTGTTCAGCACCTGCGCCACCACGCGGATACTCTGTTTCCTTGTGATCGATCCTGAGCCATACTCCTGTTCCCGCTTCCTTATTCCGCGAAGAGGTCTTCGTGAACCTTCGCGCCTTCGTGGTCCAAATCCCATCCCCCTTCACATACTCCGCGCCTTCGTCAGCCAGTTCTTGACCAGCTCCACCACTGTCCGGTATACCTCCAACTGTTCCTCCTCCGTCAGCCCCAGCGCCTCGACGGATGAAAATGGCTCATTTTCAAGGAGTGTTCAGGATGATCACGCTAGCACTGACGGCACAGTGTGAACCCAATTTTAGCTGTTTCCTATTGGAACAAAGGAAGTTGCTTTACCAATCCTAACCTCCGGGCAAACTCTGTCCAACCGATGCACGGCACGTTTTCCAAAGCACAAGCGAGTTTCACAGCGTTGTCATCGGAAACGGCTGTAAGATCGAGAACTTTGGCCACTGCCACAACCTGGCTATCGGCGGCCTTTCGACCGGCCTGACTCACCCAAAACCCTGGATACTTTCGTTTCCCTACGGTGATGGATTCGCCATAAACTCTTTCCATCCTTGCAACCTCGGTCGGAAGTCTCGGATCGTTGCTCAGCCGAACCACGACAGAATCTTCATGCTGTTTGATCAACTGGGAGAGCCTATCTGTCCTCCGACGCAGCTCTCGATCAACACCCTCGGGAATGTACAGGGCTTCACTTTTGGCAAGTTGGCGAAGTCCTGTGACACAGGCACGTGCAAAGTGGCGATGCAGGTTGATGAGAGAGTCGGCATCGCACACATATTTTTCCTGTCCGCTCACGTCTTTGGCCTCACAGTTTGGACCGGCGTGCCCACTGGATGAAGTCTGCAATCTTCTCTACCTTCATATCCAGCACATAGGAGACATCAAGCCACGGAAGGGAGGGGTGCTCACTGTATTGAACGAGAAGATTTGTTAGCGAATAGCCCATCTCCCGCAACTTCAGTTCCTTCTTGGTGGGCCGCTTACCCCCTCGTCCCCATGGCTTCCTTCTTTCCCACTGCTCGCGTTTTTTCTCATAGAAATCCCTCGGGGCCAATCCCATCTCTTGAAGCATGATGGCTACCACATCTCTGCTCACCATGAACGGTCTGCGGATTTCATCCAGAATTTGATCGGACCAGCTTTCTCGTGGCTTATCCTGCCCGACCTCCCTCAACCGTTCCCGCAACTCCTCGGGGGAAAGAAGCATTCTTGCGGCAAAGCGGTTGCCAAAGGGTTCCGGGCTTTGACCCATTTGGAGGCCACGGAAATCGCACACGATGCCCTCCCTGACCGTGATAAGGTGGGCGCATTCATGAAGGAGCGTGAAAATACGCCCACTCGCTGCTTCTACATCCTGACGGTTGACGAGAATGAAAGGGTACCGAGAGTTGATCCACAGGGAAGCCCCGCGAACCTCATAAGGCTCGAGTTTCATCTCAAAACAGAAGATACCCTCGCCTTCTATCGCCTTTCGCCACCAGCGGAAGGCCTCCTCCTGGTTCCCCTCAAAACGAGACCGAAGTTCCTTTGTCCAGCCGAAGTACGTTTTCTTCTCCTGTACGATGCGATCCAGCAGGGCCAAATCCGGGGTATATTCACCGGGCCGTACTTTTACCTCCCATGGGATGTTCAGGCTTTCGATGAGGTCAACCGTCCATTGGGCCAGTTCATAAAATCGGCGGAGGATTCTATGGGTAGTAGGGCTTAGACTTTTTGCCTTCTCCTGGGCAAGACCCCGAAAAGAAAGAGGCAGCGGCTCTTTAGGTGTCCTGTCCATGAAGAAATATCCCACCGGGCACCAGTAGATTTCGGAGAGCGTCTCCAGATGCTCCAGTTCCGGCTCGCTCAGGCCCTCTTCCCATTCAGCTAGTTCCTGCGCAGACACGGGAGCATAACAGTGTCTGCGGAATTTTTGGGCTTCTGCTTCTACCTGCTCCGGGATGAGGTTAAGGCGTTCCCGGGCCCATTTCAGTATGGAAGGATTGACCCACCTGGCTTTGGAGATTTGCATGGCTTTCCCCCTATACACTCCTCGCCTTACTCAACCGCATCTTCACCAACTCCACCACCACGCGGTACACCTCCAACAGTTCCTCCTCCGTCAGCCCCACTGCCTCGAGAATCACCTGACCCAATGCGCGGCGCTCGGGCGGACCCTTTATTCCTTGGCTGCAGTGGGCTTTTTGGGAGCCTGGACAGACATTACCTCAAATCAGTCTATCATATGCGCCCTTTGATGCAAAACTATCGCCGATTTCATTTGACAAAGTACCAAAATTGTGGTACTATTATATTAATCCAAGTGATTGGAGCTGGATGGCCCGTGAGGGCCAGCGAGAAAACGCCATTGACCACCGAAACCCGTGCCCAGGGCACGGTGAGTCACCGTCAGGTGAAGTTAGGAGTCAGGGCGTTTTCTTTTTGCTTTTCAGACGTGATGCTGCCGATGGTTGCCATTGCCAAACATTGCATTTAGGTGTGCGTGGTGAGGATGGTATCGTGAGCGGGCGCCCAAGCCGCTGTTCGATGTGCTGAATCAGAGCGAGTTTTGCTGCCCGCCCCGTCAAGCCATTCCAAGCATATCCAGTAGCGCCAAGCAAAACGTCGGTTAGTTGCAGAAGATCTTCGCATTTGGAGTCACGCGGCTCAATCGTTCGCACGGGTTCGATGCCCTGTTGCTTGGTTTTGCCCCAATAGCGATTGGTCGTGATTTTCAACGCGGCGAGCCGATTGGCTTTGCGATTGTGCCGATAATCCGTGTAAACAAAGTACGTATTGCCGAAATCCAATTTACGACTCAAGAGTTGGTAATAGAATTTGTAGAA
>Ga0172366_10004917_pt1 | contig 10554 bp, 6 predicted proteins | sample LakKivSesite69cm_FD_114533 | JGI IMG/M metagenome (GOLD analysis project Ga0172366, IMG submission 114533) | Sediment microbial communities from Lake Kivu, Rwanda - Sediment site 69cm | ecosystem: Environmental > Aquatic > Freshwater > Lake > Sediment | place: Rwanda: Western Province, Lake Kivu...
AAATGCGCCATGTAGCAGCGGTATATCTCCTCAATCCCGAACCTTGCCGTCCCTCGGTCGCCACTGCTGATCGACTTCTCGATTACCTCCGTCACCGGGAGTACCTTATCCACCTCGCCGGGTATGCGCGTCTCACCTTCCCGGAAATAGCGCTGGATCGAGCGGAGATACTCATCATCTACCTCACTCAAGAGGTGGCTGATCACCGATTCGGGTTTGAGCCGGAGCATGGTGATGAAGAAATATGGGACGAGCATCACGAAGCACAGCGCGGTTAAGAGCACCGAGAGCTCCACGTAACTCCTCTTGACGGGCTCTTCCAGCTGGAGCAGGGCGAAGACATTGTAGAGCAGACTGCCGAGGTAAATGGCAATCACCGACCAGAAGGTCAAGCTCTTGATGTGGAGGTCCATGATCCGGTGAGTGTACTGTTGTGACGCGAACTGGACAGCCATTAAGGTGAGCGAGATGACAATCGCAAAGATGGCGGAGAGCCCTTCAACGCCAACGCCTTCCAGTATCCCCCGAGCGCCATCGAGATCGAGAGGTCTGGAGATGAGCGGCGTCACCCCGAAGAGCGTGAGCGGCATCAGCACCGCAAAGAAGCCGATGATGGCAGGTATGACGACCTTCTCCAGCCGCGCTACATTGAATCGCCTTGCCTGCCCGTGGGCGACGATGAGTGTCAGCACGTTCTTTCCAGCACGGTAGTCATAGTTGACCGCATCTACCAACGTCTTGATGAAATAGATCCCGAGTCCCGCTATCTCCTGCTCTTCCATGATCGCGTCGAGATCAGGCGTCTTTACTGAGGTGGGATCGAACGGCGTGCCTTCATCCGTAATGGTCACCACGATATTCTTCCCCTTCTTCCGGCAGGAAAGAGCAATGCTGCCCCTTTTATCGCGGTAGCCATGGTTTATGATGTTCGCACAGGCTTCGTCAACGGCCATTTGAAGGTCAAACACCTTCCGGTCGTACAAGCCGAGCGCTCTCACGGAATTCGCGATAAAATCACTTATTCTTGATAAATTCTCCAGCTTAGCATCTAGCTCGAGTTCAAAACGCTCTTTCATACCGCCACTCCTACTCGCCTCTTCCACGTTTATAAAAACGCATTGCTGATGACGATGCCCATCAACTACGGATCGTATGCCGGGCCATTACAGTAACTATATCCGGCACTTTAAAATCTTAATTTTTTTCGCAATGTGTGTCTCTGCACTGCCTGGTGTTCTCCCTGGAAATGCGCACGGGCCAAAGGAGTGCTCACCAAACCAAGGTCTAACATCAGGTAGCGGGTCTTCAGCAGTCGTTGCAGGATGTTCGTTGAGCGGCGATGAAGAGGTACGTTTAAGAAGAAGAGACGACCTTGGTAAAGTACGGGGTGGGTTACTCATCTGTAACCTCCCACGGGTTTTCTCACCGTGAAAAAGGAATGAAGCGCGAGATAGTGCCCCGGAAAAGTGACTTGATCTATCGATTGCGAAGCCTTCCGATGGCTGGTGCAGTTTTGCATCTTGGCGCCCACCCGGATGACGAGGATATCGGGCTCCTCAGTTATATGACGGGCAAATACGGAGCGCGGGCGGTATACTGGTCTGCGACGCGTGGCGAGGGCGGCCAAAACCGGATCGGGCCGTACAAAGGTGAGCAGCTGGGGATTTATCGAACCTGGGAGGCGCAAAATGCGCGTGCCCTCGATGGTGGGGAGTCCCTTTACGGCCCGTTTTTTGACTTCGGCTACAGTAAAACAGCGGACGAGAGCTTTCACAACTGGGGCCGGGAGGACGTCGTTAAGCAGATCGTCCGCGCCATCCGCATGGTTCAGCCTCAGATTCTCGTCGCCCGATGGCAGGGAGCTCCGGACGACTTCCACGGCCACCACCAAGCGATAGGAACGGCAGTCCATGCAGCGTACGAAGCGTCTGGAGACCCCGAGCAATACCGGGAGCTGGAAGAGGAAGGGCTCTATCCCTGGCAGCCGCAGAAATTCTATCAGAGTATGAATAATTCGGCCGGTGACCTCACGACCGGTGGTGCCCTCAATCTCCTGGGAACGTGCAATCCCCACTTTGAGCGGGACGGTATCCTGCGCATCAATACCGGCGAGCTCGATCCTATCTCAGGGACCAGTTACCAGGAAGAGGCGTGGGAGGCCTTTTGCAAGCATCAAACACAATCGATGGGGGTGATTTCAAAGCCCGGGGACTTCTATTACTATTTCACACTCCGCGGGAGCCAGGTTGAGGTGCCTGCTCGAGAGACGAGCATCTATGACGGCGTGGATCCGACTCTGACCGGCCTGGCGGACTATCCCGGGAGGGGAGCGCGCAGGTTGCGGAACGATCTGGAAAAGATCAAGACCAGGTGTGCGGAGGCGCTTCAGTGCTATCGGGTGGAGAACCCGACGGAAGCTGCGAGACCGATCCTGGAAGGGCTTGCACTGCTCAAAGAACTGAGAGCGAATCTGGCTGGCGGGGAGCTCGACCAGCTGGCTGAGCAAGCGATCAAGCGCTATCTTGCCCGTAAGATCGCGGATTTCGAAGAGGTCGCAGCGAGATGTCTGGGGCTCAGACTCGAGTGTCTCACGGATGATGCGCGAATCACTCCCGGCCAAAGGTTCCGGCTGACTGCACGGTTGTGGAATTTTCTGCAGAGCGAGCTTAGCCGTGTCGCGTTCACGGTACTTGTCCCCGAGACGTGGGAGATCAAGCGTATAGACGAAGCGGCGGCGGCATTGAGCGCGACTTACGAGGTGATTGCGGCTCCCTCCGCGGAGTTATCCACCCCCTATTGGTTGGCCAAATCGAGGGTGGGCGAGCAGTATATCTGGCCGAAAGGCGCGCCAGCAGGCTATCCCTTTGGGCCACCACCGGTGCAGGTTGCATGCCAGGTACAGCTCGGCAGGGATCAGCTCACCTTGCGAGCGCCTGCAATTCTCCGTGAGAAATTCCCCGGCGGCCATAGAGAATTGACCATGGCGGTTATCCCTCCGATATCGCTGAGCCCTCACAAGGACCGTGAATTCCTGGTGGTTGGACCGGAGGATCAGCAGGTGAACCTGATGGTGACGGCGCGGAGCAATATGGAGCACGAGGGCGTTAAGGGCATATTGAAGCTCGTAGTGCCCGATGGCTGGCACGTCGAACCTGAGGTGATCGAGCTTGCTCTGGGGCCGGTGGGAGACTCCGCTTCCGCGTTCTTCACCGTTCGTGTACCCAGAACTACTCCGGCCGGGCATTACACACTCCGATACGTCGTTCGCGTCGATGATCGTGATTACGACGTAGTGTTCCATCCGATACGCATGGGAATGCCCGGTCTACCTGGTCTGCCGGATGAGACGAACTGTGTCAGGGAGGAATTTGCCATCACCCCTGCGGTCGTCGAACTGTGTCTAATCGACGTCACGTTCGCGAAAGGGCTGAGGTACGCCTATATTCGCGGTGCGCCGGAACCCATTCCTGAGGTGCTGGAAGCGTTCGATCTGCACGTTCATCCCATTACGGATCAGGAAATGGCGTTCAGTGAGCTCACGCACTTTGATCTGATTGTCGTCGGTCCGAACGCGTATTCGACGCGAGCTGAGCTAAGGAAGAACTACGCGCGGTTTCTGGACTACGTGGCGCAAGGGGGGACGCTCATCGTTCAATACCAGGGCTACGGCTATCAAGGGACGGGTTTCGCACCGTATCCCTTTGCATACCACCAACCACATGACCGTGTGAGCTATGAAGATGCGCCGGTGACCTTCCTCGAGCCGGATCATCCGATTCTTACCTGGCCGAACAGAATCAGCCACGCGGATTTCGAGAACTGGGTCGTGGAGCAAGGCCTCTATTATTTCGCGAGCTTCGATAAGCGGTACCAGCCTCTACTTGAAGCGAACGATCCGGGTGAAGAGCCCAAGAAGGGCGGGCTGCTCGTTGCGGGCTATGGTCAGGGCACCTATGTGTATACCGGGCTCTCCTTCTTCCGCCAGATTCCGGCCGGGGTGACGGGCGCAATCCGACTGTTTGCCAACCTCCTCGCGCTGCCCGCTGCGCGTCTCCACGAACGCGCGGAGGTTCTCAAGCGCGTCGCCTTATTTGCTCCCCTGTCGGACGATGACCTGCATGAAGTAGCAAAGCTGATGTCCGAGCACTGGGTGGAGGATGGCGCGTATCTCTGTCGAGTTGGTGATCCAGCGGATAAGATGTATACCGTGGTCAAGGGTGAGGTGGAGATCCTGAGGGACGTGGGCGGTAAGGAGGAGCTCTTTTATACGGAAGGCGAGGGCGATACCGTGGGTGAGATGTCCTTCTTTGCTGAAACGCCCTGTGAGGTCTCTATCCGCGCGAAGGGCGAACTTCAGCTGCTGGTAATTGAGGCAGAGCAGTTCAAATCGTTGCTGCAGCAGAAACCGATGCTGGTTGGGCAGATCATTAAAGTATTGGCCAACGAGCTGAGAAAGATCACCGGGTGGGAGAAGCGTTAGGATGCGGATAGGTATGCTGTGTCATGCGAGTATGGGTGGTAGCTCCCGTATAGCGGTAGAGCTCGCGTCCACGCTAGCTCTCCGGGGGCATGAGGTACATCTCTTCGCCCGTACTGCTCCGTTCTTTTCGTGTCGCGTTTCACGTACCCTCACGCTTCACACAGTCCATGAAGATGACGGCGACCACCGTCCTGCGGATTTACTCCCCGATTGGCCGCCCGGTGAGCTCGAATCGTACGTGCAGCTGGTCCTTGAGGTACTTGAAAAGGACACACTTGAGATACTCCATTTCCACTATGGGTTCCCCTTTGCTTTCGTTGCCGCTGAGGTCAGGAGACGACAGGGCGGTGCATGGCCGGTTATTATCGGAACGTTGCATGGGACCGATGTTACCTGCTGTGGCGATGTGGCGAAACGGGCACAGTTGCTGCGCTGGCTGCAGTATACCGACGACGTAACGACGGTTTCTCGGAGTCATGCCCACCTGGCCACGAGACTTCTCCCTCTCGCAACTCCTCCCCGCGTGATTCCCAATTTCATTGATCTCACGGAATTTCAAGCTCAGCCCCGCGAAGCTCAGCGTTCTCGACCACGAATCGTGCACATCTCCAATTTCAGGCCAGTAAAGAACATACAGCGTCTTGCTCAGCTTTATCTCCAGATCAGGGAGCAGCTGGACGCTGAATTATGGCTGATTGGCGAAGGTCCCGAGATGGCATCACTCAGGGCAGCGCTGCACCCGTATGGACTTGAGCGCGATATCACGTATTGGGGGATACAGCACGATGTTGCCTCTATCCTCCAGCAGACCGATTTGCTCCTGCTCACCAGTACCTATGAGAGTTTCAGTATGGTTGCGCTGGAGGCGATGGCGTGCGGAGTTCCGGTTCTTGCGCCGAGCGTGGGTGGGATCCCCGAGGTGGTCGTTGATGGCGAGACGGGTTATCTCTATCCCGCCACAGAGCCGTCGACTGCGGTGGAACTCGCGATTCGGCTGTTATCCGATCCTCAACGGCTCGTGCAGCTGAAGAGGAAGGCGAGAGCGCATGCCAGCACCTTTGCTAAAGACAAAACCGTCTCGAAATACGAGTCGCTCTATCAGCACTGGGTCGAGCGGCGCTCGCAAAAGCGGCACGAGCCGGGGGATCCGGGGAGGTCAGGATATGCATGAATTCAGCCCGGTAGCATTTTTCGATCTTGCAGAGACTCCTGAGGCGGCGCGACTCTTCAAGGCGGTAAGATGTGTCTGGGAAGCGGTGGCGGTCTTACCTGCGTACATCGAGCGCATCATCGAGCCAGCGATCTTGGGCGAGGTGGAAGAAGGAGCCTGGGTGGAGCCCGGTCGAGTTCGCCTCGAAGAGGGCGCGCGCGTTGAACGGGGTGCCGTCGTGCGAGGCCCGACCATTATCGGCCGTAATACGGTGGTTCGAAGCGGCGCGTACGTACGCGGACACCTGCTGGTCGGGGCTGACTGCCTCATCGGAAGTGGTACGGAGACGCGGCAGCTGCTCGTGCTCAATCATTCGAATATCCCGCACCGTAATTTCCTTGCCACTTCGCTCGTGGGGAATCGCGTCAACCTGGGCGGTGCGACCGACGCAGCGAACGTGTTGTTAAGTGGTAAGGAGGTGGAAGTCCGAATTACCCGTGCCGATGGGACAACAAGCTCTTATCCCACGGGCATGACGAAATTCGGTGCAGTCATTGGCGATGACACCAAACTCGGGGGCCAAACCTTGCTCCAGCCGGGAACGGTGATCGGGAAACGATGCAGAATTTATCCACAGTGCGCCATCTCGGGCTATGTCCCGCATGATTCCGTGGTTAAACTAACGACCGGTAATTTATCACGCACGTCTCGTATATAGGTTAGCGAAGAAGAAAACGGCGCAAGCTCCAATCACTCAGAAGGTTATCCGAGCCATGAGAGCGTTTGCAGATGCATGGGCACGTGACGGCAAGCTCATCGAGATCGAGCACGATGTCTCCTCCAGCTACGAGACCGCGGTGCTCTGCGCGACGTATGAGTCTGAAGGCCGCCCCATTTTATTCCAGAAGGTGAACGGGAAGCACCAGGTGATCATGAACGTGCTGGGCGGCCGGGAAACCCTGGCTGAGCTTCTCGGTATCGCACCGCGCGACATCGTGCAGTTCCTCGCAGGCATCCCGGAGACCGGCACAGGTGACGGCAGTGGTGTGAAGCTCGTGGCTGACTCGCCGACGAAAGCGGTGGTGGGTAAGCCGAATTTACACGAGCTGCCAATACTCACCTATTTCAAGGACGATGCGGGCCCTTATATCACGGGCGCGATCGTCGTTGCGGAGCTGGACGGTGTGATGAACGCTTCATTCCACCGGATGCTCGTGCTCGACGAGCACCACGTTGCCGCGCGGCTCGTGCCCTCGCGGCACCTCTACAAGATGCATCGCGAAGCACTCGAACGGGGTGAGCAGTTACCGGTGGGCATTGCGATCGGCGTCGATCCCCTGATACTGCTCGCCGCGGCGACGCGCGTGCCGCCGGGCAAGGAGTTCGAGTACGCTTCGGCGCTCAAGCGAGCGCCCGTGGAGCTCTTCAAACTGGAGAACGGGATTGCCATTCCGCATGCGGAACTCGCCTTTGCGGGCTACATCGGTGCGGAACGAGCGCGTGAAGGGCCCTTCCTGGATATCACGGGCACGTATGACCTCATCCGGGACGAGCCGGTCATTACGCTCACGAAGATGTATCACTGCAGAGATCCGATTTATCATGCGATCCTGCCCGCGGGGTGCGAGCACCGGCTGCTCATGGGCGTGCCCTACGAGCCGCTGATTTACCGCGCAGTAGAGCGAGTTGCGCGGGTGAAGAACGTCTATCTGACCGACGGCGGCTGCTGCTATCTCCATGCGGTGGTGCAGCTGAAGAAGGAGAAGGAGGGCGAGCCGAAGAATGCGATCATTGCCGCGTTCGCCGCGCACCCGAGCCTCAAACGCGTGATCGTTGTGGATGAGGATATTGATCTCTTCGATCCCCGCGATGTGGAGTACGCGCTCGCCACGCGGGTGCGCTGGCATGATGATCTCGTGCTGATACCAGGCGTGAAAGGCTCAACGCTCGATCCGTCCTCGCAGGACGGGCTCACCACGAAGGTCGGGATTGACGCGACGAAGCCGCTGGCCGAAGCGGGGAACTACAAGCGTATCGTACAGGAAGCGGTCGCCGAGGCCGCCCGGCGAGCCGCTGATCGATGCCGCGGTAATCCAGATGGTCGGTCTCATCGATTGCGGTAGTCGTGCACTGCTACGGGGAGAAGGCAGCCCGAGCTCACTTCACGACCTTCATAATGTCCATCTCAATAATATCCTCCGCGCCCTTGCTCTTCAGGAGCGGGATGAGCACGTTCACCTCGCGCTTGCTCACCACGGTCTCCACCGCATAATACCGGGTGTGATTGATCTCGGAATCGTAGAGTTGCGAGATGGTGGGCCGCTTCATCGCGGGCAGCACGGCGATCACCTCCTTCAAGGAATCCGCCGCGACGTTCATGCTGAGCAGGACCTTACCACGCGCCTCCAGCACGCCGAGCAGCAGGGTTCTGATCTCCTCCATCTCACGTCGCTTCTGAGGATCACGCCAGGAGTCCTTGTTCGCAACCAGCTTCGTGGAAGAATCGAGCAGCGTCTCAATGATCCGCCAGTTATTCTTCCGCAGTGTCTCGCCCGTTTCGGTCAGCTCGACGATGCCATCCATCATATCCTTCGCTTCCGTCGCGCCATAGGAGAAGAAGATCTGGACCGGGATGTTGAGCTGCGTGAAGAACCGCTGGGTGATATTCGGATATTCCGTGCTGATCCTGCTCTGGTGCGGCAGGTCTTTTGCATCCTGGATGTCCGTGCGGTCAGCCTGAACGGCCAGGACGATGCTTACCGTGCTCTCTTTCTCCGCCATCTTGCTGTACCGCATATCCGCGATCTCCACGACGTCCGCGCCCCGTTCCGCGATCCAGTCCTTACCGGTAATGCCCATATCGAAATAGCCCTTCTCCACGTATTCCGGTATCTCCTGCGGCCGGAGGATCTTCACCTTCTCGATCCGCGGATCATCGATCGTTGGATTGTACTCCCGGCTCGTTACCTTCACCTCGAGGTCCGCCTGCTTGAACAACTGCAGCGTCTGCGCTTCCAGGCTGCCCTTCGGGATCGCGATGCTGATCATCTCTCTACACTGCCCCTTCTCTAATTTAGAAACGAGGGTTTTAAATAGTTCTTTAACTATCAAAACTTATTTGCTTAATTACCAAAAGGGTAACTCAAAATAGCAGTCAGTATCAGCCTCCAGTATCACTTATATTACCATCTCAAATATTTACAGCAGGTCTCAAACGGATTGACCGGCTTGCGCTCCTTAATATTGTCCCAAAGTAGAACTTCCCGTATCTGCTGCGGATATTCCCCGATCACTTTCTGGTGACGAGAGCAGTCCCAGTAGGTGCCATCGGGTAGAATGCTCAAACCTAATATCCGGGCTATGCATCCGCCCTCTATGCAACTATCCGGTAAATATATTCCCTCCTTCTCCGCTCGCTTTTCAACATGTCTCCTCTGCTCTACCCATTCCATATAGCCAACTGGTCTCAAGTCGCTTTTCCTTACAGGTTGATAGATATTGAAATTGAGCGTAGAAGCGCCTGTTTCAATGCAGAGGTCTATGATATGATCTATGCAATGTTTGTTCTCCTCGCATAATGTGAAAGAAATGCTATGGTGTATCCCGTGCTCATCCAACATTTCCAAAGCATTTAATGCTTTTTCATAGCTGCCCTTACCACGGATGAAATCGTGTGCTTTCTCGTTTCCATCCACGCTTACTTGTATTCCATCATTCTTCTGAAACGTGTGGATGTATTGCGGTATCAAAATGCCGTTCGTGCTCAGTGTTATATGCCCGTTCAGCGTTCTCACGATGCAGGATGCATCGATAAAATTTGGGTGAAGCAAAGGTTCACCACCGCTTAGGATGATTGTGCTTTGCGGCAGTGGGAAATCGGTAGTCAGGAAATTCTCGCAGACAGCTCTGAGCATATCCAAAGGCATCACTCTGTTGCCCTTGTTCAGATAGCAGTGTTTGCAATTCAATTGACAGAAGTCGACGATGTGCAGGTCAAAGAAGTTTTGTGGCATTAGGTTCAATTGTGTATATCACCTCAGAGCTTTCTGGCCATGAAGCTGACTCGGTTATCCCTATTACCTTCTCCTCTTCAATATCAACCGTTGCAACAATAATCGTTTCAGACCCTTTCGGTTGTATATAAACATCAACTAACAGTTTCTCTCCAACCAATCTCTGACGAGTCGTAGAGCTAGATTCTCTTTTTTCTATCTTCTCTTTTATCCACGGATCATTTTCCGCTATCTCATATGCTTTATCTGATTTTTCCTGCCCCATCCTGCCGCCCCAAGAATCTTCAGATATATATATTACTCTCCTCTCTGTAATACTCACCCCGACGGAGTAGGATATCATGGTTCCGACAATGCCTATGTTTACCATGACTAGCCTTTCTCCTGGTCTCTCCCTTTTAATTTTACTCGTTTCTTTGATTTCGTTGACCCATGGAATCTCATAAGGTAATCCCGCTATCTTCTCCTTCACGATTTCGTGATTGAGCGCGATCTCAATTGCTTCTACTCGTTCTTCTTCAGTTACTCCTCTGGCAGGCATTGGTTTGAAGTGAGTGTTTATAGGCATATCTATTATTTTCCCCTCATCCAAATCCACGATTACTTCGACCTTCGTTACCCATTGGGATCCGCCAATATACATCTCTACTACTGGGTAGGTGTTTAAGACACTTTTTCCTTCGTTGTATTGTTCACTCGTCGTGTTTACGTACGATATGCTGTATTCCTTGCCCTTCAGCATTTCCTTTATTCTTTCATCTTCGAATGCTATTTTGATTGCTTTCGATTTTTCTTTATCAGTTAATTCTTTTGCTGAACTTGGTTGCTGATTTGATGCTCCTTGAAAGATACCAAGTTCAGCAAAAGAATTAACTGATAAAGAAAAATCGAAAGCAATCAAAATAGCATTC
>Ga0172366_10004919_pt1 | contig 10551 bp, 1 predicted proteins | sample LakKivSesite69cm_FD_114533 | JGI IMG/M metagenome (GOLD analysis project Ga0172366, IMG submission 114533) | Sediment microbial communities from Lake Kivu, Rwanda - Sediment site 69cm | ecosystem: Environmental > Aquatic > Freshwater > Lake > Sediment | place: Rwanda: Western Province, Lake Kivu...
CAAATCCGAAAAGGCAAACTCCGAGCGATCGGGGGGCGTTCCGAGTATTCGGAATCCCGACGGAAAGTCGGGGCAAAACTACGGGTCTTATTTATTAAGACGGCCGGGTTGCCGATCACTTAATAAGGTAAATAAGATAGCCGGGTTGCCGAAGATAAAAATTTTGGTAACCCGGTTTTTTTATATGAGGCTTAAAAATTAGAAAGAAAAATGAAGAAATGGTCGGGAAGAAAGAATTCCAAGACCCCTCAAATGGGGGAAGGGGGAGATCTATGTTATTAAGATGGAAAAATGGGCTATTTTTGTTGCTGTTTACTGGTGTAGTGGTAGGAATCTGCTTTGCAGTTAAATGGGCAATAATAGAGAGGAAGCCAGAAATCGGCACCCTAAAGGGTGCCCGACCAATCGGTAGCCTGAAGGGTGCCCGACCGGTTGAGGAAGAGGACAGGAACACGGACGGTAAAACCGATATCTGGAGATACTTTGAAGATGGGATATTGGCCAGGTCTGAAGTGGATAGAGACTACGACGGTAAGGTAGATTTCTGGGCGTACTACAAGAACGGTAAGATTGAAAGGCAGGAGATAGATACAAATGGTGATGGTAGAACAGATGCCTGGGCATATTTTGAAGAGGGAGTAAAAGTCAGGCAGGAGATAGATTCAAATCATGATGGCAAAGCGGATGTCTGGTTTTATTATAAGCAGGGAAAATTGTGTGGCAGAGCGGTGGATAGTGACTTTGATGGAAAGGTGGATAAGGTGTTGGGAGAAGTGCTTGGTAAATAAGGAAACGGGCTCAATAAATTGAGCCCCTACAATTAATGTAGGGGTTCGATTCATCGAACCCGCATTTCGTAATAAAGGTGGCAGATGATAGCCGAGTCACAAAAGCCAAAATATAGAGGAATAGTCAGAGCAATTGCCCTCGCAGTGGCAATAGTTCAGGCCTGGACTCAATTCTGCTTCTCTGCAAACTTCAGTTTTGTTCCTCGCTTGAAGGAATTGAAGAAGGACCGTGAAGAATCCGGATACTTTTCTTTAAGCCAGTTAGAACAGAGGGAGAGGCGTCAACAGAACATAATTAAACAGCAGAGAGAGATTCAGAAGTTCAGAGAACGACAAGAAAGAGTGGAGAAAGTCGAAAGGTTGGAGAAGGCAGTATTTGAGGGGAGTTTGGAGAGAGCTACTGCCATTGAGTCGATAAGGGAGCAAGTCCTCACCAGCCATAGAAGGGTGCTTGATGTTGCGGCTCAGAAAAGCGAGTTTAAATATATTAAATATGATGATGGTCGCATAGTCTATTTTAAAGACGGGCTTGCCTCAAGAATTGAAAATGAGAAAGTTACTGATGCTTTTGGATATGAGACCATTCGTCGTGTCTATAATATGACCTACAATAATAAATGGCTTCTCGAGTCCTATGACGCAGAGACAATAGATGAGTTTGGCAAGTTAACCAGGGAACACTGGCAGGCAAAGGGATATACAGAAGATTCTGTCTTCTACGCTACAGATGAGACCAGTGCTAATCAGTTCCTCACCGATTGGATTGCTACCATAACCGACCCCTACGATTATACTCTAACAATTGAGTATTCTGATGCCCAGTATACGGGGAAAAGCCTTACTTCCTACCATAAGAAAATTACAGATTGTTGCGGCCATACTACCGACATTGAATGGTCCTGTAATGCAGAAGATTACGACTCAAATGAGAACCTAACCAAATATCATGAGGAAATTACCGATTCTTTCGGTAATGTCACGGTGAAGGAGTGGAGGGGTACCTATGTTGGTGAGAGCGACAATGCGCGATTAACCAGTTCAAGGGAAGAGAGCTGGACTACGGGGATTGATGGTTCCCAAAGCCACACCATAAGTGAGACCCACTATACTTACGATAGTAAGGAGAAGCTCACCCGAGCAAGTGGGACCACAGGGACAGAAGGAGAGGATGGATTTGGGAATACCTTTACTGATGAAGCGCAGTTAAGGTATGAGATTGTTAACGGGCATTTAGAACTCACTGGCGTTACCGGAACTACCCGTAATAATAATATAGATGATTCATTCAGTGTAAGCCACTACACTATAGAATACCATTACAACGAGAAGAATCTCCTTGTGGGTGCTTCGGGCGAAACAACCACATCCGGTGAGGACATCTTTGGAAGCACCTTTAATTCGCAAACCACCGACACTTATATTATCATAGGCGGTCAGGCTAAAAGAAAGACTTCGCTCACCGATACCGAGACAGTAAACTTCGACTCCTCGGAAGCCCAGACAAGAACCACTGTGGAGTATGAATATGACCTATCTGGTTATCTAATCGATGCCAAAAGTTTCAGCAAGACAAAGGGAGTGGATGTCTTCGGAAACTGGTATGAAACTCACAGCCGGAATATCTACGCAATAATAAACGGGCAGGCAAAGGTGATAAGTTCCACCAGCATCATTGATTCCTACGATGTTGGGTGGCTTTCGGAAGGGTCTTCGGGAAGTGGAGAAAATATCCAATCAATAATAGATGAGATTGAACAGTTCCTGAATATATTTATTGGCTCAACTGCGGAAGAGAAGAGAGGAATTTTAGACAGTTTAGGAATTGGGGACCTCCCTCTAATAGGAGTTACCACAGTCGGAATATCTGCAATAATTGAATGGCTCGGAGACGCCGGAACAAAAATTTTAAACTGTGCAATAAATGCCCTCCATAACATCTTGACTAAGTTGGGGATAGAAGTAGCCATAGGCGAGATAGCTACAAAAACCATTCTCATCGATATTCTCACCGGAACAATCACTCCTGAGACTGCCTCTGGAAAACTTATGACTTCAATGTTTGCTCTGGCTAAACAGGCGGCACTAAAGGGAGTCAATCTTTTCGGTGCCCATCTAAGTCTGGAACAGTTCCAGAGTTTGTCCACTCCTGTAATTGCCCATATTGATGGAAACCATTATGTAGTGGTAAGCAGGATAGAGGACGGAAAGGTCTTTTTCTCTGGCGTTAATGGAGAGAGTATGATTTCTATAGATGATTTCTCTTCGCGCTGGGATGGCGATGTCTTGATGACTGCAGTACCTCCAGAAGCGACAGCCTTAAGTGAAGAGAGGATGAGAGAGATAAGAGGAGCTACAGAAAGCGATACTGATGAGGACCCGGAATTTGATGATAAGCCATGGCTCAAATATTTCCGAAAAATAGAGCGGGGAAATGTTACCTATATGTACTACTACAATGTGGAAGACGATGAACGAACAGGCGGCTATGACGGAACAGGGATAATTCAATATATCAGAGTGGAGAGGTATTCAGAAGGTGGACCCATTAAGAGCGTCCATCGCGAAAGCTACAACAAAGAAGGGGTATTGATGGAACTCCTTGATGTGGAGAAAGATGCCAATGGCAATATCACCCAAGCTTCGCGACAGTATTACAGTATGGGAAACAGGATAACACTTAAGCTTACACCTAATGAAGATGGTTCTCGAAATTTAAGGGCTATATTTACCTCCTCTAATGGAATGGTTACCAAAATATTGGCTATTCCACACCGAGTAAGTGATCATGAGGTTGTCTCTTCAGATGACCCGCGCGCTGGTAACTCCGATACAGATGTCCGCTATATGCTGGAGATTGTGAACCTACAAGATGACGGAGAACCAGGTTCTCATACTCAGTCAGGAATTCCTCTCTGGGACCACTGGGATGTAACTGTCTACTGGCGGGATGAAGCGACTGCTGGTTGTCAAACGAACGGAAATGGAAGGTGGGTCAAGGTCGTTCGTCACGACATAAATGGGAATGAGATTGAAGTTGATTGGAATAGTCTCACTAACAGTGAAAGAGAGTCAGTATGGCAACAGGTTTATAGTGCTAATGAGAACGAGGAGCATACAGTCTATGTGAACTATGGGAGTAAGTTGAGGATAGTTACCTGGAGACTTGACGAGAGCGGGGGAAGAGAGATTACCAACATCACCAACTGGGATGGCAGTGATGTTACTGAATCTCAACTTAAGCCAGACGAGGATGGTAATTTTACAAATTTGCCATCACAGATGATGAATGCAGTGAATACTGACCCTCACAGTCAAGACAACACAGTCTCATCCCAGATACTTAGAAGAGACGGTGCTGGGAATATTGTTCCTCTCTATATAAATGAGAAAGTAACGGTTGAGTGGAGGGAGAGCGGTGGAGTAAGGCAGATAACTGAAATTAGAAGGAGCGATAGAACTACAGTTTCCTGGTCGTCACTTAGTGAAGAAGAAAGGTTTGAAATTATGCGTCTTGTAAATAGAGATTCTCCGGATGGAGATGGGAGAGGAGAACTGGACACCAATATTATAAAGAGAAACGGTAGCGGTGACGGGATTATCTATGAACACAAATATTTTGGCAATGGAGTTACATATACCCAAGACAATGAAGGCAGGCGGATTTATGTTCTGGAAACAGCGTACGGTGATATTACAATCACTCAGGAGCTGTCCGATTTTGCTGGAGCCTGGCAGAACGACCAGGATGTAAATGTGAGCTGGAGCGGTGACCCCTGGGGTAGTGGAGTAACAATAACCCTTACTGATAGCCAGGGAAACGTTGTTGATGACCCTGGAGATGACTGGAATACCATCTATAATACAATATACAGAATTGGAGCCAATGAAACATTTACTGTAGATGTAAAGTTAGGGGATGGAACCGAAGTCACCGCGACCTGGGATGGAGACGAAATCAAGGTAAATAACATCTCTCTGTGGAGTTCAAGTTACTCAGAGGAAGACAAAAAGAAGATTGAGAGCGCCATACTGGCTAAAGGTGTAGTGTGTAAGGTAAATTTAGGAACTTCAGATGAGCCCGATTATGTCTATGTGACTTGGGAAGATAATGGCAAAATTCAAGTCTGGAATATGGACGGGGCTGAGAGGAGCATATCGGATAGTGACCAGAGGAAAGAGATTTTCAATTCTGTATTCAGAAAAGAAGCAGGAGAAATTGGCAGCGCCCATCTCAGTGTTGTGGTGAGGTCCCACGAAGTAAGAGATGACAATGATGTTAACAGAAATGGGAACCGTGAAGAGCAGTTGCCTCTTGCTCGCAGAGTCCATACCTGGACAGGACCAGAAAGCAATAAAGACCTGGAAGATGATATGAGCCTATCTTTCCTCAATCAGAGAGAGATATTCGGACTGAATAATGGTTTTCTTGGCGGCCAAGTTGCCGGTTCTCCTGGTGCTGTAATTTCTGGTGCGGGAGAGGTGATATTCACTCCTGGAATAGATTTAAATCCCCCAGTTACTCAAGAGGTCATTGATGGAGTTATTGGTAGGTTTACCGAGATTATAAATAACCTATCTTCACAAGCAAGAGGATTCTTCGATAAGGTTACCGGTGGCTTGGACAAGGTGGTAAGCTGGCTTAGAAATACAGGAGAGTATATCATAAGTTGTGCGGTTTATGCTTTGAAGAGAATACTTGAGTCTAAAGGACTGAGTTCCTCCCGGGAAGAACTTGCTGCAGAGACTATCTTCACCGACCTCATCAATCAGGTTATTACTCCTGATTCAGAAGGTACGGTAGAAACTTCAGCCTATGCACTGGAGACTGCAGCAAAGAAGAGAGGATTGGACCTGGTGACTGTGAAGACGGACCTGGAGAGTCTATCCGGGATTGATAGCCCGGTAATTGCCCATGTGGGAGGTAACCATTTCGTTGTGGTCACAAAAGTTGAAGATGGCAAAGTATGGGGGATTGAGGCTACAGGTGAAGAATTCGCCGTACCTCTTGAAGAATTCGCTTCTAAATGGGAGGGAATTATCCTCGCTCCCAGGTCTCCTCCTCGGGGAGAGATACTATTTACCCCACCGAGAATAAACCCCGATAGCCCCACCACTGAGAGGTCATACATTGATGAGAATGGAAATAGAGTTATTGAAGTTACAGTCTATGACCAATGGAACAATCCGGTAAAGGTTACCAAGACCATAGGTATGCCCGATGGTTCCACTTCCCGCACCGAGACCTGGACAAATTATGAGTATGACGATAGAGGAGTCCTGATTTCTGCTTCAGGAATGAGCGTGGCTATTGGAGAAGATATTTTCGGCAACACCTATACCACCACCTCCCGTAACTTCTTTATCATAATAAATGGCGAAGCAAAGGTGGAAAGGTCGATTTCCACAACCAATTCTTCCAACATAGATGGTTCCACTTCTGTAACTAAAGGAGAAGTAATTTATGAATACGACCCGATAAAGGGAGTTCTCTCTAAAGCGAGAGGGAGCAAGTCAACAGAAGGGAAGGATATATTCGGGAATAAATATCTAACGACTACCGAGGATTCTTATACTATTATCAAAGGAGAGGCGAAGTTAGTCTATAGCGAAAGTGAGACCGAAAGCTGGAATATTGATGATTCCCATTCAAAGTCAACTAACCGGATGAGATATGAATATACTACGGGAGATGAAGAGCCCTCCGGATTTCCCTCCAACTACTTGCGAGAAGGTAAGGTCATTCCTGGCTTATGTAAAGCAGCCTCCAGTGAAAGCCATACCGAAGGTGAAGATATTTTCGGTAATAGCTTTACTCAAGATGTAGTTACAAGTTACGAAAGCTTAATTAATGGTCAGCCTAAGGCAACAAACCTGTTTACCAGAACCACCAATATAGGCATCGATGGCTCGACCAGCCAGAGTGTAAGCTCACTGAATTACATTTATGATGAGAATACAGGGAATCTAAAATGGGTGGAGATAGACGGGAGGGAAGTGGAGGCAAGTATAACCCTTGCCGATGGAAGTATCCGGTCTCATAAGGCGAGAGGAAAGGTAGTCACTGTGGGAGGGGATATTTTTGGCAACAGATATTATACAGAGACTACGCATAAGTACAGCCGGGAAATGATTAGATTGACCGGACAGCCTAAGGTAGAGGAAAGTATCTCTTTTACTATCACGATGAATATTGACGGCTCAACTTCTGCTACAAATAATAGGGTATTTTATGAATATACGAAGGGGAAAGAAAAAGAGGAAGAATTACCAGACATCATAGTGAATAAAGCAAATTATATAAATCCAGTTACAGGTTCTGCTTATGTTGGTTTACTTAAGAAAGTGGTAGAAGGGTCGGTAAAAGATAGTTTCGATATAAACGGAGATGGCGATACGAATGATTTTGGCGAGACCAATCCACGAGGTACATTTACCTTAGAAAGAGATGTATTTGGAAACGAGTCGCAGAGCCTGACTCAGACTGACTATATCATCATCAACGATCAAGCGAAAGAGAGTTTGGCGAGGACAGTCTCCCATGGTGAGAATCTTGATGGTTCACTGACTTGCTCAATAAGGAAACTGAGTTACGCATATTCAGAAAAGAGCCAAATTCAGAAAGTAGAGAATGTAGCAGTAGGTGAAGGTAGCGTCAAACTCAATGGAACTGAAGTAAGTTACAGCGGAGCCGATAATGAAGTGGTAACTGTTGGGGTGGACTACTTTGGAAACTACTATGTAAATAGAACAGAAAACCATTATTTAGAGCCCGTTAAGTGGAAAGGGAAGGTTTTAGTAGAATGGGCATTAACCACTACAGATGCTACCAACCTGGATAGTTCTAAGAGCCAGACTATAAGTTATCTCCATTATAACTACAATCCCAAAAACGGACTACTCAATGAAGATAATCCTGCTGACAATATCGACCCCGAAACAGGCAAAGCTTTCCTTTTGCAGGCGGAAGTTCTGGTGGCGGGAAATGTATATTCCCGTACGGTAGATACCAGTAGAAGTCCGAAAGTAGATTCATTGGCTGTAGGGGGAGATATTTTTGGTAATAGTTACGGGACAGAGACAGAAAATATTTATGGGAATCTTTTTGGTCAAGCAAAGTTGATTATGGCGAATTCCTTAACTCAAACTTTGAATGCTGATGGCTCAGAGGCAAAGACTAAAAGCAGTCTTAAATATGAATATACAAGTGGTGAAGAGGAAGACCTATCTTCCACTCAGATTGATAGAAGGGATGTTTATAGGTACTTCATCCCGGGTAGCCCTGGGCTTCGGCTTGTGACCTATAAGGGACTTTTGAAAATGATAACACAACTTGAGGTAAGTTTAACCGATTATGCTGGCATTCAGAGAAAGTTTGCAGGAGATTTGACAGTGGGCAAAGACTTATTCGGAAATACTTTCTATACTGAAGTTAAGAATGGTTATACTATCCTTAAAGGTCAAGCCAGATTAGTCCAGGCTTGTAAGACCACAGAGTCACTCTCCATAGATGGTTCCGAAAGTAAATCGGTAGGCATAACAGGTTACCAGTACTACGATAATAGTCGGCTGGAGAGAGCATTCGACGAAAATGTATATGTGGTTATAGATAATGGTAACGGTAAGTTCATTAAACAAGTAGATAGTAGATACCAGGCGAAAAGTAATGAAAAGATTATTTCCGGTCAAGGAACAATAACCATTGGCTGGGACTTCTTTGGAAACTACTATGATAGTTTAAGCTGCAATGAATACCTCGACCCTGAGGATTGGGGAGGGAAGGTGAAAGTAGAATGGGTGGAGACCACCACCAATACCACCAATATTGATGATTCAAAGGGACAGACTGTGAGCTACCTCCATTATAATTACCACCCCAAGACAGTCCTTCTCAAGGAAGACAATCCAGTAGACAACATCAATCCTTCTACAGGTAGACCGCATCAGCTCTCTGCCAGCGTGAGGGTAAACGGGGTTATGGTTACACATACAGTAGATATTAATAGTAGCCAGAAAGTAGACTCTCTCAATGTGGGATGCGATGTGTTCGGTAACTGGTACTGGACTGAGACTGAGAATAGTTACAGGTATGAGGCTGGCGGAATTAAACTGGATATTGTAAGTAGTTTAACCCACTTGATTAGTATTGATGGTTCTGAAGAAAATACAACAGGCAGTATGAGATATGAATATACAGATGGAACTGAAACAGCTTTAGACTTAATAGACACAAATTATATAGAAAAAGACGGAAATGGTCAGCCAATTGAAATTAAGGCGCAATCCCTGGATGCTAATGGAAATATTTACAAGGGGCTATTAAAAGGGGTTACTGTATTATCGGTTGATGGCAGCATTGATTGGAATGGTAATGGAACTCTCTGGAGTGTAAAGCGAAAGCTTTACGGGACATATACAGAAGGTAGAGACACCTTCGGTAACACATATAAGAGCCTGGTGAATAACGAATATGTTGTAATTAATGGTCAACTGAAAGTCTCTCTCGCTACTACTGTAAGTAATGGCACAAATGTTGATGGGTCAAAGACCTGGTCGAAGACAAAAGTGAGTTACGCTTATGATGAAAGAACGGGCAGGCTTACGGGAGTTATGAGTTCTCCCATAGAGAGCGGTTCAGTAACTCTTGACGGAGTAATTGTAAATTACGATGATGGGAAAGGCGGAGTAACTATAGGGGTAGATAGTTTCGCTAATTATTATGTTAGCTATGTAGAGAACCACTATTTAGACCCGGAAGATTGGAAAGGGAAGGCGCTAATTGAAGAATCGCTAACCACTACCCTGGCTACTAACATTGATGGGTCGAAGACCTGGACAGTAAATAGATTAGGATATACTTATGATAAACGGACGACCAGGCTTACGAAAGCAGAGAATCTGGATATAGATTCAGGTGAAGTGACTCTTAATGGTGTAAAAGTAAGCTATGAAAAAGTTAGAGGGAAAGTGCTTACTGTAGGGGTAGATTTTTATGGCAATTATTATATAAGTACGGTGGATAATCAATATCTCGACCCAGAAAAATGGGGTGGAAAGGTTAAACCAGGTATTGTTACTACCACTACAGATACTTTCAATATTGATGGCTCAAAGAGTCGCACAAAGACATCTATTGAGTACCACTATAATTCAGTCACCACTCTCTTAGAATGGGCGAGTGCGCCCCAAGATAATTTGAAAGTTGCCCTCAAAGTTAACCGAATCGATATCACTTACGAAGGTAAGGGGTCAGTGGCTATAGGATGTGATATATTTGGAAACACCTATTATACCCAAACGGCTAATACCTATGGCGAAATTGTGAACGGGCAGGCTAAGATAACCAATGCCTTCACCAGAACAGAAAACCAGAATATTGATGGGTCGTTCAGCCAGACAGTAAGTTCAATAGATTATGGGTATGATAAGAAGACAGGATTACTCAACTGGAGTCGACTAAGTAGTGAGGAAGTTTCTGCACGGATAATTCTGAAAGATGGGAGTGTCTGGGAGCATACCGCTTCTGGTAAAGTGGTTACTGTGGGAAGCGATATATTTGGAAATATATACTGGAGTGAGAGCCTGAATCAATACAAGGTCATTAAAGGGGAGGCTAAACTTGATAGGGTTACTACAGCAACCGATTCTATTAACATAGATGGCTCAACGAGTAGGACAATAGAGGGTTGTGAAGAGGTTCTGGAGTATAGTTATGATGATAATACCGGGAGACTTTCAGGAATCACCAACATAAAAGATAGCATAG
>Ga0172366_10004920_pt1 | contig 10549 bp, 10 predicted proteins | sample LakKivSesite69cm_FD_114533 | JGI IMG/M metagenome (GOLD analysis project Ga0172366, IMG submission 114533) | Sediment microbial communities from Lake Kivu, Rwanda - Sediment site 69cm | ecosystem: Environmental > Aquatic > Freshwater > Lake > Sediment | place: Rwanda: Western Province, Lake...
GTGAATCGCCACCCCTCCACACAGACCAGGTCGGCAAGGACGGACACCTGCGGATACGACAGTAAATCGCTGTAGTCCAGGCTCAATGCATTGTCCACCAGGCCGTCCACGACCAGACGGTAGGTCGCATTGTTAATGACCTGTGTGCCGGCCAGGGCGTTGTTGCGCTGCTGACGGATGGGCGTCAGCGGCACACCCATGAACTCAGTGGCTTCCACCTCCCCGGGAGGCGGCGTATACGAAGGGCTGCAGGTGGCTATCGGGATTAGTAAAAGAACTGCCAGAACAACAGCTATTGCGAATCTAATCTTCATCTATCCTCCCAGGCGGAAGTACTCCATGTATATCATTAGCCCCAGCAAAGAGGCACCTACCACGCCCAGAATAATGGCAGTCAATAATCCCCTAGATGGGTTCCTGCGGGATATAGCCAGCTTTATGTTGATAAAGACGTGCGAGAGGAAGAAAAGGGCCAGCGGCACGTTGGCTGCCCGGTGAATGGCGTCGGCCAGCCCGCGGTCTACCAAGCCGAACGTAAGCCGATAGATGAGTCCGGTCTGAGTGATGCCCCAGCCGGAGACTACCGCCACTATTACGGCGGCCAGGAGCGCCCAGGCGCTCGCTTGAGCGACTCGCTTCAGCAAGGCGTCTCTCTTGCTCAGAATGGTGACGACGCGGTATGTCTCTTGCTCCATGCCCCGGCACGTCCCAGTGATTGTCGCATTTCTCAGTGTAGCAAGCCGCTGATTTAGAAATCATAAAATCCTGGGGAAAAAAGTGACAAAACTGTGACGCCGGACCGTTCTCGGAGGTAACCCAACGACCCGCCACACGCGCCAGAGCCGGATGATGGGAATGCCGGGCCTGTCTCGCAGACTATTCCTTTGTCAGGATTTCCTGACTGTGTCGGGCTGCTCTGGTTCGGCGCCGTATCAGATGAACGGCCATAAAGACTACGGTCATGATGCCCACGAAGCCAAACGCGACATGGGCCGAGTACTCGGGGCCCACGTCCCTCAACCCCAGCCTGGCCAGAGTTCCCAGGGCGACCAATGTCCCATCATAGGCTATGAAGGAGAACACTATAGCCAGCACCATCTGATAGTAAGGGAGTCGCGTTGTGCCGGCGGTCACGGTTGACACCTGCATCAGCCCCGGCGTCAACCTGGCGGCGACTATGACAGGTATCTTCCATCTGCCCAGCTCGTTCTGAAATCGCTCAAGACTGCGCTGCAAGAACTTTGAGCGTCTGCCCAGCCAGGCTACGAATCTCGGGCCAAAATGCCGGCTTATCCAGTAGAGAATGCTTGTCCCCATCATGCTTCCGCCCAGTAGCATCACCAGGACGAGCAGCACCGGCCAGGACAGCGGACCCACTTCGTAGGTGGTGAAAAATACAATGGTATCAAGTACGAAAGGAAAAGGAACGCCAATGTCGCACGACAGGGCCACGAAGAATATGATCACCAGTCCCGCCGGGTTATCAACGCTTATGGACGCGAGCGTGCTGAGAGCCCCGTTTATCCAGTCAATCATACTGCCCCTAAGGCTATTGTTACACAAAACACGGGCAGGGACAACGCCCGCGAACTCCAGTCTCCATTAGTCTCCATCCTCTGCTCAACAAGCTCTATTCCGTTCGCCCTGAGCTTGTCGAAGGGCTCTCCTGGCCACTGACTACCGTGTCTCCACGAGTCTCCATGAGTCTCTATCGTCTGCACAACTCTACAAACTCAACAAACTCAATGAACTCAACAAGCTCTGCGGGCGCTTCCGGCCAGGTATGGCCGTAAAGAGTGGTGAATCTGCTAAGGTGCTGAAGCCGGGGTGGCTAGGCTGAAACCGCCTCTTCCGATTCGAAGAGCTCGGGCACGGTGACGAAGTCAAAGCCCTTGTCCGTGAGCGTCTCGATGACGAAGGGCAGGGCCTGCAGCATGTGGCTGCGGTCATAGTTCAGCCTGGTATCGCGCCCGTCATGCAGGACAATCACGCCTCCCGGTCTTGCCCGCCGCAGAATAGCCCGGATGATTTGGTCGCCCGACTTCTCCGCCTTCCAGTCGCTGGTCATGTTGTCCCAGGTGACCACCGTGTAGCCGAGGTTGCGGACGGTCCGCATCAGCCAGGGCGTACGGTAGCCGTGGGGAGGACGAAACAGCGTGGGCTCGAGTCCGGTACACTCGTAGATTGCCTGATGAGCCGCCTCGACGTTACGGGCCACGTCCCTTCCGCGCCTCAGGCACAATGACTTACGATGGTCATATGAGTGGTTCCCTATGGCGTTCCCCGCCGCCACTATGCGCCGGCAGGTCTCGGGATGGCGCAGAGCATTTTGCCCGACCAGAAAGAAGGTCGCCTTTATTCTGTATTGCTCCAATATGCTCAGCACGTCCGACGTGTAGGGCTCGTTCGGACCGTCATCGAAAGTAAGCGCAATCCGAAGGCGGTCCCGGTCGCCGTTGGAGCGCACGCTCCCATAGAACCGCGAGCGAGGGTTAATCCCGTGGTAAGCGAACAGCGTGCTCAGCAGGCCGATGTCGAACACATAAACGAACTTTCCGGCTGCTTCGATGTTAAGCCAGAGCAGGCCGAAAAAGACGGCAACGTACAGGAACGACCCTTTGACGCGCTGCCAGGAAGAACTGTCAACCACCGCTTGCCAGGCCTTGGTCGGCCAGTCCTCCAGGTTTTCGGAAATCGGAGTGTACCAGAAGAGGACCGAGAAGTAGTCCACAATCCAGTTCCAGTACTGGTTCACCACACCTATGCGCTTCAACCGGCGGGCCGAGGTCAGTACGAAGAGCCGGGGGATAACGACACCCTTACCGGTCTTCCTCAGTCTCAAAGACAGCTCATACTCTTCTCCATAGAACTTGATTGTGGTGTCGAATCCGCCTACCTGCCAGAATGCCCAACGCCGCACGGCGAAGTTGCAGCCCCAGAGGGCGCCGCCCTTGCGTAGGGCTTTGCGGAAAAGGTGGTCGGTGATAATGCTCAGGAAGCTGGTGGCGTACGAGAAGATTCTGGACACCTTGCCGGTATCGCCATAGGCATAAGGCCCGCTTATCACCACCGCTTTCGAGTCTCGCATGAAGCGAGATACGATGGTCGAAAGCCAGTTGATCGGCGCCTGGGTATCGGCATCTATGAAGGCGATAATTTCTCCGGTCGCGACTTCGGCGCCCTTTTGGCGTGCCCACGCCGGACTTTGCCTGCCTTCGTAGACAACCCTGGCTCCCCAATCGCGTGCTATCCGGGCCGTATTGTCCGTGCTGGCATTGTCAACTACGACAACTTCGTACTCACCCGGATAGTCCTGCCTGCCTATAGACTGCAGGCACGAAAGAAGATAGTCTTCTTCATTATAGGCAGGTACGACCACAGAGAGAGAAGGCAGCCCCTTGGGGCGGGCTAAATGTGCATCCGCTATATTACCCTCACCCATCAACCCTCAACACTGGAGTACATCGTATTACGATATATTATATCACTCTTGTCAAGTCCCCCGTTGGCGCACGTATCCAGGCAACGATGGTCGGCAGCCAAACCGTGCGTTAGGTCTCTTGGTCTGTGACAGAGAAAGACAGCCGCTTCATAAGTCTTGACGGCTAGGGCGAACCAGCGTATCGTACTTGCGCGCAGGGAGGCCCATGCAGTGAGGAGCTATATTCTGGCAATCGACCAGGGTACCACCGGAACGACGGCGCTCATCGTTGACCACGACGGCAATATACGCGGACGTGGTTACGCCAGAATCACCCAGTACTATCCCAGGCCGGTTTGGGTGGAGCACGACCCCTCGGAAATCTGGAAGCGGACTCTGGAAGCGGTCAGCCAGGCCAAACAGGCCGGGGGGATGGAAAATGCCGATATCGCGGCCATCGGCATCACCAACCAGCGAGAGACGACCATGCTTGTAGACAGGGTAACGGGAAGACCTGTTGGGCGCGCAATCGTGTGGCAGTGCCGCCGAACGGCGGATATGTGCGAGCGGCTGAAAGCCGGCGGGGCGGCCGAAATCATCCAGCCCAGGACCGGTTTGACAATAGATGCCTACTTTTCAGCGACCAAGATCCAGTGGCTTCTGGAGAACACGCCGGAGATACGGGAGCGGGCAAATCGCGGCGAGATTCTCTTCTGCAACGTGGACGGCTGGTTGCTGTGGAAGCTGACCGACGGCAAGGTCCACGCCACCGATTTCACCAATGCATCCCGGACGATGCTGTTCAACATCAAAACGCTGGACTGGGACGACGCACTTCTGCAACTGTTTGACATTCCGCGCTCCATGCTGCCGGAGGTTCGTCCCTCGATTAACGTTTTCGGCTACACGGACGATGGAATCCCAGTCGCGGGTATAGCGGGCGACCAGCAGGCGGCATTGTTCGGGCAGGCCTGCTACCGGCCCGGCATGACTAAGGTGACGTACGGCACGGGCGCCTTTGTGCTTACGCATACGGGCCAGGAGCTAGCGGCAAGCAAGCACGGGCTGCTCGCCACTCTGGCTTGCAGCTTCGACGGTAAGGCGGAGTATGCTCTGGAAGGCAGCGTATTCATTGCCGGGGCGGCCATTCAGTGGCTGCAGGATTTAGGACTGATCAAGGAGGCGGGAGAGTCGGAGCAACTGTCCATGGAGCTACAAGATGCCGGCGGTGTGTATCTGGTGCCCGCTTTTGTCGGCCTGGGCGCGCCGCACTGGGACATGTACGCGCGCGGCATGCTCATCGGGCTGACCCGCGGCAGCGGCAGAGCGCACATCGTCAGGGCTGCCGTGGAATCCATCGCCTACCAGGTGACCGACGTTCTGGATGCGATGGCGGCCGATTCGGGTCTTCGACTGGCGGAGATACGGGTGGACGGCGGGGCCGCGACTAACAACTTCCTGACACAGTTTCAGGCCGACATTGCCGGCGTAGAAGTATCCCGACCGAAGATGCTGGAGACGACTGCTCTGGGAGCAGCCTATCTGGCCGGACTGGGCATAGGCTTCTGGAAGTCGGCCGAAGAGATAGAGGCAATGCGACAGGAAAGCCGGCGGTTCACACCGTGTATGGGTACCGCGCAGCGCGAGGCATCGCGCTGCGGGTGGGCCAGGGCATTGGAACGGTCCAGGGGCTGGGTCGTGGTGGAGGAGTAGGGGAGGCAGGGCCAAACAATGCGCGCGCTGAGGTATTCTGTTCAACCTCTGACGATACTGAGGTATTTCGGCCAACTCTGCATCATTTTGGCGCTACTCATTCTGGTGCCCTTAATCGTGTCCGCTGTACTCGGCGAGTATCTTGCCACGCTCCGGTACGCGATTGTGGCCGCGGGCGCCTTTGTGACATGGCTCTTCCTGCGAAGGCTGCCCAGTCCCAAAAGCATTCAGACAAACGAGGCCATGGTCGTTACCGCGCTGGCATTCATAATTGCCGCGCTGGTGATGGCCTGGCCTATCATGTTTTCCGGCCTGACCTTTGGCGATGCCTTGTTCGAGAGTATCTCCGGCATAACGACAACAGGCTTGAGCGTCACGGCTACGGTAGTGGATAAACCGCCGATTTTTCTGTTTGCGCGTTCGTGGCTGCAGTGGATCGGGGGACTGGGCATCGTGATTCTCTTCCTGGCGACCATGATTCGGCCGGGGCTGGCTGCCAAGCGTATCGGCTATTTCGAGAACTACGAGGAAGATGTGGTCGGTAGCGCCAGGGCAACCGCCCGCCGCGTCATCGTCGTGTACTCAGCGATGACCGCCTTCGGCATTGTCGTGTTGGGCCTGCTGGGTGCCGGATGGTTCAATAGCGTAGCATACTCCTTTTCGGCGGTATCTACCGGAGGGTTCTCACCTCGGGGCGGCAGCCTGGCAGGCCTCAGTTTGCCGCTGCAGGCGATGGTGATGTTACTGTGTGTGGCAGGCGCTGCTCCTCTCATTCTGTACTTTCGTTCTGTCAGAGAACGAGGCTGGGTGCTGATACGAGACCGCCAGGTCCTGGGGCTTCTTATAGCCGGCTTGGTGGCGTCTTTGCTGACGGCGCTGTTTCTCTTTACCCAGGACGGCTTCACCGGGGCCGAGGCCCTGCGCCATGGATTTCTGAATGCTTTCTCCGCCCAGGCGACGGCGGGCTTCTCCACACTGGATATCTCTCAAATCAGCCCGGGCGCAAAACTCACTCTTATCTTTTCCATGTTCTTGGGCGGGTGCGCCGGGTCCACCGCCGGGGGCATCAAGATTCTTCGTTTGCTCATCTTGGGCCAGGTACTGTATGTATTTCTGCAGCGTCCCTCTATGCCCAGACAAGCTGTTGCCCAGGTCAGCCTTGGCAGGCACCCGCTGGAACCGGACGAGATACAGGGGGCGCTGAGCATCGTTTTTGTTTTTCTGGCCGTCATCGCCGTTTCGTGGCTGGTATTCGTAGGTATGGGGTATAACCCGCTCGATTCGCTGTTCGAGGTTGTCTCGGCAACAGGGACGGTCGGGTTATCTTCCGGAATAACGAGCCCCGGCTTGCCCTCTGTTCTCAAAGGGGTCCTATCTGCAGACATGCTTCTCGGGAGATTGGAAATCATTGCCCTGTTAGTGCTACTCTATCCACGGACCTGGATCGGAAGAAGACTGGACGAATAGCATGAGGATTGTGTTTTCAGGAGCAAGCCCGTTAACGATTATGGCTGCCAAAGTGCTGATAGAGCAGGGGCACGAGGTCGTCATTATAGAAGTCAATAAGGAGAAAATCGACCGGATTTCACAGGAACTGGACTGCAGCTTCCTGCTTGGCGATTCGGCCAGGCCGGCGATACTCAGTCAGGTTGACCCCAAGAGGAGCGATATCTTGTTCTGCCTGACCAATAGCGACCACATCAACATCATCACATCGCTGCTGGGACGCTCGATGGGCTTCAAGCGCGTCGTAACCAGCATCGAAGATACGGATTTGGACCAGTTGTGCCGGGAACTCGGCCTTGAAGACGCTATCATACCCGTACGCACTATGAGCCAGCACCTGGTGGACATGGTGCGCGGACTCGGCGATATCAATTTGTCTGCATTGCTAAAAGAAGAGGCCAGATTCTTCACCTTTGTGGCTGGCGAAAAGGATGCGGTCACCACTGGCGAACTGGGGCTACCCAGGGATGCGAGGGTCATTTTCTTCTACCGTGGCAATGAATTTCACTTTGCCGACAGCGATACGAAGCTCCGTAAAGGCGACGAGGTCGTCATCTTGACCAATGCCAGAAACCTTTCTGACCTGGACGAGCGCTGGTATCCCAGGGAGACCGGCAAGAAAAAAGACAACGAATGACATCGCCTAATCGGTTGTCTGGCCGTTTCCGGCCGGGCAAAGCGACTCCCGTGGCGATGTCCGATACTATCACCAGAGAAAGAGACCCACTCGTAGCTTCCGGCTTCGTTGTCCCGGTTTGATTGAGACTTGCCGCAATGACTGGGAAAGGGGCACGGCGAAATGGCGTCACTGATGATGAACGGACAGGGAGCATTGATTCCTGAGCCTTGTTAGGTTAACATGCTCGCATACCTGCAGTCGAGTTACGCGAAGGATAAAAAGCGTTTACACCTGGAACGATACTTCAGCCTGAATGAGACTGTGTGAGGAGTGGCAAAAAGGCGCATGGCCGGACACGCGGGCAGAGAAGCTGTCATTAAGGTAGAAGGCTTGACTAAGCGCTACGGCGAAGTCGTGGCCGTAAATGATATTTCCTTCAGCGTAAACCGGGGTGAGCTGTTTGGCTTCTTGGGGCCCAATGGGGCTGGCAAGACTACCACCATAGATGTGCTCACGGGACTGGCCCGGTTGGATGCGGGCTCGATTGATATCGGTGGCATAGATTGTACGCACAATCCCAAGGCCGCCCAGCACCTGGTCGGCGTGGTCCCTGACGAGAGTAACCTTTATCCCGAGTTGACCGGTTTTGACAACCTCTGCTTTTGTGCGGCGCTTTATGGTATGCAGAAGAACGAACGACAGCAGCGAGCGCGGGAGCTTCTGGACACCTTCGGTCTCACTGAAGCCGCCGGCCGCAAGTTCGGCGGCTATTCCAAAGGCATGAAGCGCAAATTGACTTTCGCGGCGGGCATCATTCACCGGCCCGGAATACTGTTTCTCGATGAGCCTACCACCGGCATAGACGTTGCCAGCGCCAGGCAGGTCAGGCAGATAATCGCCGGTCTCCACGACAAAGGTGCGACCGTATTCCTGACCACTCACTACATCGAGGAAGCCGAACGTCTCTGCGAACGAATTGCATTTATCGTTAACGGGAAAATAGTCCGGACTGACCGCACCGCCGACCTTTTGCAGCCCGTCAAAGGCCGGAACATACTGCTACTCTCTATCTCCGATTCCGGAGGGGACTTATCCCATGAGATGATGCAGGCTTTCCCCAATTATCGGGTTCAATCCACTGCTCCGGGAAAGCTAAGAATGGAATCCACAGAACCGGTCATCGTTGGCCCCCTGGTGCGTTTCCTGGAGGAGCGGGGCGTGCAGGTGACCGAAGCCCGGCGGCAGGTGCCGTCGCTGGAAGATGTTTTTGTCGAGGTCACGGGAATCGAGGCGGAGTTGATGAGAAAAGAGAAGGAGAAGTCCGAAGGTGGGGGGAATCAATGAAACGCCGGATAGCTTTCTGGAATATTCTCCTCAAAGACATACGGACGTATTATCTCAAGCCGCCCAACATTTCCTGGGGCATAATATTCCCCCTGGCCTGGACGGGCATGTTCTTCATCAGGTCGGGCCTCGGATTGGGCGGCGTCCTGGGGCTGTTACCGGGCGTGATGACCATCTCTATTCTCTTCGGCACCACTTCCATGCTGGCGGTAACCATAACGTTCGAGAGGCGAAGCGGCTCTTTTGAGAGATTGCTGCTGGCGCCCATCTCCCTGGAGCTTCTGATGCTGGCCAAGACCTCCGGCGCTATCCTGTTCGGTATCGCCAATGCTTTTGTTCCGGTTATCATCGCCGCATTCCTGGTGAACCTATCGGGAATTGCCTGGTCTATCGTTATTCCGGCTATCATTCTAATCGCTGTGGTCTCCACCTTCCTGGGGCTCCTTGTCGCGGTTTCGGTAACGGAAGTCTTCGAGGCCCAGACGCTCTCCAATTTCTTCCGTTTTCCTATGATTTTCCTGTGCGGGCTATTCGTCCCTATCGCGGCACTGCCCGTATTCATCAGGTGGCTCTCCTATATTCTGCCTGTAACATATGGTGTAGACATTCTTCAGGGAGCCATCAGCAGTGAGCATATGTTGTCCTTGCCTGTTGATTTCCTTATCATAGCTGCCTTTTGTGCACTCCTGTTTTGGCTGAGTCTGCTCACTATCAGGCGCAGGTGGATCGCCTGACGGAAACTGGGCGTCCGCCCGTTAGCTCTGCAGGTCTCTTTTTATCTGGTCGAACTGCTCTTTGGTGATTTCACCTTTTGCGTAGCGTTCTTTAGCTATGTCCAAAGCCCGTTTGTCGCCGGCTTCGGTCTTGTGGTCCCTGCCAAACCTCGAAACGGCCCACACGATGAGGGCAATGAGGCCTCCCCAGAACACTATCATCAATATTATCATCAGGATACCTAACGCGCCGGTAGGAAAACCGGATCCCCACCAAAACATCATAAGTCGCCTCCTTCGCCGGGCTCCGGCCCGGCTAAAACCTATTTTGATGATAACAGGGCGCCAATAACAAAGTCATAAATTCGACGGGGAAAAAGTTACAAAACTGTGACGTATTCTGACCACTTCAAGTTATGTCCCGGTCAGTACCATGTATATTCCGAGACCGATCTGTCCCAGGATCAGAGCCATTAAGGAGTACCCGATAATCCTGTGGAATAACCGGACCGTTGCCGTCCTCTTCATAATCAGACTCGGCATCAGTTGGGCAAGAGCCGCCACAAGGATAGCAACGCCTAGCCAGGAGTGAGAGGTACCTCCCCACCAGGGTTCTCCTTCTCCCAGGGACACCAGGATGCCATAAGCAAACGTGCCGGTCACCAACGCGGCGAAGAAGATTCCGAGCGTTTTGTGCCGCCTGAATAGGGCTGTTCCCCCGCCTTCTCTCTTCGTACGTAGTCGCCTGCCGGTGGCAGCCATGCCGCCAAGCGTAATGAGTGCCACGACGCCCACCACCGCATGGCCTACCCACCGGTAATCCCCGCGATAGGTCAGGGCCACGCTGATGACGATGATCACCAGGGCGCTGGCAATAGCCAGACTCAACTTACTGAATCTCGCCCTTCCCACCTTTATGGCTGTCCTATTTGCCTCCCGTCCTTGACTCGCGCCAGGAGAATCGCGGGGGACAGTAATAGGTTATTTGTCTGCCTGGAGGCTCCTGCTGTTGGGGCATCTGCCATGTGTCCCGGTCGGATTCGCCTTCACAAGAACCGCGAACTCAGCCTTGTTCACGGCCCACGTCCCCACGGATGTGGAGCAGTGATAGGGCCGGAAAAAGAACCAGCCGCCGATTTTTCGGCGGCTGGTCCATCGTCCTCCACCTCGTCTTCTTCCTCTTCTTCTTAATAATAAGAGATTGGCAATTACAAAGTCATAAAATTAATGCCA
>Ga0172366_10004921_pt1 | contig 10549 bp, 8 predicted proteins | sample LakKivSesite69cm_FD_114533 | JGI IMG/M metagenome (GOLD analysis project Ga0172366, IMG submission 114533) | Sediment microbial communities from Lake Kivu, Rwanda - Sediment site 69cm | ecosystem: Environmental > Aquatic > Freshwater > Lake > Sediment | place: Rwanda: Western Province, Lake Kivu...
CCGGCTTCTGGGTGAATGAGTGAGATTGTCCAAGGAAGCATGAATAAACACATAGGCCCCTTCCTCTGACAGATCCTTTGCATGCTCCACCCCAGCCCCTCCAGAATCACCAGCAGAATCCCGGGTGAGATCAGCACCAGTACCGCTCTACCATCATGCCCCCGCGTCGAAGAAAAGGCGTTCCCAGTTTGAGCAGCGCGGTCGTCACCACCAGGGTAACGATAAGGTTACCGACGAGCCAGCCGGAGAAGCTCGCCAGGAACAGGGCGGGCTGGATGATCCCGAAGAGTAAAAGAGAACCGGGACCGATGAGCGCGCCTGCCAGGTTGTTGAGGAGCCAGCCGAAGGCGAGGTAGACCAGGAGATCACGCCGGGTGCTCAGCCCCGGATCGGCGGCGAAGTACTGGAAGGCGACCACGGGTATCAGTACCTGCACGAGGTCCGCAAGCCCAATGAAGAGCAGAACTGCGGCGGGGACGTTTGCAGGAACGAGGGCGCCGAGCAGGTAGCCGGAGAAGGCCGCGAACGCGCCCCAGAGCCCGAACCAGAGCCCGAACGCGATCATGAACCCGACGGCGAGATAGATGCCGGGCAGCCCGAACTCACCGGGTTTGAAGAGCTCGCCATACCGCACGAGCAGCGCGTTGATCACGGTGAGCAGGAAGAAGATCACGAGGTTGCGGGAGATACGCATCGGCACACACGCGCACGTACCGGAAGTGTCAGACATACTAACCCCTCTTCTTCACTCACTGATATACCTTTCCTTCGAGCTTGCGCTGCGTCCGCTCGCCTTTCTTACCTGCGTTCCACTCCACGTCGCGCTGGAACACCTCCTCAAAACGCTCCCGTGCCACGACCACGCGATGCTCGCCCGTTTTGGTGACAAGCACCTTCGCGGGCCGGGGAAAGGAGTTCGTGGTGGAGCTGAAGAAATCGGCGTAGGCCCCGGTATCGTAGATGAGAAGGTAATCGCCCCGCTCAGGTTTCACGTTCAGCGCCGTCTTGATCCTGCAGAGGAGATCGCCCGTATAGCAGAGGTTGCCCGCGACGAAAGTCTCAAACCGCTCACCGGCATCAAGCCGGTTCGCGATCTCCATCCGGTGGAGCTGCTCGGGCACCACGATGTTCTGGGAATGGTGGTTGACGCCGGCGTTCACGTGGACGATATTCTGCCCGCCCGGGGTCTTGCCGACATGGCAGACCCGCACCAGTGTTACCTGCGCATTACCCACCATGCTCCGGCCCGGCTCCAGTACCACTCGAGGATTCCCGATCTCCGCCAGCTGCTCCTTGAACGATTTGCCTGCGTACCATTCGGTAAACAGACGATGAACAAAGGTATCAGGTGTGAAGGGGCAGTAGAGCTCCTCACTCACCCATTCGCCCGCGCAATTGAAGCCGAGCTGCTCGTTGGCCCAGGTCATGTTCGTATCCTTCGTGTGCCGTATCTCGTGCTTCAGCTCGTGCCACTCCGCCTCGCCCAAGTAGGAGATGCCGCAGCCACCGCCGAGATCGAGTTCCTTCACCTCGATGCCGATCTCGAGAGCTTCTCGGGCCAAGCTGATGAGTTCATCACAGACCACGTGATAGGCCGTGATATCCGTGATCTGCGACCCGAGGTGCACCATCAACCCGTTTGGGGTAAGATGTTCCAGCGCACGTGCTCGGGCGAAGACCTCCGGTGCATGCTGGATCGGGATGCCGAACTTACTCCACTTGGTGGAGGTGGTTATGGCAGGCGAGGTGATGTTGGTGAGCGGGAATCCGGCGAGCCGCAGGTTTATTCGCGCTTCGGTGCCCAGTTCGCGCGCGAGAGCATCGATGACCACCAGCTCCTCTTCCGGGTCAACGTTGATAGTGATCCCCTTCGTAATGCAGTCCTCCAGATACCGTTCGCTCTTGCAGTTACCGTTCGCCCGTATCTTCTCCGGCTGGATGCCGGCATCGAGCGCGAACTGCAACTCGTACTCCGAAGCGACGTCCGCACCTGCGCCATGTGCACCCAGCAGTTTGAGGATTGCAAAGGTCGTATTCGCCTTCACGGCATAGCACATGAGGTACTCGGGGTAGACCGCTTCGAGCGCCGTCTGATACTGCTTATAATTCGCTTCGATCCTCTCCTCAAAGAGGACGTAGAGCGGCGTACCGTAGTGCTCGGCGAGCGCGACCATATCAACGTTGCAGAGCTTCCGATGGCTGTGCTCTCTCGAATGCATCTTCAACGACCCTCTAGCTAGATACCGAATGGGGCCGATCAGGCTTAAAAGCTTGCGCTCTTCATTACTCTTTTATGGTCACTCGAAAGGAGTGCCGGAGATGACGTCTGGAAAGAAGACAAGTCGGCTACTTTTCCTGGTCCTCTGCATCTCAATGGTGATTGCCGTGATCGGGTGCCTCGAGCCCGAGACAACCCTCGTGGGAAACGTTACGGACTATTCGTCGGGCGCTCCTTTGGAGGCGGTAGAAGTCTCTCTGTATACCTATCAACCGTCCGTACCCGAGGACAAACCGCCGCTTGGCACGATGCTCCTGACCACGACGACCGATACCCAGGGGAAGTACGACCTGCGCATCCCCGCGAAGTACCGTGATCAGGAGCTCGTTGTCTACTGCCATGACGCGCCCGGGGGCTGGGAGGTCATTGCAGTAAACGCAACGAAGCAGACCGTTAACCTCGTCTTCGGTGCTCCAGAGCTGCATCCCATCCTTTTAAAGCTCCAGGGAGCCGTCCAGGCGGTGCTGGACCGTGTGGATGCGGATCTTGCCGCAGCGGCCGCGAACCTCACGGAAGCGGGCCTCACCAGCCCTGACACGCGCGCCATCCTGAACAACTTGTGCGAGCAACATGCGTACGTCGTGGACTGCGCTATCATTGACCGGAACGGCACGATGCTCGTGGTGGAACCTGGTGCGTACTACGAGTTTGAGGGCTCGGATATCAGCCAGCAAGAGCAGATCATCAGGTTACGTCAAACGGGGCAGCCGGTGTTGAGCCAAACGTTCCGCGCGGTTGAGGGGTTCAATGCCGTGGATCTCCAATGGCCCGTCTTTTCGCCGGACGGCGAACTGGTCGGCTCGGTCAGTATGCTCATTCGCCCGGAATCGTTCCTCTCGGTGCTCATCGAGCCCGAGGTTCAGGGCTCTTCGATCGATGCCTGGGTGATGCAGCTGGACGGACTCATCCTCTACGATCCTGATGAGGATGAGATCGGGCGGAACTTATTCACGGATCCGCTTTACCAGCCATTTCCTCAATTACTCACGATGGGCCGCGAAATCGCCGCGAATGAGGCGGGTACGGGGGCGTATGAATTCTTCGGAACGGGCATGAGCGCACCGGTAAAGAAGGCCGCATCGTGGTGCTCCGTGGGGCTCTATGACACCGAATGGCGTCTGGTAGTGACGCACGTGGTTGCGGGTGAATCTTAGCATATCCTCAGCATTCGATCCACGTTGATTCGCAGTGTTCGGATTTTCTTCGCCTCAAGTCAGGGCTAGTGATCAAAGTTTTTTTGGTACGATGATCATACTGACACGACTGGAAGCGTAAAGCAGACCGTACAGCCCTTGCCAAGCTCCGATTCGATCCATATCCTACCTCCATGCACCTCGATGATCCGTTTCACGATCGCCAGTCCGGCTCCGGATCCCGGACTTTTCTTGTCCACCTTATAGAAGAGGTCAAAGACCTTCTCGTGCTGGCTCTCATCGATCCCCATGCCGTTATCCTTCACGAAGAAGACCGTTTCGTTATCTTCTCTCCGAGAGCCGATCTCTATCTTGGGCTGTGGTTGGTCGCCCCGATAATTGATACTGTTCACCATGAGATTCACGAGCGCTTCGACGATCCGCATCCGGTCCACGTGAACCGTTGGTGAGCCCGTGGCCATGGAAATATCCACGCTGCTTGACCTTATCTGTTCCGCAACTTGCTCCAGGGCATCATTCACGATTTCTCCAAAGGGCACATCTTCGGGCGGGTTCGTGATCCGCCCGATGCGCGAGAGTCGCAGGGTCTCGCTCAGCAGTTCGTCCATCTTTGACGCGGCTTTGGAGATGTGCTGCAAATCGGTCTTGGCCTTCTCGCGCTTGCTTGCCTCTATATCCGCCTGGAGCATGGCGGTGAAGCCCTGGATGGTCACGAGCGGGGACCGCAAGTCGTGCGAGACCGTGTAAGTGAACTGTTCCAGCTCTCGATTCTTCGATTCCAGCTCCTTTAAGAGTCGAGTTCGGTCCTCCGCTGCCTGCTTCCGCTCAGTAATATCGAGGACGATGCCCTGATAGTGAGTGATAACGCCCCTGGCGTCACGTCTTATCCATGTACGGTCATCGAGCCATCGAACCTCTCCACTCTTCGTGATAATCCGATATTCCTGAACGAACTCATTGCGCCCTTCCTGACTATACTGGTCGACTTCAGAGGCTACACGCTCCAGATCGGAAGGATGAACTATACTCGCATAAGGTACTTCACCTGAATAAAAGTCCGCTGGGATGTAGCCCCACTGCTGGATATTATCGGAGACGAATTCAACTGGCCATCCTTCAGCGGCACGCCAGAGAAAGACGATGGCCGGGCTGTAATTGATAATTCCTTCCAGCTCTTCACGCTTTTTTAACGCATTCAGCAGCGCCTCCTCCGCTTTCTTGCGCTCATCGATGTCTTCAACCATCTCAATGAAGCCTTTCAATACGCCATCTGACCCAAAGAAAGGAGCGGCACGATTATGAACGTAAAAACGGCTGCCATCATCTCGCACACCTTGGGTCTCAACCTCCTCAGTCTTCCCGGAAGCCATAGCCCGCGTCCCGGGACAATGCGCACAGACTGCCTCGCGCTTCTCAAATTCCCGAAAACAATATTTACTCACAAAATCACTTGCCGGTTTTTTAAATAATCTTGCAAACGTTGAATTCACCATAAGTATCTTGTAATTAGTATCTAATACAGCGATTCCGAGGACAGTGTTTTCCACAAGTGCGCGATAGAGCTCTTGGCTTTCCCACAGCGCTGTTTCTATCTTCTTGCGTTCGGTGATGTCGCGAAAGAAGGCCGAGAAGTAAGATCGCCCCTCAAGCGTTATGAGGCTTGAACTGATGTCCGCGTAGAAGACGGAGCCGTCATTGCGGACGACGGGAATCCCGGAAGAAACCGAAACCTCACCACGCACATGTTTCTGGAATTCCTGTTCAATGCTTGCCCACTCTTCTGCGGGGTGTAGGGATGGAATGGACCGGCCAACCAGGTCCTCCTTGGAGCATCCCAGCAACTCAGCCATGGCGCTGTTTCCGAAGAGGATCTTTCGCGTTTTCCCATCGAAAAAGATGATGCCATCTTTGCTGCTCTCAATGATACTTCGGAAGCTGCTCTCAGATTCCTTCAGCGCCTCTTCCGCCTTCTTCCGCTCAGTGATGTCCCTGAATGTCCCTTGAATCAGTTTTTTCCCCGAAAGTTCAAAGATACTCGCTTTGACTGCAACGTCTCTAATCTCTCCTTGTTTGGTAATAACTTGCGTTTCCAGAATCTGCCCTTCTCTTTCTTTGCGGTGCTGTCCAAAAGTCCTGCTAAATTCTCCTGCGATTTCTTGCGGAGGATGAAGCATCCGCTGGTGTTTACCAACCAATTCTGATTTGTCTCTGCCGACCAACTCTGATGCGGCACGGTTACAGTCAACTAATATGCCCGTTTCAACATCGGCTATGAAGATAGCATCCAGTGCCTCCTCAAACTGTTTTCTGTATTTCTCTTCTGATCCCCTTAATTTTTCTTCCGCTTTCCTCCGCCCAGTGATGTCGTTTGAGATAATCTGGACGCCGATGCATTCGCCCTCTTCATCGTCGATCCTGTTATATGTCGAGATGAACCACTTCTTGCTCCCAGGTAACTCTACTTCGTCCTCATACTCGATAGTTCTGTCTGTTGTTGAAGCATTCGCAATCCTTTGCACGATTCTTTCGCCCCACTCATCACCGAAGATCTCATGGGCAGTTTTCCCGATGTAATCCTCTACCCTCCCGCCTATATGTTCCACTGCTTTCTTATTGAAGTGTTTGACGTGTCCTGATAGGTCGTAGTAGCCAATGCCAATTCCTGCATGTTCCAGCAGCGTGCGGTATTTTTCTTCGCTCTCCCGCAGTGCCTCTTCCGCCCGCTTGCGCTCGGTGATGTCCCAAAAAACGCCCAATATGCCGATGACCCTACCATCCTCCTGTCGGATGGGGGTCTTGATCGTCTGCACCCAGACTTCCTGTCCGTCTTGAAGGTATTTTTCCTCTAGATCTTCCGTCTGCCCCGCCTCCATGATTCGCTTGTCATCTGCGCGGTATTTATCCGCCAACTCTCTGGGGAAGAAATCGTAATCGGTTTTCCCGGCGCATTGATCGGGTCTGATTCTCAGGTCTCGCGCATAGCTCTCGTTGCACGACACATAGACCGAGTCTCTGTCTTTGGTGAATATTTTCTGTGGGATGTTCTCAACCAGTGTTCTGTATTTACTCTCGCTCTCTCGCAACGCATCCTCAGCCCTCTTTTTCGCCACCACCTCACGTATCGCCCGTTTTAAAGTCCCGAACATGCTCGCTAGGTCAACACCTTTCTGGATGTAGTAATTGGCACCTAAGTTCAACGCTTCAATGGCCACTTCTTCTCGTCCTCTCCCCGTGAACATAATGAACGGGATCAGATTGCCACGTGCGCGAAGAAGTTTGATAAATTCCAGACCATCCATCACGGGCATTTGGTAATCTGCCACCACCACATCGTAGGTGCCACTTTTCAAGAGCTCAATGCCCTCTTTGGCGGACATGGCGGTATCTACATGTAACCCCTCATCACCTCTTTCCAGATAAGATTTGGTTAATGCTAGGAATTCTGGCTCATCATCTACCTGCAGGATCTTAATCCCAATTTCTGGCATCTCACCATCCCTTGTCACTTATTTTAATTAACCCAGTAACATGTATTCTTTGGTGGTGTTTCAACATCAGTTAAAGTGGGGTGCTACAATGGACAATACGACAATCGTAGAGATGAGCGAATTTGCGCGGCTCGATCTGCGGATCGGCAGGATAGAGCGTGCCGAGCGGCTAAAGGGTAGTAAGAAGCTCGTCCGGCTGGAGGTTGACATCGGGAGCGAGACGAGGCAGCTGGTAGCCGGGATCGCGGAAGATTACAAGCCTGAGGAATTGGTGGGTAGACTCGTCGTCGTGGTGGTGAATCTGAAGCCAGTGAAGCTCATGGGCGTCGAAAGCCGCGGTATGATCCTGGCCGTGGACGTGGATGGCAAGCCAATCTTACTCCAGCCGGATAAGGAAGTGCCGGCAGGCAGTCGCGTGCGTTAAAAATAGGTAAGGGAAGCTCTCCGAATGAAAATATCTCCTTTCTGACGTTCCAGTATGAGATTCAAAGTTCTCTCAATTTTCCTGTTATTGCATCAACAATATTCATTCGCTGAGAGCCATCACTGGTAATTAAGTTACATATATAATATGGGTAATACAATAAATTGATCTCATTCACTTTGGCATTCCAGTACAATTCTATTCGTTTTATTATATCACCCGCTTCAATCTTCGGTGAAACGAATTTAGTATCTGCTCTTTCAATTTCCTTTAACTTTAAATTATCTGAAAAAGATCTGAGCAGTCGTGGGTCCCAAGGAAATGGAGTTTTATGTCGATAGAAAAGAACGCCACGGTCTCCTCTGCGAGATTCAAGAGCGCCTTTAGAAACAAGCCCACTTAAAGTTTTCTTAGCTTTCCCTTCAGAAATGCCTAGACCACCAGCAATGTTTTGTACTGTATATTCTCCCTTAGGTTTCATAGCTTTAATTAGTTTAATTTCATCTTCATTGAGGGCTTTAAGGCAAGAATGTACTGGAGATGCCCCTAGCTCATCAATAACTATCAAATCACCATTTATTGCATCGAAGCTCACCTTAGTTGTAACAATTTTGTGAATGGTTCTGGTGCTTAAAAAACCAGTTTTTTCAATCTCATCTACCGTTGTTTGAATCTCGGCCTCGTAATAAGGGAAATACTGTAATGTTATTGACTGCAGACTTTCGATGATTCTGCCCACACCTAATAATCCCCCTTTGCCTCTTTTTTCCAGCAGGTTACTAACTATTCTTTGAGCAGCTTCTGTAGTAACAACAAAAGGAGCAACACGTTCTTTGACAGAAATTCCTGTCGAAAGACCTTTTTCAGCAGATGTAATTTCTATTTCTCCTAAAAACTTCACAATTTGTTCACGGTCCCATAGGTCAACATTGTAGCCTTTAGCTGTCTTGATGGCCTCAGGAGTGAAATAACTAGTAGTTACTAACACACCGCGGTCTGCTCCCAAATCGTCCACAATTTGGATCAATTTCATAATTCTATCTTTGTCGATAGGCGAATCGTAGGATTTTGCTTCGACAATTACTTGAGAGGTATGAAGAGGGCACCTATATTGAGCCAGCACATCTATCTGATGCTCTACCCCTGATCTGCCAACTTTCCTCGCATCGTGAATAACGTCGTAGCCCATCCGTTTGAACAGTTCCACTAACTTCAATTCCAGGGCAAGTCCTTTCTCATAGGAGGTGGGACTTTGGTTCAAACTCTTCCTCACCCCTTATATTTGATTGAGTTTTCATGATTAAAAATATTCTTCCCTCTCGCTCCTCTAAAAAACCTCGTTGAAAATGTTAATATCGATTCAAAGTTCCCATTACATACTGTATAAAATCACGGAAGAACTCTATCGTCTCCCTCCGCAACTCAGTTTCCTCGAGCAAGGTAAGCGAATTCAGGGCGTGCGCGCGTGCGCGCTCTTTCGCGCGCTCCAGGCCATACATTCGGATCACCGCTCTGGCGCCGTCAAAATCCTCTGCCCGTATCATCGTTTCCAGGTCCTTAACGGCGCTTGCTGGGGCATTTCTGAGCGTATAAATGAGCTGCAGCGGCTTTTTGAACCGGAGCAGGTCACCGACGGGCTTGCGCCCGTATTCCGCTTCAGTCCCAAACGTGCCCATGATGTCATCCCGGATATCGAGCGCGTAGCTCAGCTCCTCCGCGGCTTTTATCAAAATTGGTTCATCGCTCGCGGGAGCATTCCCGAGGATCGCGCCGATGCGCGTAGCGGCACGAAATAACGAGCCCGCTCGGTTTTTCGCCATGCGATACCATGCAGCCTCGTCCGGTTCTGCGTCTTCAAACTGGAGATCGAGCAGCTGGCTCTCGTTTACCGCACGATACGCCTCGTTGACGAGTGAGAGTGCCTCGCACCGCAGGTTCTCTTCGTAACCCGCGCGGCGGATACAATCCAGTGCCAGTGCGTAGAGAAGGTTGCCCGCAACCAGGCCACTGCTCTCGCCGGAGCTGGTCGAACGCGACCCAAGGAGCGTGTGAAGCGCAGGACAGCCCCGTCTCAGCTCGTCCCGATCGATGATATCATCATGAATGAGGATCGCGTGGCGATAGAGCTCGAAACCAGCCGCAACCTTCACGATTCTGGTATCGAGCTGGTGCGTGTAGCCCCGATAAACCATGATGGCAATGCAGGACGCTAATCGCGTGCCGTCGCGCACGACGTACGCTTCCAATGTGTCGTAGACGTGCGCAATAACAGCATCGTAGCGCGTTTCCGCTCGCTTACTCCTGAAATAACTCTCCACCTCGTGCTCAACGAGCTCGCCGTATTCATCCAGAATCCTCCAGATTGGTGCTCCCTCCATCCAGGTTCACCTGATCGATCACGACATTTGCCCCTTGCCAGTCCTGGGCTTCCACGAGGGCCTGACGCCGGGCATTCACCACGTGGTCAAGGTCCGCGATTCTACTTCAATCTGCGGCGCACGGCGTATCCTCTTCGCGCTCTCCCAGAGCCCGTGAATATTGCACAACGCGAGCGCGTGGAGCGTCCCGGACTTAGTGAGCTTCAGCGAAAAGGCGAGCTCAGGCTCGGTTAAGACCGGCCCCTTATTTGTGCCTTCACTCGAATCGCCATGCGCAGCGAACTCGAAGGTACCAACGTGATAGGTGAACTTCTCACCTTCTGGCTGGAAGAAGACGGCAATCCACCGGATGTGGTGCTCCGTCGTATTCGGATGCGCGATCTCTTTCCCAATCGTGACCTTCACCACAAAGGGCTCACCCGCCTTCACTTCCGCGGGGCACTCGATGACCGGCACGTGTTTCTCCGTCTTCCAATCCGCGGTTTGAACCCGCTCCAATAATCGTTCAGTCGTCAAGTTCCCCCGCACCCCCTCGCTTCATCTCGGCTCACCCTTCCTAGAAGAATTATATCCCGTTACTATTTCTGGCGCGCGGGTTAATCAGGGAGTATGCCGACCTGGGCGGTGCATGAGCAGTGGGCGGCGAAGCTGGGCCTACCTGACGAAATCACGAAGTTCGTCAATCACCTGAGCGACTTTCCGGACCAGTGCGAGGAGTTCAGAGAGTTCTGCGAACGAGAAGGGGAAGCGATTGTAACGCCGTTACTCAAATCGCACGAGTTTGGGACGATCATGAAGATCCCGAAATATCTCCAGCTCCAGTTCAC
>Ga0172366_10004922_pt1 | contig 10548 bp, 6 predicted proteins | sample LakKivSesite69cm_FD_114533 | JGI IMG/M metagenome (GOLD analysis project Ga0172366, IMG submission 114533) | Sediment microbial communities from Lake Kivu, Rwanda - Sediment site 69cm | ecosystem: Environmental > Aquatic > Freshwater > Lake > Sediment | place: Rwanda: Western Province, Lake Kivu...
ATTATGTCGAAGTGGTTGGGGGAGGCTGAACGTAACGTTGCGAAGCTCTTTAACACTGCGAGGAAAGCGTCACAAAAATCGCCAGCCATAATTTTCATTGATGAGCTTGATTCTTTGATGGGGATTCACCGTTTGGAGGTAAGCGGTGAAACTCGGGTTCGAAACCAGTTTTTGAAGGAGATGGACGGCATAATTGACAAGAAAAATCCCATTCACGTCTACGTCATAGGTTCAACAAACAAGCCTTGGACCCTTGACACGCCGTTCATCCGAAGGTTCCAAAAAAGGATTTATGTTCCTCCTCCAGGCTACAATGAACGCCTCGAAATGTTTAAGCTTTACACTGGCTGCTTGAAAACCTCGACTGACATGGACCTTGAAAGGCTGGCTACTTTAACCGAAGGCTTCTCGGGAAGCGACGTCATGGACATTTGCCAGTCCGTCCAGCTTAAAGTTAACAGCGAACTTTTCGAGTCGGGAAAGGCGGAGACAGGAGGAGACCCGCGGAAAATACGCATGCAGGATTTCAATGAAATGATGGAGAAGAGGAAGCCAAGTTTTTCTCAGGATTCCCTAGGAGCATACGAGAACTGGTTCAACAACTTCAAAGCTCTGTAGGCCACGGACTAAGGTTTTAGATTAAGTTTATATTGTGTCCCGTCTTTTCAACATCATACTATACAACATAAAGAGTGCTGTTTCCTACAAACCGTGAACATGGTGTTGCTGCATGTCTAACAACGAGGAAGAAATGGTCGTTACGCCCTGGACCGTCTCAGGTAAGATAGATTACAGCCGACTGATTGAGGAGTTTGGGACTCAGCCTTTAACCGAGGACCTACTTGAGAGAATCAGGAAACACGCAGGCGAACTGCACTTACAGCTAAGAAGGGGGCTTTTCTTTTCCCACCGAGACCTTGATTGGGTTCTCGACCTTTACGAGGCTGGAAAAAGGTTCGTGCTCTACACGGGTAGGGGACCGTCTGGCCCAGTTCACATCGGTCACCTTGTTCCCTGGATCTTCACGAAGCATCTGCAGGACGTTTTCGGTTCGAAGCTGTATTTCCAGATGACGGACGACGAGAAGTTTCTCATTCACCCCGAATTTGAACTTAAGACATCAACTGGATTCGCGTACGACAACGCCTTAGACGTGATTGCGACGGGGTTTGACCCGGAGAAGACAAAGATAATCATGGACGTGGAGTCCGCTGGCGTGTTGTATAATATTGCTGTCAGAGTCGCCAAAAAAATCACGTTTTCAACAGTAAAGGCTAGCTTTGGGTTTTCAGACAGCTCAAACATCGGCATAATCTTCTTCCCAGCCATCCAAGCTGTCCCTTGCTTTCTGGAAACTGAACTCACAGGCGAAAACGTGCCGTGCCTCATCCCCGCAGCCATTGACCAGGATCCGTACTGGCGGGTGACACGCGACGTGGCGCCAAGGCTCGGATACTTCAAGCCTGCACAAATTCACTGCAAGTTTCTTCCTGGACTGGGGAAAGGAGGCAAGATGTCGGCTTCGCTTCCTGAAACGTGCATCTTCACCACGGATTCGCCTGAGGAGGCTGAAAAGAAAATAAAGAACGCCTATACTGGTGGAAGACCGACTGTCGAGGAACAACGTCGTTGTGGCGCAGACCCGACCATTTGTCCCATCTACTATTATGAGTATTACCTGTTTGAGGAAGACGACGGAAAACTCAAGGAAACATTCGACAAATGCAGGTCAGGTGAACTCCTCTGCGGCGAACACAAAGCATCGCTCGCGGAAAAGGTCAAGAAGTTTCTGAAAGACCACCAGAAAAAACGGGAAAAAGCCAAAAACGTTCTAAACCGGTTTCTCTTCAAAAGCAAATGATTACCATTTATCCTATGCTTCTTTTTGGGACAGTAAGGTTATTACCCAGATGAAATAAAGAAACCCTTAGTCGATAGAAAGCCCGGTGGTGTAGTGGACAAGCATAGAGGGCTTTGGACCCTCCGACGAGAGTTCGAATCTCTCCCGGGCTACCATTACATGTGTAAGAGAATACTTCTCCTAATTTTTCGGGTATGAAATTGTCAGCCGTGAGAGATTTGAACCTAGGGCTCAATTGCGATATTCTCCGAACAACGAAATTGGATTTCCAAGTTCTCCTTCAGCCTTATCCAAGGACCAACTGGTTAGACAAGTATTTTATGTGTAGGGTATGTTTACACTGACATGATTATATTCAAAAAATCTTAAATCTGCACGGCAACAGAAGACGAACTAGGGGGTTCAAAAATGACTTATTGGAATTCTTCATTAAGCCCATCTTTCTATCGAACCCATTCAAGCACTTGAACTATATAGTACATGCTGGCACTTTTTATGACTGCAACCCGCACAACATCTCCAGGCTTCACGAGACTGCTATTATGATGCTTGCCATCAAAGAGAACAACTTTTCCATCAGGCGCCCGTCCGACAACATTACTATCTCTGCCCTGCAAGGCATGAACGACTAGTTGGCCTTTCATTCCCAGTCTTTTCAGATGTAGCTTGCATTCCTCAATTCTTCTTGGGATTTCTTCACTGGCGGGAAGCTGCAATTCAGAGAGTTTTCCTACGCTTGTCTCCAGTGAGGAAATCGCACTTCGATAGAGTGTTACTGCTCTTCCATAATCGCCTTCCTGTTCCATCGAAATCGCCAAGTTCATTTCTGCAACTCCCTTGTTCCACCAATTGGCGAAGTTTTGCGGATCTTCCTCCACAGCAATTCCAAGCCAGTGTAGGGCTTCTTCAGGGTAGCCAAATTCAAGGTAGAATACTGCTATCTTGTATACACACTCTCCGAATGAAAAACCACCATAAACATTGAGCACATATTCGCCTGCTATGTTCTTTTCCGACAACACGACATAGTTCTTGTCCTCAGTTCCAGCATCGTCTACGATTCTCCACCTATTCGGGATTGACGCTACTCTCATGAGTCTTGCGTTTTGTGATAGAGGATTGAGCATCTGTTCGAAATCTTCCCTTATCTTGGCAGGGATTTTTCCTCTTTTTAGATCCTCAATGAGTTCTGGTCTAGAGGGGCTAGAACTGTAAAGTGCCATGTTCTCTTTGCTCGCTCTATCCAAAGGAGCCCACCATTCCGCAAGATCAAGTTCCCGCTCAGCATCTTCTCTTCCCAGCTCTGCTTGCGTGATATACAGGAGAGCGTGGGCCATGTGATGGCCTTTGTGAAAAGTGAGAGCTTTCACAAATTTCTTCTCTGCTTCAACGAGCTTCTCAATGCGCTCTCGACCAGGATCCAGTTTCATTGCTTCGCCCAGAAGCACCTTGCCAAATCCGAAAAAGATTCCTGATTTGACAATTGGATTTTTGATTTCTGTGGATTCCAACTTCGTGTAGATGATTTCGGCTTCTTGGAATTTCCCTCCGTCTCTTAGCCAATCAGCAATGTTTTCGACTGTCTTTGTGTTGTAGGTCCAGTCGTATGAATCAAGGAACCGTTTGCAGAACTGCATAACCAGCTCATCGTCAGTGCGTATTCCTATGTCGAGTTTCTGGAGTTTCCTTACTAGAGTTATGTAATTCTGAAACAGCTGTTTCTGGAATTCGTGTGTTTTCATGTATCCTTCGGCGTGATCTAGGGTCTGTTTGACATGGCTTCTATCAAAGAATCCTCTTTTCACAATCAGTGATATGAGGATGGAACGAACTATGAAATCATCTGGATTGCTTTCCAACCATGAAATGGCATCAAGAATGGTTTCTTCTATCTGTTTCTTATTTCCGAGGTTTCTGACTAGAACGATATAGCCTTCACGAGTGATTTTGTCTTCTGGATGGTTGTCTAACCAAGTCTTGTTGTCCTGGATTACTTGGTCAACTTGCTCTTGCCGGACATGATATCCCCTTTGGCACAGAAGGGAAAACAGAATCGTTCTGATATTCGCGTCTTCCGGGTGCTTTTCAATCCACCTGATCGCGTCGTCAACTGCTTCACCTATCTCAATACGTTTTCCCGTTTGCTTCACGAGAGAAAGATATCGTATGAATATCGACCGATCGTCTGGATGCTCCAACATCCATGTCTTTGCCAACGGAACGGATTTATCAGCAAGCCCTACGGACAGTAACTCGCTGATTTTCAGTTGAAGATCTGCTGTCGTGACGGGATCGGTCGATAGCATATGTCTGGTGCAGTCATCTGCTTTGTCTTTCATACCGATTTCGTTGAAGATTGATCTTAGTATGTCTAACTCAGAGATTCTTGCATAGCCAATGATGCTGTTGATTCTCTTGTTCTGCGCGATTCTGTCACCCGCGTTTTCTACCTTTCCTCCATGTAGGACTCTATTCATAAGATTGATCGAGAAATACCTCTGTATCCAATCATCTTCTTTTGCAACGTCAAGTATCTCGCTAAATGTATTTTCGAAGCTGGATCCAAGAGGAACACCTGGAGGAGGATTAGAAAATATCTCAACAGCTTTCGTAGCAATGAGCTCCGCCCCAGATCTGATGAATCTGACCGGGTATGAAGGCTGTGACTCCTCATAAAACACGCCTCTTGACCTTGGTTTCTCCAAGATCTTGGAAAATCTACCTTTGTCGTCAAGGCTTTCCAGCAATTTCTCGGGAATCGCCAAGCCGTAGCTATGTGAAAAACACACATACCGGTATGCTACTGTTAGCTTGTCAGGTTCTGAGGGATATCTCGTATCCCCCTCAACAAGGCTTCTTATTATGTCCAGTATTATATCATCGAAACCTTTACCCTTGGTTAACACCATCCCGAGAACAAGAAAGAGATCTGTCTCCCTAAACTGCTTTTGCACTTCTGGTGCAAGTTGTTCGTAGGATTTGCCCATTTTCTTAAGGAGTGAGTCCTTCTCTTCCTCACTTAATCTCAACTCAATCTTTCTGATTGCGTTCCTGAGCCTTCCTTCATAATATTCGGCGGAGCGTGAAGTCGCCAAGACGGTGACAGGCAGATTCTCCTCAGTCTCCTCCAAGACTTTCACAAAATACTGATTACGAAATATGTCATCGATCAGGACATAGAAGTGGTGTCCAATATGCTCGGCGAGTTGTGGAAGCTTGTGCCAAAGGTTTGGATTGTCATTTGGGAATCGTATGACTAGTTGATTCTTTCGAAAGAGTTCATACGCCACCCTCCGGGTGACCGTCGTCTTGCCAGCTCCAGGCTCAGCAACAACGCAGATAATTCCGAACTTCTCCTTGTTTTTGGACGCTTCTTCTAGTATGTCCTTCTCCTGAACTCGTCTAATGTCTCCATCCGAAGCTATGACTCTCCATGATGTTTCGCCTTGATCTCCACAGTAGAAATCAGTAATCTCTTCTTGGGTGGCGCGTGAGAATAAGTCCTTTGTTAGCAATCTCCCATTGAGTTCCTTGAGCAATCTGTCCGCATAAATAGACAATGACTCGGGCACTTCAAGTCTTTCCGGCCTATCCTGAGGTCGCGCTAATCTGACTGCAAACTGAATTCCCAATTTTTGAAAATACCCTCTTGAATCTTCTATTTCCTTCCTGATCCTTTTTACTACTGTCTCCTCAAGAAAAGTGCGCTTTGTGTCAGTCAGCCCATATCTAAAGCCGAACGGGAAGAGGATTATTTCAACAACACTATCATTCTGGAGTTCAAAGAAGACGTCCCATACGTCTGCTTTTGACAGAGTATGCGAACGGAATGCTTCCTCACTCTTGGTTTTCACTTCTTGGAATTCCTTCACCTTTTCCGCGAGTTCTGCTGCGACGGAGATGTTTTTCGCTGCAATTTCGTCGCAGAACTTCAAGGCACCCTTGATATCAGAATCATCCAACGCCTTGAATAATACAGATGCTTCAGAGATTTCGTGTCTGTACAGAAGGTCCTCGATCTCTCCATTGATTTCGTGAGCACGGTGATCGTTGAGCCATCTCTCATACTCCCAAAAGTCTTCAGCAACTCGATACCATGTTTCATCACACGCATCCAGTATTCTCAAAAAGGCACCTAACGTCACCAAAGAAGCGTTCTTTTCTTCCAAGGAGCAAATTTGGAATTCGTACTTCTCATTTTCTCTTTGCTGACGCGTCAAAGGCGTGCTACTTGAGTGGTAACAAACAAGATCTGCAACGTCATCCCGAAGTTTCTTCAGCTCGGGAACACGATCCATCAAATGCTCTTCATCTATCAGTTTGTATCCACACAGGATATTGAAGCAACTGATCAACGAATGGTTCTTTCTTATCCAGATGTCATCGATCTCTTCTTCCTTGATGTTGGGTTTGTATCCGCCCACTTCCTTCAGGTATTTGTTTATCTCTGAGAACTTTTTCTCATATTTCGGGCCTGTCATTCCCCAATCATGTAACCATATGGCCACGATCAACCGGAATTTGTCTGCATCAGTATCAAGATAATTCATTTTGTCTTTCATAGTGTAGTAGAGTCTGCCAGCGTATCGAAAGACATTCTGAACATGCTGCAAACCGTGATTGCACATGAATTTGCAGTGCTTTCCACTCCAGAGGGGGTTGTTCCATGACGGCTTACTCCATTGATTGACGAGAAGTCGGAGTATGCTTTTCATTTCTTGATCTTCAGCAATATCCATGCATAGCGGATTGTCGCTAAATGTAGCCAGTCTTTCTCTGAGCGATGCATCCTGCATATACAGATCCTCTCAATATTGAAAGCGAATCTGCAATTCGCAACCCACTGTTTCAATAAGTAATTCCAGGTATTTGACTTGATCTCCTTTTTTGCTGGCCCTCCAAGTCACGTTTTCAGGATAATGATTGATGGGGTTTTATAACAATCATCTTGTGCCTATCCCACCAGCAGATAATGGACCGCTTTCATCGCATCTATCATATTGATGAAGACCACAAACTGCAAGATCGTGTGCCGTGTGCGCGCTCACCTGTACCTTATTTTCCTCCTCTTCAAGGGAAAATCTCTTAGAGGAACAAAAACAATGGACTATTCTACATTATAGAGTAATGTAAAACGGGTTTGGGCAGCGGATAGATATCGGGAAAGCCAGCAAAGGCGGCGAAATGAATCACAATTGCCGTAGACACAAGGCTGGATTTCTGCTACGCCATGGCATGGGACATTCACACACGCAAGTGCTACTTGCTAATAGACAAACCAAGGAATAGAAAAATAAACCTCAATGACCCCCTTCTTTTGCAGCAAAAAATACTGAATTCTTATGTTCTTAATGCTTTTTCAGAATTGAAATTGCATTTTAAGACACTTCTAGGTCTATTTTCTAGAAAGAACGGAAAATCTTACCTTAGCCCCGATAATTTAAACCGATATTTGAACCTATCCCGGGCTACCAAAAACAATGATTGTGTTTTCCTCACAGTTTCATCTTGAAGTCAATGGGAATGCTTATATTTCGGTAAGACCTATCTTACTTTGATAGATATGATCGAGTTATTGAAATTAAGTTCGAAAGGGCAGGTTGTCATACCTAAGTCAGTTAGGAACAGTTTGAATCTAAAGGAAGGGGACAAGCTAGTCGCTTTCGCTCAAAGAGATCTGCTCGTATTAAGGAAGGTCGAAAGTGGAGAAAGCATACTTAACATCCTATCAGAGCCAATAAGAGAGAAAATGAAGGAACTCGGCGTCACCAGAAAAGACATTACTGAAGCAGTTTCTTCAGCGAGAAGAAGCCTTTGAAGAAAATTAAAGCTATCTTTGACACAAATGTACTCGTTTCAGCTTGGTTTTGGAAAGGAGCAGAATCGAAACTCGTGGAGCTCGCAGAGGAAGGTATAATTGAGGTTTATACATCGTTACAACTTCTGGCTGAACTGAAAAGGGCGCTGGAATATCCGAAGTTTAGACTGGAACGAAGTGAGATAGATGGAATCTGCGATTACTATGTTCTTGTGCTCAGGATAGTCGAACCAAAGCATACAATCAATGTTATAGTTGAAGATCCTGAAGACAACCGCGTGATTGAATGTGCGGATGAGGTGGAAGCAGACTACATTATCTCAGGAAACCATCACTTACTGAACTTGAAGAAACATGGAAACACAAGGATAGTTAGGGCAAGAGAAATGCTCTTAGAGTTAACTAAAAAATGATCGCAGATGAAAGCGTCAGTCCCCCAAAAAAGATTAGTGAACAATGGACAGGCATAGAGGGCTTTGGACCCTCCGACGAGAGTTCGAATATCTCCTAAGGCTGTCATGAACCTAAGTCAGGAAAGAATTTTATGTTGACCTTCGTAGGTTCATTAGAAGGGCATTAGTCAAAATTGCTTTCTTAAAGCTTTTTTATATGAACGTTCAATTTCTTTGTGTGAGGAGGTTTTTCCTTTGCAGAACTACGCGGGACTTGTGCGCCAAATAGTCGAAAATTGCTTGGACGTGAAAGGTGGAGAAACCGTTTGGATTCACAGTTGGGACCACACGGTTGACCTTGCTTCTGAGATAGGTTGTTCCTGCCGACAGCGCGGAGCGCACCCACTCATCACGCTTATGCCTGAGAATTTATGGTTACGTTCGCTGATTAATGCGCCTAAGAAGCTTCTGGAAACTCTTCCTGCCCATCAGACTGCCGCATTGGAGAAGACGGATGTGTTCATCTTTACGTTGGGTCCTAGAAGTCCTGTCCGTTGGGACGAAATTCCTCCTGATAGACACGAACTCGCAAACCTCTGGTTTCTTGAGTCGAACAAGTACATGGATGCGTGGCGAAAGATTGCCAAGGAACGTGCCATTCGAATGTTAGGGATTGAGTATTGCTTAGTCACGAAGGAACGGGCGCAGGCTCTCGGTTTGGATTATGAGATGTGGAAGAAAACAATGCTTGCCGGCAGCGAGGTTAACCAGCTGGAAATAACCGAAAAGGCTATTCAACTTGCCAACCTTATTCGAGAGGGAAAGGAAGTACACATTCAAACACCGTTCGGCACAAATCTGAAAATGAAGTTAGCTGGTCGTGAACCCATCATAGGGGACAGCATAGTCAGCAGGGAAGACGCGGCTAAAGGCGTCGTGAAGTTTTTGCCTTCGGGCTTTGTGGAAGTTGCCGTGGACGAAGAGAGCGCAGACGGAACCGTGGTTTATGATGTGCCTATTTTGGTGAGAGAAGCCGAGAAGATTAGGCAGTTAACCTTAAAGTTCAAAAATGGAAAAATCGTAAGATACCAAGCAGAAACTGGAGTCGACGCGTTTGAAGACTACCTTAAGTCAAGCCAAGGCGATTTAGATAAATTTGGGTTTTTCGGAGTAGGCCTTAACTCTGGTTTGAAACATGGCTTTACTCAAGACGATAAAGTGTTAGGTGGAGTCACAGTCGGGATAGGCGGCAACAAAGACAAAGGCGGAAAAAACAGGACGCCGGGAAACACTCATTGGTGGGCTTCAATGACTCAGGCGACGGTTCATATTGATAAAAAGCCTGTGCTAAAAGATAGAAAACTAAACTTTTAAGGGCATAAACAAAAAGTACACTACTGTTATTATTAGGCTTAGAAATGTATGTTTATATTTTTGTTTGTGCAGCTATGAATCTACGCATCCCGTGTGGAGAATGGCAAGATGGGTGAGGAGAAACAGGAACAAGGAGAAAGCAGCGAACAAGTGGAAGAGCTGGAAAAGGCTTTGGACGCTGAGAAGCAGCGTTCCGAAGAGTACCTTGTCCAGTTAAAGTACGCTAGGGCGGATATTGAGAACCTTAAGAAAAGGTTCGACCAAAAGTTAGAGGACGCCCAGAAGTATTCTAACGAACGCATCATAACTGAGCTGCTAGATGTCGTTGACGAGTTGGAGATGGCTGTGGAGTCCGCCCGTTCTTCGAACTCCGCAGAAACCCTTGTTCAAGGAGTCGAAATGACGCTTAAAAAATTCAGGAAAATTCTACAGAACGAGGGCGTTTCTCCTATTAAAAGCGTAGGTGAACCCTTTGACCCCCTGAAACACAACGCCGTTGCAAAGGTCGAAAAGAAAGGCGTTAAGGGATGCACAGTAATCGAGGAAATCAGAAAGGGGTACACCATGAAAGAAAAGGTGATTAGACCGAGCATAGTTAAAGTTGTATTGCAACCTTCACAGTCACAAAAGGAGGATAAATGAAATGAGTGGAGTCAAACCTGGAGAAAAAATCTTAGGCATAGACTTGGGAACAACCAACTCCGCAGCAGCCATCTACGAAGGCGGAAGGGCAACCGTAGTTCCAAGCGCCGAAGGACCAACGATGGCGGGGAAAATGTTCCCTTCAGTTGTCGCCTTCACTAAGGACGGAACCCTCTTAATAGGTGAATCGGCAAAAAGGCAGGCGACAGCAAACCCAGAAGGAACCATTTACGAAATCAAGAGGAAGATGGGAACCGACTACAAAGTTAACGTCGCAGGGAAAGAGTATACTCCACAGCAAATCTCGGCTTTCATACTTCAGAAAATAAAGAAGGACACTGAAACGTACCTTGCGACCACGATAAAAAAAGCCGTGATAACTGTTCCAGCTCACTTCAACGACAATCAGCGGCAAGCCACAAAAGACGCGGGGGAAATCGCAGGCTTCGAGGTTGCGAGAA
>Ga0172366_10004923_pt1 | contig 10548 bp, 8 predicted proteins | sample LakKivSesite69cm_FD_114533 | JGI IMG/M metagenome (GOLD analysis project Ga0172366, IMG submission 114533) | Sediment microbial communities from Lake Kivu, Rwanda - Sediment site 69cm | ecosystem: Environmental > Aquatic > Freshwater > Lake > Sediment | place: Rwanda: Western Province, Lake Kivu...
TCGCACCTGAGGAAGCTATAGATTCAGCGAGATTCATAGAGAACCGCTGTTATCTTTCAACATCGGTTGTTCGAAGAGACCCATTCTTTGTGATAGACGTTGAAAACGAAAGTGACCCAAAGATACTAGGCTACTTGAAGATTCCAGGGTTTACTAGGTATCTACACCCGTATGATGAAAACCACCTCATAGGCGTAGGCAGAGACGCAGATAACAGCGTGAAAATTTCGCTCTTCGATGTCAGCAATGTCAGCGCGCCAATAGAGATAAGCATGTATGCCGTTGAGGGTATGTGGTCAGACACTTTGGTTTTGACCGAACATAAGGCATTTCTTTTTGACAAACCTAAGGACTTGCTAGTGATCCCCGTTTCAACATACTATGCTAATGCTAGCGGGGATGACCGCCTACTTTCGCAAGCAGCCTACATTTTCAACGTAACTTTGAGCCAAGGCTTTGAGCTGAGAGACAAAATAACCCATCAAGAGACTGGCGTCGAAGGTGGAGACAACCGCTACTGGGTGACAAGAGCATTCTACATTCAAGACGTTCTTTACACAGTGTCTGACGCAAAAGTGAAGCTGAACAGCCTAGAAGACTTGGTATTCATAAAGGAAATTGTGCTCAACTGATTTCCTCCCTCACCCTTTTTTCAGTATTAAAAGCAACATTCCATCGAATTGGCAGATCTCAACTTGGCTCCATGTGAACCGTAACAGTTGTCTCCTCAAAATGTTCCTTCATGTTCTCTTCAATTTGAGAGGCGATTTTATGTGCGTCTTCAATTGAAACTTGCCTTGTAAAAGAGCAATCAATGTTTATGTAACGCTTTTTGCCGGCAATGTAGGTCAATATTCTCTTTATTCGGAAGGCTTGTTGGTATTCTTCCGCTGTTTTATGAACTATTCTCCTTATCTCGCCTTCATTTACCATTGAACCTTTTCGCGTCTTGGCGGAGAAAGGCTCTATGTGAACTGCCACGTTTTCAACATCTCTCATTCTTTCTTCTATCTTGTCTTCAATTTTCTCAGCTATCTCATGCGCTTTTTCAACTGAAAGTTTCGGATCTACATAAGCATGCAATGTGATGTACAATTTTCCGTCCGTGTAGGCTGTGTTAATTTCATGGGCTTCCTTTACTCCTTGAACTTCTATTGCCATCTTCTCTACAAGTTTCTCCGTCGGCATTTCTGTTTCACATGGCTCAGTATGTATCGCGACCTCCGCGTTTCCTAGGGCTTTCTTTATGTTCGCCTCTATTTTTGAAGCCAGATCATGGGCTCCTTCAAGACTCAAATAATCATGAAGCTGCACCGTAGCCCTGACAAAAGTCTTGTCGCCTGCCTTTCTGATCTTCAAGTTTTCGCATTTGCAGACCTCTTTCACACCAAATATCTCTTTTCTGACCTTGTCTGCTACATCTTTTGATATCGTGTCGGTAAGCTCCATACCGCTACTCCAAACCAGTCTTACGCTAAGGTAAGTCAACAAGGCGCCCAAAATCATGGACGCCAAAGAGTCTCCGTAGTAAAATCCTAGAGTTGCCAACCCGAATCCCAGAAATGCAATTACTGTTGAGCTTAGGTCTGCAATAGCATGGTAGAACCCTGCCTTCATCGTGGAGCTCTCACCCTTCCGGGCTCTCCTGAGCATTCCTACCCTGAAGAAGTCTATGCAAAACGTATAGCCAACTGCTATGAAACCGATGTATTCTATCCCTAGATTAATAGTCTGATTCTTCAGTATTTTCGAGGTGGCTTCATATATTATTAGCAATGCAACTCCTATGAGCGCAATTCCGCCTACTAGTCCGCCTACTGATTCAAATTTTTCGTGCCCGTACATGTGCTCTTCATCAGCAGGTTTAATAGACGCACGGGTTGCAACGAATAGCGCGAGTGTTGTTAGAGCGTCTAGCAAAGCGTGCAAGCCATCGCTTACAATAGCTAGACTGCTCACCGCCAGACCCAAAATTCCTTCCACAAGAACTACACTTGCTATCGCAATCGCTGAACGTTTGAGCGTGCTAAGCTTGTAACTAACTTCCAAGGTTTCCAATCCGTACGCGTTATATTGCATAAAAGCCGGAGATTTAAGAATTATGGGATATAGACCATTCTCTAGAGCTTGGCGCACGTTTCGGAAACTTGCGTGCGCCAAAGTTTGAAATTCAAGATAGATATTTAGGTCTGAAAACAATATTGAAAGAGAAGGTCGATGGCGCATGGACTTTACTCCTATTCGAGAAATCCTAGACGGATGCTGTGAAAACAAGAAAGTCGCTATCAGAGGATGGGTTTACCGTAAAAGAGAGGGAAAACAAACAATTTTCCTAGTCATACGAGACTCAACAGGGATTATTCAATGCCCAGTTAAAAAGGAGAGCCCAGCTTGGAGCGAAGCTGAGAAGATTACAATTGAATCGTCGCTAACGGTTGAGGGCACTGTTAGAAGAGACACGCGCGCCCCGGGCGGGTACGAGGTTTCGGTCGAAAAGCTTTCAATTATCGGATTAGCAGAAATTTTTCCAATAACCAAAGGAAAAGGCCAAAAAGGTGAAGAAGACAGCGAGGAGTTTCTCCGGAATGTTCGGCACTTGTGGCTACGCAGTCGTCGAATGAATTTGGTAATGAAAGTGCGCAGTGAGGTTCAAAGATTCACACATGAATTTTTCAAAAAACAGGGATTTATCGAAGTTGCTCCACCAATGTTCATCACAAGCGCTTGCGAGGGCGGTTCAACTCTGTTTGGGCTTAAATATTTTGATCAGAACATGTACTTGACTCAGAGTGCCCAACTGTACCTTGAGATTCTGATCTATTCCTCGGAAAAAGTCTACTGCGTGGCTCCCTCTTTTAGAGCCGAGAAGAGCCGAACTATTAGGCATTTAACCGAATACTGGCATATCGAGGCCGAACAGGCTTTTGCAGACATGAAAGATTTGATGCGGCTGGAAGAAGAACTTTTGACTTACATTTGCCGAAGAACTGCTGAGAGTTGTAAAAGGGAATTGGAAGAACTGTCTGCAGATATTTCAAAACTTGCCTCAGTTAAAACGCCTTTCCCAAAAATAACCTACACAGAAACCATTGAAAAACTGAAAGCAAAAGACTTCAAGATAAAGTGGGGTGAGGACCTGGGCTATGAAGAGGAAAAAGCCGTGGCAGACATTTTCGGCAAGCCCTTCTTCATATATGATTATCCGAAACAGATCAAGGCTTTCTACTGCAAAACCCACAGAGACAAACCAGACCTAGCCATGTCTACAGACATGCTTGTTCCAAGAATAGGAGAAATTTCAACCGGTGGCGCAAGGGAAGACGACAAAGAAAAGTTACTTGAAAGGCTTAAAGAAACGGGCTTAAAAGAAGAAGATTATGATTGGTATATTGATCTGCGACGTTTTGGAACTGTCCCACACGTTGGATTTGGGATGGGATTGGAAAGACTTCTAACGTGGATGCTCGACTTAGAGAACATAATCGATGCAATACCATTTCCAAGAACAACAAGAAGATTCTATCCTTAACCTTTTTATGAGAGCTGAAGGCGCAGGTCTTCGTAGAGTGATGTTGAGGACAAATCGAGAATAGACCTCTTCCGCGCGCTTGCTCAGTCAAGCGGTCCTCAAATCCCTAATATCTAGCCTGTTACACTTACGATCGCCGCTCTCACTTTGAATCTCGCAGGTTTGCTCAGAGGTCTTCGCCCTTAACATCCAATGTGGCTGAGGGTAGGAAATAAAGAATTAGAGGCAACGCAACTTGCCATTTAGTCTCATTCTTTTCCGCCTGAAGTCGAGATTTCAGTTCATGCTAATTGCAGTATACAAAAATTCTCAAACGGAGTAAAACTGGTTAGACAAATAGAGATTAGCTCGCGCCGACAAGTTAGTGAAAATGATTGGCTAATAATTGTTTCTTGGGAGCGATGTGATATTGCAGATGTATGAAAAAATAAAAGTGCGCATCGTATTCGCACTCCTCGTGCGCAGAGACATTTTTTGGTTGAGCAGGCTGTGAAATTCAATGGGGTGCGATACGTGATTTCTCAATATCTGCACATTAGTTGAATGTGGAAATATTTATTTGTCCGATCTTGTGTTCTAGAACGTGCTTGGCGATGAGGCTCGCCATTAACCGCCCTTGTCTAGCAGACAGGGGCTGATAGCTTCTACGAAGATTCAGAACCAAAAGAGTGGATGCTAGGCTGAAGGATTGGGAGCAGTTCGAGGGCGGTACATTTTGAAGGGCAATATTGTGACGATTGCGAAAATGGGCAAAATCGTCAACGTTGCGGAGGATGACCTATGTAGAGGGGATGTTTTGCTTTTGCAGGCTGGAGACCTTGTTCCAGCTGATGTTAAGCTCATTGAGGCAAGAGGTCTAGAAGTTGACGAATTTGATTTGACTGGAGAACTTGTGCCAGTAGATAAGAAAGTTGATGGTGAAGAAGTTTTTGTCTATAAAGGTAGCACGGTAACCAGAGGTAATGGTAAGGGTGTTGTTATTGCGACAGGGGAAGAAACAGAATACGGGAAAATCCTCAAACAGCGCTGGGGACAAGTAAAATATGAATTTCCTTCATTGATAAAAGGAAGATATCTTATGTTACTTTTTTTTCTTTTGCCGCCTCTTATTATTTCCCTAACTCGCCACAGCAACCCCGCCTTGGTCTGCACAGTGTATTCAACGATGGCGGTTTTTATCGTGTTAATACAAAATAATGACCTGTTTAACTACGTCCTTACTTCAAGCGAAGTCAAAAAGATCACGAGCCAAAACATTCAGATATGTGATGAAACTTCCTTGGACAGCATCAACAAAGTCAATACGGTATGTTTCGACAAAACAGGGGTGCTAACGACCCGCGAAATTGAAGTGAAACGTATTCATTTCACTGACGGAATATCCGACATAGATCCCTTTCTGTCTGACAAACATATTTCTGATTTGATAGGAATCGCATGTGCGCTATGTAATGATGTCATCTTTCTTGAAAGAATAGGCCAGGGAAACCCCATAGATAGAGCTTTAGTATCTTTTGCTTTGAAGAATGGGACCAAAGTCAATGAACTTGCGTCTAGGTATAAGAGAATATACGAGAAGCCGTTTGATTCAGAAGACCGATACATGACTTGCGGATTTGAATTTGATGACAAAAAAATGTATTTTACGAAAGGAGATCCTGATGTTATTGTAAAAATGTGTAAGGACTATATCACAGCGTCAGGCATAGAGAAAAAAGCAGACTTGGATTTTCTCTCATCTATCAATGCAAAAGCGCGTTCTATCAATCAAGAGGGAGATGTGGCAATAGCATTGGCGTACAGTTCCCGCGCTTTAGAGACCCCACCTTCACATTATACTTTTCTTTGCCTGATTCAACTGACAAACCCTGTGAAACCTGGAGTCCAAGCTGTAAGGAACCTGAAAGAAATAGGGAAAAGAAACCTTATTCTGACCGGGGACAGGCCTGAAACCGCCATGAAAATCGCCGAAGAAACCGGAATAGACATTAAATCAAACTACTGCTTGACTGGAAAGGATATGGCAAAAATGGAATTCTCGGAAATAGCAAGGCAATCTGATCATATTTCAGTCTTTGCTCGATTATCACCATCGCAGAAAGCGATTCTTATCATGCTAATGCAGCAAAGAGGCAATCCCATAGCCATGGTCGGCGACGGCGCAAACGACACAATAGCTCTAAAAGTAGCAGACGTTGGAATATCCTTTGTGCAAAACAGTTCCCATCTGGCAAAAAGAGTATCGGAAATCCTCATCAACGATTCAGCTGATCTGCTTACCCTCATTCAAAGTGCAAGACGAATAAAGTGGCGGGCCAGGTATCTGATGCTGTTCAGAGCCATAGTTTTAGCATCAATGTTGGTTATTCTGTATACATTCATGCTAAATTGAAGAAATTCGATCGGAAAAGCATATTTATTTCGACGGATATCTTCATAATGCGAGGCGATGAGGCTCGCCATTAACCGCCCTTGTCTTGTGGACAGGGGCTGATAGCTTCTACGAAGATTCAGAATTAAAAGAGTGGATGCTAGGTTGTCCGAAGCAGGGCGGTTCGCTTCAAAGAACATTCTTAATGTAAGTCTGAGTAGAGGACACGTTGCAGAATCGTCATTGAAGAGGCAGGTTGCAGAGTACGTGGCGGATCGCCAGAATGATGATGGAGGGTACGCTTTTGCTCAGGGTCTAGAGTCTAATGCGCAGGACACGTATTATGGGTTAGCCATTCTGAAGCTGTTGGGCTCACCGTTTCCTAACACGGAACGCACAATCATGTGGCTCAATGAATTTGACCTATCAAACATTTATTCTCACTATTACGTTGGCAAGGCATTCACACTCTGCAACAAGCGTATGGGACGCCGGTTCAGGGATTTTGTGTCGTCCACGATCAATTCTGGAAGATATTTCGGCAACGCAGATGTTTACATTGAGGTTCCCTCAGAATTCGAGTTTGCACTTATGGTATTAGAACTCGCGTCAATCTTGAATGTGAAACCTGACGGCGAGGAACTCAAGAGGTGGATACTTGAATACAAAAACATGGACGGAGGTTTTGGCGCTTATGGACACTCGAGCATCAACTCAACATATTACGCCGTTGCATCTCTCGGCCTGTTGAAGGTTGATCGAAGAGATCTATTTGATGCAGTGAGATTTGTGAGGAAATGCGAGCAACCGTTCGGCGGGTTTACCGTGATCCCTCGGTCCGCTCCGCCCTACATGGAACATACTTACTATGGAGTGATGACCCTTGAGCTGCTTGGAGAAAACTGCAGATTCCCTTCGCAGACTGTTGATTTTGTGCTGAAATGTCAAAGACGCAACGGAGGCTTCGCCCGGTCAGACCTTGGCATATCAACTTTTGAGAATACATTTCAAGCCATCAGTGTGCTTCGGAGACTTGGCTTCATATGAAGATGAGAAACATAGATGACGGCATCGCTTGGATATATATTCGAGAGGGCCTGCAAGAGGCAGAGAATTGTTTCTTGTGTTATCTGGAAAACAGGTTCGAACAAAGATATATGGACAATTACCTCAGCGAACTAGTAATGGATGCAAACGAAAGAGAAAAAATCATCGAAAGCAGAGGTTTCTGCAACTATCATTTTCAAAAGATGCACGCCTTTTCTGCCAATCCCAGCAGCAGTGATGGCTTAGGCATGGCTCTGATACTGGAGAGTGTGACGGAGCAACTCTTGGATGATGTCAAGGGTCAGCAACCCGCAAAGTCTGCACGGTCAAGGCGACCAAGGTTGCGTCTGAAAAGGAACCCTCATTCAATCTCAGTCTCAAAACTCTTGAAGACCGTTGCCAATCAGACCAAGTGTCCTGCGTGCGATCACGTTTCCACTATGATGCATGTCTACACCCAAGATTTCCTCCGCGAAATTGATGAAAACGAAGAGATCCTGAAACTCTACGATGCGTCAATGGGGATGTGTATTCCTCACTACGTCATGGCCTTGTTCATCGCCTCTGAGACTTCTGATGAGAGATACGCATCCGCGGCCAGAAGAATTGTCGATAAGCAAATCCAAGCTTTGGAAAAGTCAAGATTCGTCCTCGCAGAGTACATTAGGAAGCAAGACTATCACTTTTCACAGAAAGACAGGGTTGGAATTGAGAAGACTGTTGACGAAGGCTTAGCCAGAGTCACTGGAAAAAGAGGCGTGGAAACAACTTTAGCCTCAATGCTGAGAACAGCGGATCGTGGTTCAGCGTGAATTCACCATTCAGAAGATCCGCGGGATCCAAGCCAGTTTTCTCCCAAGAGTTGTATCAAAGAATAAGGGATCAAGAGGAAGCCATCAAATTGGCGAGGATTGGACTGCTGACATTGCGAGTTGCATCTCTTGATAAAGAGGTTTCAGACCTCGCTGGAAGGATTAAGGAGTCAAGAAAACGTGTTACAGAGTTGCCATGTGAGATTGAGAGGATGGAGAAGTTCTTGAGAGAAATTAGCACAGACCAGAAGACGCTTGAGAGTCTTCTATCTACATGGGGATGATCAGTGGGGCATGCAGCTGCGAAAACCACGCACAAGAAAAATCTCGGTGGGAAAGACTCCTGAAATCCTTGAACTTGCCCGGAAGGTAGGTATACATCTCGACTCTGAAGCTGTCTTACATGTAATCCGCCTGGGAATGGAAAGTCCGCGATCCGAAAGTGAACTCTTGCAGAGAGTAAACCAGCTTGAAGAAAAGAAGAGAAGCCTCGAGTCCGAGTTTCATCAGATTGTTGTTCGATTGATGCCACTCGAATCCAGATTCGTCGGGATCAGAAACCAAATCGGAAGGGTCTACCGTGATAACCGCGTGCTTGTCTTCCATCTGTGTGCACGTACGTTTACGAAGAAGCGTGAAAGACGCATGAGAGACAGGTTGATTAAGAAATATCTCGCGGATCTGAAACCCAGTTAGAGTCTCGGGAAGCGGCTTTGATTGGGGTGAAGAGAGGGACGAAATATGATATCTGAAAGAGACGCAGTTGAAGGCAAAACGTTAGTGAGCGTGGCCGCAGTTATTGAAGGCAAAGAACATAAGGTTCTCCTCATATGGGAAGGCGATTTACCCTACCACAAGAGTTGGGTTGTCCCCGGAGGTTACGTGAAGCCAGACGAAACCGTAGAACAGGCAATTATCCGCGAGGTCAGAGAAGAAACCGGGCTAGAGATTCTTCCAGTGAAATTCGTTGGACTTTATGACGATTTTCTCTCCGAGAAAGACGAATCCGTACATCACATAATCGCTGCATATGAAGTGACAGTCATCGGAGGAAGGATACTCATAACCAAAGAAGCCACAGAATATGTGTGGATGAGTCTGGAAGAAGCCCTTGACTCTCCTCAAGTTCCCCAAATCTTCAAAAGAATTCTTGGCGACCTCAAAAATCGAAGGGCTAACAAGATTGTCTCCTGGTTTCGGCGGCGTTCTTCTTGAAGCCCCCTCTGGCGCTAATCGATCAAAGGAGGAGGTCGTGGAATATACCAAATAGGCGATTGGATTACCAAACAAGGGGGGAATTGATTAAGGCAATTATGACGGAACTCAGAAGGCTTCCATTCAGCTTAGAAATAGATGAAGTTCAGAGGATTGTTAAACATGAAAGAGGGATCAAGCAATAACCGAGAAGCCCGAAAATGGTTGAACAGAAATGTCGCTGCGATGGGCTTTACCAGCCTGTTTAGCGACGCGAGTCATGAGATGGCAACAGCCGTACTTGCACAGTTCTTGGTAATTGAGCTTCGCGGTTCTGCAGAAATCTTGGGACTGATAGAAGGCTTAGCTGACTTCTCTTCCAGTTTCGTGAAGACATATTCTGGATGGCTCAGTGACAAGATTGGCAAAAGGAAGCCTCTGGGGACTTTGGGCTACGCACTCACGGGAGCCTTCATATCGCTGTTTGCCTTCGCATCGAACGTCCTGCAAGTGCTGTTCTATCGAACGGTCGGATGGATAGGACGAGGGATAAGAGAGTCCCCGAGAGATGCTATGTTGGCTGAATCTGTTAAACCCGAAAACTACGGTCACGCATTCGGTTTTCATCGTATGATGGATACGCTGGGCGCGATTATAGGTCCAAGCCTAGCATTCGTGTTGTTGCCTTTGATCGGGTTTAGGAACATATTTCTCCTTGCATTTGTGCCGGGGGTTCTGGCCGTTCTCATGTTCGCAGTATTCACGCGAGAAAAAAAAATAAAGCCTCGGGAGATAGGTGAGAGAAGAGAACTGGTAACTGATATCAAGCAGCTTCCGCAGGGGTTTAGACCTTTTTTGCTTGCTGTGGGCATCTTCGGGATAGGAAATTTCGCCAACACCTTCCTAGTATTGAAAGCGAGTGAAGCCTTGACTCCAAGCCTAGGAGTAATCGTTGCGAGCAGTGTCAGCGCACTTCTCTATGTGCTGCTCAATGTAGGGGCAGCGATTTTTGCATACGTGTTCGGAGCTCTAGGTGACAGATTCAGCAAGAGAGACCTGTTGGCTTTGGGATACCTTATCTTCAGTGCGTACTGTGCAGGCTTCATCCTGCTTCCGCCAAGTGTTATCAACTTCGCCTTTCTCTTTATGCTTGCGGGCGTGGAGACCGGCGCAATTGACGCAGGCGAAAGATCGTACGCCGCTGATTTGTTGGGCGAGCACAACAGAGGAACGGGCTTTGGAGTGTTAAGCACAGTCAATGGTATAGGAGACTTTGTTTCAAGCGTTACAGCTGGAATCCTCTGGACGACTGTCTTTCCAAACGCTGCCTTTGCTTACGGGGCTATATTGGCAATGATTGCAGCTTTAGCATTGATGAGAGCGTGACCTCAATACAGAATGATGGAGGCTTTGTTGTAATCGAATCTTGCGAGTTCTGCAGAATAGTCAGCGAGCGTGCGCGCTGGCTTGTCCCTAATCGGATGTGAACAAGAGGGCTATTAGGCATCCAGACGATAGCATGCGTATGTTCGTCGGGTTAGATGTTCATAAAAAGTATACTGAAGTAGCCATTGTCGATGAAGATGGAGTTGTAA
>Ga0172366_10004927_pt1 | contig 10545 bp, 6 predicted proteins | sample LakKivSesite69cm_FD_114533 | JGI IMG/M metagenome (GOLD analysis project Ga0172366, IMG submission 114533) | Sediment microbial communities from Lake Kivu, Rwanda - Sediment site 69cm | ecosystem: Environmental > Aquatic > Freshwater > Lake > Sediment | place: Rwanda: Western Province, Lake Kivu...
GCAAGACTTCATCAGCGGAGGTACGATCCCGATGTCATTATAAATAGACCGCTGTCAATATCGCTTGGCTTAAATTCCATCGCCTCCAGCTTATAGATCTCAGGTTCCAATAGCATGTTTGATGCCAATGTATGTGCATCCATCTCCAACAAATACGTTGTGAACATCTATACACGAGTTGGAATGGACAGGGTCATCTAGGTAGGTTCGATCGGAGTGAAAGCGCCAGAGCCGCAGCGGCACGTTTTTTAGGTTCCAAGGGGAACATGTGTTCATGACCCCACCATCCCCAGACCCGTACCGGGCCCTCCAGCAGCACCTCGACACCATGCCAGTGCGGTTTCCCAAGACGATATCCGGCGTGGAGGTCGAGATCTTGAAGTATTTCTTCAACCCAGACGAGGCCCGCCTTGCCTTGCACCTGGATCATGTCCCGAGGCCGGCCACGGAGATCCTCGATCGTTGGCGAGCATCGGGATCCCACGGGGATCCTCTTCCCACGGCCGCCGAGCTGGACGAGCGGCTCGAGCGCCTCGCGGATAAAGGCGCGGTGTTCGCCGCCAGGCGCGGCGGCACCCTCAAGTATTCCCTGCACCCGTTCGTGGCGGGCATGTACGAGATCGCTTGCGCGAAGCACATGAAGGAGGGGACTTTGACCAGGGCTTTCCTGGAAACGTGCTCGGAGTACACCCACTCCCGCTTCGGCATCGAGATGCTGGCCATCGACAAGCGCGCGTTCAGGACGATCCCCATAGAGGCAAGCATCACGACCGAGCATAGCGTGGCGACGTACGATCAGCTCGAGAGAATTATCGAGGAGAGCAATGCTTGCGGCGTGCTGGACTGCATTTGCAAGGTGGACAAGGAGATGCACGGCCGCCCGTGCAAGCGCACGGCCCGGAGGGACACGTGTATGGCTTTCAACGACTACGCCGAGTTCGGCATCGAACACGGTTACGTGACGAGGAAGACCAAGGAGGAGATGCTGGCGATCGCCCGCCTGAGCGAGCGAGAAGGGCTGGTGCTCCAGCCAGAGAACACGGCGCGGCCAAACTTTATCTGCGCTTGCTGCGACGATTGCTGCGGGTTTCTCGAGCTGCTCAAGGCGGTGCCCCGGCCGGTGGACTTCGCAGCGAGCAATTTTCACTCCAACGTGAACGAGGATACTTGCGTGGGCTGCGGGACCTGCGCCAAGCGGTGCCCGATGGGGGCAATCGTGGTGAAGGACAAGAAAGCCCACGTCAAGCTCGCCCGGTGCATCGGGTGCGGGGTGTGCGTGCCGACTTGCAAGCCCGGGGCCATCCAGCTCGTGAAGAAGGCAAAAGAAATCAAACCAGTGGAGGATTTTCCAGCGTATCTCGCTCATCTCGATGGTCATAGGCTCAACAACCTTCAAAAACTCGGGAAGCTCTTGAAGGCATTCCTCCGCATCCCGCAGCACAAGAATTGAACCATCCTTTCAACGGCACACCTGCCCACGCACATTACAAGAAGAAGAGCACCGCGATCATCGCCGCCCCGGTTAACAGCGGGTTGAGGATGTTGTCAGAAACATTCTTCGAAAACGCGTCGATCACGAAAAAAATGACCGCAGCGGCACACGCGATGTAAAATATTCGCAGCAACGGCATGGCCGTGTAGTTGAACATCTGCGAGAACACGAGCACGACGCAGAACGCGCTGCCCGTGCCGGCGATGTAGCCAGCCTCCGTCTTCGGCGAGCCCTTGGGAAAATTGTGCTTCCCGAACTTGCGGCCGATCAGGTTAGCCGCCGCGTCCGCGAGCGACGAGACGAAGGCAACGCTCACGAACACCTGGATGGGGGCGAATAGGAACGGCGTCAAGGTGAGCACCAGCGCGCACGACGACACGAACGTCTTCATCTCCGACCGCTTCACCGACGAGAAAAACCACCGCTTCGCCCAAGTGGGCAGCTGGGCATAATCGGAGACGCGCAGGTAATCCGCGTAGGCTATCATGAACACGAAGATGTAGGCAATCGTCGTCTCCCCGAAGACTGCAAATGCCTTCCGGTTGATGCCCGCATCGGCGTATAGCGTCGTGGATCCCTCGATGAGGAATGACCCGAGCTCGATGACCACGATCACAAGGCCGGGCAGCAAGTGGAGGATCTTTCGCTTCACGTCGACCCCGAGGTCGTACTCGTATTTTTCACGGTACTTGTTCAGCACGGCCGCTTCCTCGTCGAGGCGCCGCCGCTTCTCCGCGGGGTTCAGCTTGCACCTGAAGTAGTTGAACGTGCCCTGCGCCCACCAGTTCGCGCTGATGGCCACGATGATCAGCGTCGACGCCACGTAGAGCAGCTCGATCCCCTGCTCCGAAGCGCCCGTTGGTTCGTAAATGAATGGCCACAGTGCTCCCGAGGCGAAAAACAGGCCAGCAAGCAAAATTTCGTTGAAAAACGTGGAATTGTCCTTGAACTCGAGTACTTTTGGATCCGTGGTGCGCTTGATCTTCACCGCGTGCCGCGTGATGAAAGAGCCGTACACGACGAACATGGCGAGCACGGGGATGCTCCATGTATGGAACATTGCTTTTCACGTCCGGCTGTTAATAGTAGCATTGAGGCTCCGTGGCTATTTGAGGCTTCATACTCCACCTCGAGGGAATCGTATGGCGAGAGTGGTTGCGACTCATGGAGATAGGCACAATAACGTCATAATCGATCAGCCTTCGGCGAATAATCGCCCCTATTCGCGAGAACCTTTATGTGAACCCGCTTGCTATTTAGGAGGAGAGCATTATGCCCGATAAAGAAAAGCCCCCGGCTGGTTCCAGGGACTCCCAGCCCGAATCTGCCGGGTCAAAGGAAAAGAAGGAGAACCCGTTCATGAAATTTCTCACGGGCGCCGTCCTCAAGCCCGTGGGCAAGATTTTCAACGAGACCTTGCGTATGGTCGAGAACGCGGGCCTCACCAACCAGATCCAGTACCCGTTCTACTTGTCCCAGGACACGCTCTGGTGGGCCATCACCCACAACCTCTTCGGATTCGAGATCTACGGCAGCGACAACGTGCCACCGGACGGGACCCCGGCGGTCGTCTGCTCTAACCACCAGAGCTTGTTCGACCCGATCATCTTCTGCGTCACGTTCGCGCATTATACCCGCCGCCGCATCCATGTCATGGCAAAGCAAGAACTCTTCGATATGCATCTCGTCACTGCCTATATCCGGTGGTGCTATGCCTTCCCAGTAAAGCGTGGCGAGCATGACGAGGAGGCCTATAACAAGGCCATGGAATTTTTGCGCCAGGGCGAGCTTGTTGGCATGTACCCCGAGGGTACGACGAACCATGGCGAGTACGGATTCCTCGATCCCCATACCGGGGCTGCCCGGCTTGCGATCGAGGCAAAAGTACCCATTTTGCCCGTCGGCATCTCGGGAACCGACCGTATTTTGCCGAAAGGCGCACGTTTACCCAACTTCAACCAGAAACTCACGGTCAAGATAGGAGAACCCATCAACGTGCACGAGAAGTTTTATGGCCGTACCGACGTGCCTCACGATGATCTCAAGAAAGTAATGGTGCACGTCATGGACAAGATCAAGGGCTTGCTGGTCTATTAATCATTCCTATAACTGTTTTTTTTCTGTTCGCTGGAGGTCATTAGCGAAGATGCCCAAGGGAATATGTCTCACGAGCTGGAAATACACAATAAACGTGCTCGCAGTCATGCGCACGGCGGATGGCTTCGGTTTTAACGACTTCGTGATCGCCGGAAAGAACCGGCTCGACGAGGAATGGATCAAGAAGGTCGCGAAGCGTAATCTCGTGGATCTCGCCGGGAACCTTAAATTGACGTGCTTGCCAGACCTAGGTTCGGTTAAAGAATTCATCACGACGCATTACTACGAGCCCGTGCTCCTGGAGTGCAAGGAAGGCGAGGATGTCGATGTTTTCAACTGGCCGGCTAATCCCATCATCATCGTCGGCCACGAGATTACCGGCATTCCCTTGGATCAATTTCCCACAGCCTCTCGCGTCCATATAACGATGGCCAGGACGACGCATAGCTTGAACATGGCATGCGCCGCCAGCATCGCGATGCACGCCCTCCACCTTCACGAGCTCAAAGGGGGAGTAAAAAAGATCTAAAAAGATAAGTTAGGAATCGCCTCGTCACGCCGTCATAAAGGCGAGGCGTTCGAGAACATCGTCGAGCTGGAAGTCCCCGAGCACGCCGCCATCCTTGAGGTGGAAGTTGCGGAGTTGCCGCGTGAGATCCCGTGCCATACGTAATTGATTCTCGCGAGTCTTCTCCTCTCGCATCTTGGCAATAGTTCTCGCGATCGCTGGACGCAGCTTCCGGTTCACCGGGTCGCCATCGTCGATGGCGTCCATCACGCCTCGGAGATCCCGGATGATCAAATTGATATCGTTCCAGTCGGGGACGGGGGCGATTTCCTCTTGCAAGAACATACGTTTCACCAGGTGATTTTGTCTTAACCAGCGTTGGATAGGATCAGCCTATTAAAACTGCGAGTTTTCCTCGAATTTCTATCAGAAATATTCTCGAATGGCCATTATTGGCAAAAAAATAGGAAATAGATCGGGTATGAGGTGAATTACTCTTTTTGGGATTCATCGTTTCCTTCTTTTTCCGCCGGTGGCTCCATTTTGGCTTGGGCTTCCTTCATGCCCGCCTTTTCCGTGCTTGTTATGCTTCCAGGTTCGGGTTCGGGGTTGGATAAGGCGAGGAAATCCCTTATCTCCTCTGCGGCATCGAACCCGGGTCGAGACGGTTTTTCAGGTATGATGTCTAGCGATTCCCCTTCTGATGCCGCCGGGTAGGTGACCGGAATGAACGTGGTCTGTTCTTCCTTTTCGCGGTTCGATGCCTTTGCATCGGGTGCAGGGTGTGACTCCTTTTGTTTTTGAGGGCTCGGCTTTGGAGCCTTGTGCACGATGTCGTCGGGGTTCACGTAATCGCCCTTTCCTTTCCCTTTCTTTGGATCCTCCTTCACATCTTCTTCTTTCGCGAACATCCCGTCGATCATAAACCGTGTCTTTGTCGCGTACTTGGCCCGGGCATCCGGCCTCCACGTGCCCGCGTCCTTGTCGTAAAAGCTCAATTCCCAGTTTTCCAGGAACTCTTTCATCTTGTCATGTATGAACGAGGAATCGATGCGTGAGACGAGCACTATCGTGATGAAATCGCCTCTGCCGAACAATATCTTGGAATTGAAATATTCTTGCACGTCGATCACGCTCGTTTTCTTTGCTGGTTTTGAAACGTGCCTGGTAATAGACTTCTTGAGGATCTTGAGCATCTCCGGCATCATGACGTCCTCGGTGGTCAACGATTGCTCGTAGATGGGGTCAGGAGAGCCAGTCTGGTAGATCAATAAGTACTGCAGGTTCTTTCGCCAGTCCTCCTGGTAGGAAACAGCGAATGGCTGTATCGGAGTCGCGCACGACCAGCAAGGGTCGTTGTTGTTGAACAATGCTTGGGCGCATTTCGTGCAATAGATGCTGCCACATGTCGGGCAAACATAGGTCAGCCCCTCCTTTATCGGCCCCTTGTGCACGGTGCAGGATTTTATATCCTCGAACCGGACGAGGCGTCGCTTGATTATCTTTGGTCGCAAGTAGAGCACGAAGAAGAGGACGAAAAACACGCCAACGATGATTGCCACGATGATAATATTTGTGATGACGGCCTCGTTGGACAGCCTGGGCTGTTTCACGAGAATGCTTAGAGAAAACGTCGCGACGGTGTGGTTATCGTCGATGTACGCGAAGATGCTGACGGGATAGAGCCCCTCGGTGATCGGCATCGTGATGGAGGCTTGGTAGGTACCGTTGTGCATATCCTCGAATGTGCCGATTCCCCCAACCCACGAATACGAGACGCTGGCCTCGGTCATCGGTTGGCCGCCAGCAGCCATAAGATTGATGGAAATGCGCAAAGAACCATTCGGCTTTGCTTCGAAATAGGTCTGGTTATTCGAGACAGACATGTTAATAGGTATCGGGAGGATGTCTATCACTACGCCGAGCGAGATGGTGGTGTATCTCGGGCTGCTGATCAAGAACGATACGTATTTCCGACCAATGCCAATGGCCGATGAATTAAAAGACAAGGTGATATTGTTCAAATGCTTGACGATCGCGTACGCGCCGATGTTCGATGGAAGCGACAAGGTGACATTGCTGGACGGGACGAGCGAGCCGGTCGCCTCGTCGATCATGGTAAAGTTCATGACGATCATGTCCGCTAACCGTGCGTCCACGGGCGAAATGCCGTCCCACGCGATCCCGTCGAACGTCACGTTGCATCTGAGGGCGCGCCTCGTGATCTCCAGCGTGAAGGCAAGGTATTCAGTGGAATAATTGGATAACATTGCAAGCACGGATACGCTGTGAAAGCCCGGCAAGATCGTGGTCGTGTTAATGAGCAACTTCGCGGATGTCGAGTTGATGATGAACGAGGCCGCGGGCGTACCATCAATGGTTACATTCACCATCCCGCCGAATAGTGGGCTGTGTGAGATGTCATCGGTATAATTTGCCTCCAGCTCGCAATATGCACCGGAAATCACGGATACAATGCCGTTCTGGCTCAACAACGATCCGTTCACCCGCACATCGAGGGTAAACTGGCGCGGGATGATCGTGATCAAGAACACCCGTGAGAAATACTCGTAAATCGATGAAATCGACGTGATCGACAGAATTTGGACGCCGGTAGTGAAATTCCCGCTCATGAGGTTTCTAGTATAGTTTCCGGCAAGTAGCACGAAGGAACCCGAAGGCCCGTTCGTGATGTTATATGAGAGGGATAGCAAGGCGATCGAGTGATTTACCTCGTCCGTGAGGCTCACGTTCATGACGAGCGGCTGGCCTATGTTGGCGGTGATGGAACTCGTGCCCGTGATGTTCATACCATTCAAGTGGATACCGACAGTGAGCGGCCGCAAAGAGATGATGAAGGAAAACGTCGTCGTGGCATTCGCTATGTGGATCATCGATGCAGACGAGTTCGCGGCACGGATGTACAAGGTCTTGATACCCGCCGTCTCGAACGCCGTCCCGGCTCTTGTTTTCAAGGATAGGTTGAAGATCCCGCTTGGCAGGAGCACGAGCGTGTATCCGGCAAGATCGACAAGTTGCGTGAAGGACGGGGTCGTTGAAAGCAAGAATGATGCTTGCGTATAGTTCAAAGCGGCCGGGAAGTCGGGATGATAGTATTTCAAGGCAATCGGACCGATGTCATCTGCGATGAATCCACTTATCGACGCGTTGAGCACCGCGAGTGTAGAAAGCCTGGACATGACCTCTAGCGTTCCGCTCATGATATGGCCCCCATAATAAGGCCGGCTCACGTTTATAGAAAAAGCGTGCGACCCGAGACCGAACATCGTCGTGTTGATACTGAATGTGTAGTCGCCATCCAGCCCATCGATGAGCGTGTAATCAGATGGATCCATGACGCCGAAGCCCGCGAAGTTCACCACGACCGTCGCACCCGGTATGCCCGTGTCGTGCACGGCGTCGTGGTAATGGAAAGTGACTGTTGCGTTCGTGCCGTGCTCCCGCAGCTGGTAGTTCACGAACCCCTCGACGTATGTTGTAATGATTTGCACAGACACGATATATTGAACTGCCAACGCCTCGTGCGTGGTCGAGATCCCCGAGATGCGCAACGTGAAGTACCCGCCAGAGAGATCCGTGTGGTTCACCAGCGCCACGTAGCTGTTCCCTTGGAGCGTAAACGTGCCCGAGTGGCCGTTGGAAAAATTGTACAAGAACGAGTAACTCGTTGCCCACAAGCTGGAAAGCACGTCTTTCACGGTTATGTTCAGCAAAAAGTCCTCTTGTATCCCCACGGAGAAGCTTGCCTCCGATGTGACATTCGTGCTGTTCAACAAAAGGGAATGGGTGACCGGACGGGCATTCAATATGAAAAGGATTGAAGCTGTGTCATTGGCGAGGTAGAACGACGATAATGACGAGTTGCCGACGACAATGTACAAGTTGCTTATTCCAGGCGCGTTCAACGGCGTGGTGCTGCCCGTCGAGATTGACATCGCGTATTGCCCATCTCCAAGGTTAATAATGGTATAATTCGAGGGGGCTAGCATCGCAGTCAAGCTGCTGTCCAGGTATACAGTGAAGGTCGCGGCGGAGAAGCGGAGGGTGGCAGGATAATCCGGATGATAAAAACTGACGAGATAAGGGCCTATCGGGTTTCCGACATAGCCGGCGAGGGTGCCGTTGTGCACTTCCGCGTGGGTAGCCATTCTTATGACGACAAACGATCCAGAGAGCACCAAGGTCTCGTGAAACGCTTTTTGGACTGCCAACGTGAATGGCTGGTTTCCAAGGCCAAACGATGTCGTGTTGAGGGAGATCATGTAGTTCCCGCCACCTTGGTCCGCGATCGAATAATCCGCCCCGGAGAAGGAGACCAAGACAGTTGCCCCGGTAACTCCAACATCACGGATGACATCATGATAGTGGAACGAGATGCTGGCATTGAGCCCGTGCTGCACCTCCTGGAAGCTCGTGAAGCTGTCGACCCGCGTGTCGACATCGAGAACCATTGATATGTTGCGCGCGACTGTCGTGTAACCGGCCTTGGTCGCGGAGATTTGCAGCAAATAATTGCCTTCCAACAGCCCCGTGGTTTCCAGCGCGTAGTCGTAGATGCCGGGGGTCGATTCAGTGAACGCGAAGTTCAAGACGGGGGTGCTGTTCAACGAGCCAGCAATCGTCGCGCCAGGGATCATACTGTTCGAGAAGGTGTCATTAAACACGATGCGAACCGGCACGAGCGAATCCACGAGTTGCGTCGTCGTGTTGTCGATCCGGGCCTCGATTGGGTAGAAGATTTCCAACCGGGACGAGTGCGTGCTCGTGATGAAAAATTCGCGGAACCCGACCTCTGTTCCATTCTCCCATACAGAAAAACCGGAATAAACACCCCCGGTGGAGTTCAAGGGGCCGAAGGTGAATGGTCCCCGGGTCACGTTCGTGGTTTTCGCGACCACGAATGGCTGCGAAAGCCATATCCCGCCTGCGGGGGTTCTCAGCAGGAGGGTACCGTTCCCAGAAGGCTGCGACAGCGGAACATGGAACGGAGTGGATATATAAGCTTGCTGCATGTTCACGAACGAGAGGCTGCTCGTCCATATCGCGTTGTTGCTCGAGAGCAGCACGGGGTCGAAATAGTTCCTGGAGTGGGCACCGATACTGTACCAGCCGGGGAATGACGTGGAGAATGAAAACCAACGGGATCCTTCTGAACCGCCGCTGTACAGCGTGCTCGTGCCCGTCGGGTCCTTCACGAAATCTATGATTCTCGATGTTGGCTTGCTCACGTTCAATGAGTAATCCTGGTATCCCGGGGGGATGTACACGTTCTCGTACCACGACCAGGATGCATTTGCATCAGGTTGGACTACATATAACGAGCCGTTGCTAGAAAACGTTTGCGCCCAGGTGGACGTGATGGAGGCTTGCACATCAAGAACCATGCTCACGTCGAACGAGATCGAGGGGGACGCGGTACTGAAAGTGACGTTCAACGGGTTCGAGAGCCAGTTGCCCGTGAGCTGGAATGACGCCCTTCCCCATGGGCCAGTCGTCGAGCCGGTCATGGACGTCCCGTTCGCTCGTAAATTGACACCTGCTTGGGTTGCATTCGCGGCGGTCACGAGCACCAGCTTGATGTCGTCGACGATTACCAGTTGGCGGTCTGAATCCTTGAAGTAACTGAACGAGATCGACGTTGGTTGGTTGAACCGGATACCCACCTGGAACTTCAAAACGGTATCCACGTCCATGCTTGAAAACAGCACGCTCGTGTTCGACCACAAGGCCATCCCGATGTTCCCCGTCGACTGCCATGCCCGCGGGTTCTGCCCCATCGTCAAGAAACCGCGGGAGAAGATGACCGTGCCATTGATCGCGACGTAGAGCTCGAAATCGTTGCTACCCATCACCTTATCCGGATAGTAGTCCAAGGAGAAGTACGCGTCCATGATCGCTCCGCGAGGCACGGATATCAGTTGGTTAAACTCGGACGTGTCAGACTGCTCGTACGAGAACCGCATGTATTCGTAGGACGATGTTCCATGCCGGTCGATACCATCGATCTGCAATCCAAGTCCCAGCTCGCCGTCCCGGATGGTGGGGTACCCGGATGCTCGGCCTGGCGTTGAATAATAATCGGATTCATAATTCCAAGAGCTTTTGCGGGGATTCAAGTTCAAGCTCGATGATGAATATTCGTAATATTTAATCCGGGCCCCGAGACCAGCAGGCATCTCCGCAACGTTTGTGCCATCAGACACGTAGGCGATCGTGATGCGGTTCGTGTAGAACCAAGGGGTTAGTACGTTCCTGTGGTCACCCGTGAAATCCATCAAGAACCGCGAGTTGTTGTCGAATAATAAGGAGTCTGTATAACTAGTTCTTTATGCCTTCTAAAGCCTTTCTGTTTCAGTCTATTTCACGCTTGATGCCATGACCGAAGTAATACATGCCCGTGCAATGCCGTCTCGACCCGTTTTAACGC
>Ga0172366_10004928_pt1 | contig 10545 bp, 9 predicted proteins | sample LakKivSesite69cm_FD_114533 | JGI IMG/M metagenome (GOLD analysis project Ga0172366, IMG submission 114533) | Sediment microbial communities from Lake Kivu, Rwanda - Sediment site 69cm | ecosystem: Environmental > Aquatic > Freshwater > Lake > Sediment | place: Rwanda: Western Province, Lake Kivu...
CAGAGGATGAAGAGGCGCTCGCTCAAGAGGTTTTTTGAGTATTTAGCTTTGTTAGAAGATGGCAGTAATGGTTTTGAGGAGTTATACCAGTTAGCTAATCTTTTAGTGACCAATGAGACCTATTTTTTCCGCGAGGAATTTCAGTTAAAGACCTTTCAAGATGAGATTATGCCGGAGTTAATAGAATCTGCGCGGCAGAGAGGCCAGGGGACGATTAAAATCTGGAGTGCAGGTTGCTCCAGCGGGGAGGAACCTTATACTATTGCGATTTTGCTTTCGGAGCGAAAGGATTTAAGCGGGTTAAAAGTTGAGGTTTATGGTTCAGACCTAAGCCAAGAGATGATTGAAAGAGCCAAGAAAGGGATTTATGGACCAAGCGCTTTTAGAACCATAGACCGTTATTATTTTGAGAAATACTTTACCCAAATTGGGAATAAATACCAGATTAAAGAGCAGATTCGGAAGATGGTGAGGTTTGATGTTTTAAATTTGCTCAGTTTTAATTATCCTTCTTACCTAAGGGATTTGGATGTTATTTTCTGCCGGAATGTTCTGATTTATTTTGCTTTAGAAGCCAAGCGGGCATTGGTTGAAAGGTTTTATCAGGCGCTTGGTGCTGGTGGATTTTTATTGTTAGGACATTCAGAAAGCTTGATGAATCTTTCCACTGCTTTTCAGCTTCGGCATTTTAAGCATGATTTAGTTTATCAAAAACCTGTTTTAGAGGAAGGATTGTGGAAGAGGATTTGATAAGAGTTTTGTTAATAGATGATTCCGGCTATAACCGGAAGGTATTAGCTGAGATTATAGATAGTTCAGGAGTGGCGCAGGTGGTAGGAGTTGCCAGAGATGGGGAGGATGGCTTAAAGAAGGCTTTTGAATTAAGGCCGGAGTTGATTACTTTAGATTTGGAGATGCCCCGGATGGATGGGTTCACCTTTTTGAGGATTTTAATGAAGAGTTTGCCCACGCCGGTGATAGTGGTAAGCGCTCTGGACCAAGACCGAAATGTATTTAAGGCTCTGGAATTAGGCGCACTGGATTTTGTGACGAAGCCGGATCCTAAGCTCTCAATGATTGACCAATTCAAGCTGGATTTGCTTCAGAAGTTGGTTATGACTCGGCAGATTCGGATGCGGAATGTTCAAAGGAGATTAAGTGAACAGGCTTCTCTTAGGATGAGAGCGCCGGTGGAGGCGGTTATTAAGCCGTCAGAGGTAAAATTTCCCAAACTGGACTTGATTGCCATAGGCGCGAGCACCGGAGGTCCGAGCGCAATTCAAACTATCATTTCCCGGTTTAATAAGGATTTAAGGGCTGGAATCGTGATAAGTCAACATATGCCTGCGGGGTTCACGAAGGCTTTTGCTGAAAGGATTGGTCGGATTAAGCCTTTTTATGCCAAGGAGGCAGAGTCTGGAGATATTGTGGAAAAAGGGAAAATTCTGGTTGCCCCTGGAGGCAAGAATTTACTTTTGGTTAGAGATAGAGCCAAAGTGGTTGCCGAGGTTAGGGAAAGGGAAGAAGATGATAAATATGTTCCAAGCGTTGACAAGCTGTTTAAGAGCTCTGCCAAGGTTTATGGGCCTCGGATGGTGGCGGTGGTCTTGACCGGAATGGGTTCTGATGGTAAAGAAGGAGTAGTAGCGGTAAAAGAGGCGGGAGGATATGTTATTGTAGAATCGGAAAAGAGCAGTATTGTTTTTGGGATGCCGAGAGAGGCTTTAGCCACTAATCAGGTGGACCGGGTTTGTGCGTTAGGGGAGATAGCGGAGGAGCTTTTAAAATTTTCTTAATTTAGGAGAGAGAAAATGGGGGAAGAGAAAGAGGATAAGTCCAAGGCATTAGAGAAGCTGGTGAAGAGCGAGGAGGCGGAAGAGATACTGCAGATGGTGAATCGGGGAATTGTGTTCACTAAAGAGATTTTAGGGGAGAATGAGCGGTTGCGGTTTCGGGTGATTCAGCTTCAAGAAGAGAACAATGAGTTATTGAGACAGGCGGAGCGGGGCAAGCTTCGTCGGAGGTTAGAGGAGGAGCTGATTCGGTTGGAGGAGGAGAAGCAGAGGCTTTTGGAGGAATATAAGCGGGTAGAGGAACAGAATCGGGAGTATGCGATGAGGTATGTGGAGGTAGAGGAGGAGAATAATAATTTAGCTAATCTTTATGTTTGCTCTTACCAGCTTCATTCCACTTTGGAATTTAAAGAGGTGGTTCAGATTATAATGGAGATAATCATCAATTTGATTGGTGCGGAGGAGTTTGGGATTTATCTTTTGGATGAGAAGGGGAGATTGTTGGTTCCGGTGGCAATGGAGGGGAAGGATTTAAGCTCTGCGCCCAGTTTTGGGTTAGGGGAGGGCACTATTGGGAGGTGTGCACAAACTGGAGAGAATTATTATGCGCAAGATATTGAGGGGACTCAGCAGGAGCGCCCTTTTGAGGAACCGCTAGTTGCGATACCGCTGAAGATAAAGGAGCAGGTGATTGGGGTGATTGTGCTTTATAAATTGTTGCCCCAGAAGACCCAATTTGCCAATGTGGATTATGAATTGTTCACTTTATTGGCTGGGCATGCGGCCACTGCGATTTTTTCTTCTCGGCTTTATACTGAGGCGCAGAGAAAATTGAACACAATTAAAGGGTTTATGGAGCTTTTGACACATTAGTTAAAATGGATATAATTTCAAAATTTGAGGGGTAAAGATGGTTAAAATTTTGGTGGTGGAAGATTCTCCGACCATGAGGCAGTTGATTAGTTTTGCCTTGAAAAGGCTTCGGGAGGCGGAAATCACAGAAGCGGGCGATGGGGTAGAGGGTTTAAAGAAGTTGAACGCAGATACCTTTGACCTGATTATCACGGATATTAATATGCCAGTGATGGATGGGCTTAAGCTGATTAGTTTAGTAAGAAGGGATGTCAAATACCGAAACACTCCGATTATGATTATCACCACTGAGGGAGGGGCAGAAGACCGGGAGCGGGCATTAGCTTTAGGCGCTAATGCTTATATCACCAAGCCGATTCAAGCGGGAAATGTGTTAGATGTTGCCAAAAGTTTGCTCGGTCTACCTTAGAAGTTTAGTCGGACTATTTTTAATTAAGGAATCCAGTCCAGTTTAGAAAATTTGACGCAAGCTCAAGAGTTTGTTAAATTTTAGAAAAAATGGGACAAAGGGTTAAAATTGCCTTTCGGCGGTATTTTTTTGCTGGGATTTTGGTTTTAATTCCGGGAGTGATTACGGTTATTATCATTTATTGGTTAGTGGACTGGATTGCGGAATTGCTTAAGTTCGGAATTATTCCCAGCATAATTAACCATCTGGTTCATTTTCCTAAAGAGCCGAGCTGGTTATATAAACTCTGGCAGATTGGGTTAGGGACAGTGGATTTTTTACTGGGCTTGATTTTGGTTCTTGGGATAATTCTTATCACTGGCTCTTTAGCCCGGACTTATTTTTTAAAGCGCATCATAAATTGGGGTGAGCAGATTTTGGTAAAAATTCCGTTAGCTGGGATTATTTACAAAGCCTCCCGTCAGCTTCTTAATAGCCTTTTGGATAACAAGGACCAAAAGTTCAATCGGGTGGTTTTGGTGGAGTATCCGGTCAAGAATTGCTGGTCAATTGGCTTAGTGAGTCGGGAGAGCGCGGAGATGTTTAATCAAGCGACTGGTGAGAAGATGGTAAATATTTTCATCCCCACCACTCCTAATCCCACCAATGGGTTTCTGATAATGATGCCAGAAAAATCTGTCAGAGAATTGAACTTAACTGTGGACCAAGCCTTTCAGGTAATTATCTCAGGTGGTATCTCAATGCCAGATAAAATAAAAGAAGTAAAGCCCGGGGGCGGGGATGAGGTTTAGAATAGGGGTAGATATTGGCGCGACCAAGACTAATATTCTCTTAATCACTAAAGAGGGGAAAATTTTAAGTCGGAAGCAGATTTTGACTGAGAGTCAGGGCAGAGTTGAGCCAATCATAGAGAAAGTCAGCAATATCATAGAGCAATTGTTAGATAAGCATAAAATCAATAAGCGGTTAATAAGAAGGGTAGGGGTGGGCTTGGCAGGACAATTGGACCCAAAGACTGGTTATGTGGATAATTCACCTAATCTTTCTTGGTTTGGGGTTCAGTTTGGGAAAAAGTTGGAAAAAAGGCTGAGGATGAAAATTAGGCTGGCAAATGATGTAAATGCGGCTGCTTGGGGGGAACTGCTTTATGGAGCGGGCAAGGGTCATAGGGAACTGGTTGCGGTTTTCGTGGGCTCTGGGATAGGAGGAGGGATTGTCTGTAATGGAGGGTTAGTGGAAGGCGCGACTGGCACTGCGGGAGAAATCGGTCATCTTATCTTTAGAGAGAATGGGCTTTTGTGCGATTGCGGACATAGAGGATGTTTTGAGGCTTATGCCGGTGGGATGCCGATGGAGAAAAGGATGAGAAAAGCAGTGAAGGCTGGGAAAAGCCCGATGGTTTATGAGATGGTCAAAGGCGACCTTTCCAAAATTAACACCCGCACCATTGCCATTTCCGCAAAGAGGGGAGACCGGGTTGCAAAGCAGATTTGGCAGGATGCGCAACTGAGCTTATCTGTGCTTTGCGCCAATTTGGTTAGCGTGTTCAATCCCGAGGTATTGGTTTTAGGAGGAGGAGTGATTAAGGGCAATCCGATTTTGGCTTCTCAAATCTGCGATTATGTCCTGAAACATTCAGTTGAGCTAAGCGCTAAAAAGGTCAAGATAGTTAGGTCAAAACTTGGGGGAAATGCAATCGCTTTGGGCGCAGCGGGATTAGTAGAATTGGAGAGTTAAGGAGAGCGAATGATGGCGGTTGGTCTGGATAGATTTAAAAATCTGTTTGAGCCTGAATCTGTGGCGATTGTTGGCGCAAGCAATATCCCGGGCAAATGGGGATTCATTATGCCGATTAACATTATCACCGGCGGTTATAAAGGAAGGGTGTATTATGTTAATCCTCGGGAGAAATATATTTTGGGCTTAAAGGCGGTTCCCAGTGTAGAAGAGTTGCCAGAAGCGGTTGACCTGATGATTGTTACGGTTCCTGCCAGCTTGGTGCCCGGAGTGGTGGAACAGGCAGTAAAAAGAGGGGTTAAAAGCGCGGTAGTGGTCAGTTCCGGGTTTTCCGAGACCGGCGCGGAGGGCAAGAAATTAGAAGAAAAAATGGTCTCCCTGGCTAATGAAGCAGGGATTTTAATCGCAGGACCTAATACGATGGGGATTTGTTCACCGCCTAAAAAGCTTTATGCAATTGGCGCATTAGCAATGCCTCCGAGCGGTCATATTGCATTTTTGAGCCAGAGTGGCAATTTAGGGGTGCAGGTTTTGGGCTGGGCCGAGCGAGGCGGACTCGGAATTTCAAGATATATTTGTTCTGGAAACGAGGCACAGCTAACCTGCGATTTAGCGCTGGAGTTCTTTGGCAATGACCCAATGACCAGGGTGATTTTGCTTTATTTAGAGGGGATTGATTATGGGGAGCGGTTCTTTGAGGTGGCAAGTTCAGTAAGCCGGGTTAAGCCAGTAGTGGCGCTGAAAGTAGGGGTGACCGAGGCTGGGATAAAAGCCGCAATGAGTCATTCTGGCGCGGTCGCTACTTCCTATCGGGTTTATCAAGCAATGGCTCGTCAGGCAGGTATCATTGAGGCGCAGAACACAGAAGAATTGATAGATTTAGCCAGATGCTTTGGGAATTTGCCTTTGCCCAAAGGAAAGCGGGTGGGGATTATGACCTTGGGCGGGGGATGGGGGGTGGTGACCACTGATTTATGCGCCAGAGAAGGGCTGGAGACACCAGAGTTATCTCGTGAAAGTTTGGAGCGGATAGATGGTCTTTTGCCAAAATTTTGGAGTAGAGGCAATCCAGTGGATATGGTAGGCACGGTGCAGAGGCGAACCCATTTTGAGATTCTGGAGGCGCTTTCTAAAGACCCGAATTTTGACATCATCATTTCTTTGGGGTCTTTGATTGGGGTAAAAATTGGTCGGACTAATTTTTTATCTCGGATAATTAAAGCGGTTGACCGGCTGATTAGCTATTACCGATTAAGAACACCGATTTTTTTCTGGTCGCTGGCTAAGGGGTATCAGGAGGCGAAAAAGGAGGCAGGGAAGGTTTCTTCCATTGGAAAAACTGAAAAGAGCGGAGGAATAAACCTGAAGGAGAGCAAAGCCTGGACTGACCGGGCGTTTGCTCGGCATATCAACCGAATAATGAAGCAAAGCGGAAAGCCAATCGTGCCAGTAGCGTTTGACCCTTCTATTGTGCCGGGGATTTACCGCCAGTTTGGGCTTGCCAGTTTTGGGATTCCGGAGAAGGCGGTGATGGCGGTAAAGAAGATGGCTGAGTATCAGGCTTTTTTATCTCGCAAAAAGGAGGCTGAGGAGCAGGAATTTTATGAGCTGGTGACCGAGGATGTTTATAAAGCCTCAGAATTTTATCTTCAGGATTTTTCTGAGGCTTTAACTGAGAGCGAATCCAAACAACTGCTTCGGTATTATGGGATTGCTATTCCGAAAGCGAAGTTGGCTCAAAGCCCAGAGCAGGCAATTGAATTCGCTAAAGAGATTGGCTTTCCAGTGGTTTTAAAAGTGGACTCAAGAGATATTTTGCACAAAACTGAGGCAAAAGCGGTTCGGCTTAATCTTAAAGATGAAATAGAGGTAAAAGAGGCATATCAAGAGATTATGGATAATGTCCGGGCATATAAGCCTTCTGCGGTGATTAACGGTATATTAGTCAGTGAGATGGTGAGTGGCGGGGTGGAGATGATGGTTGGGGTGAGCCGAGACCCGAATTTTGGACTGGTGATGGTTTTGGGCATAGGAGGGATTTTTGTAGAAGCGTTAGAGGATGTTTCAATGCGGTTGATTCCGATTCATCGGATAGACGCTTACCAGATGCTGGAAGAGTTAAAAGGCAAGCGCTTATTAAAAGGTTTCCGGGGAAGACCGAGTGCAGATATTGACCAGTTGGCGGAAATAATGGTGAGAGTAAGCAGATTAGCTTATGACCATAAAGATAAAATTTTGGAGCTGGATTTAAATCCGGTGATGATTCTACCCAAAGGGATGGGCGCCAAGGCTTTAGATGCGCTGGTGATTTTGAACCAGAAAAAAGGCTAATTAGGGAATGGGCTTTGGGGACGGAATTTTCTCCTTTCTTGACATTCCGCTAAAAGATGTTATTTTATTTTCACTTTAGGTAATCCTTATTTTAAGAGGTTATAACAATGATTAGAGGACTATTGGGCAGAAAATTAGGGATGAGCACGATTTTTGACCAAGAGGGAAACGCTATTCCGGTCACGGTTCTGGAGGTAGGTCCCTGTGCGGTGGTTCAAGTAAAGACTTTGGAGAGAGATGGTTATTCTGGGGTTCAGTTGGGATTTGATGAGAAGCGACAGAAAAGCGCCAATCAGGCTCTGAGAGGGCATTTTCAAAAGGCTCAAGTTCCTCCCAAGCGCTTTGTCCTGGAGATAGGGCTGAGCCAGCCGGAGGCGGAATTGAAGCCGGGTCAGGAAATCAAACTGGAGCAGGTATTTAAGGTTAATGATTTTGTGGATGTGGTGGGCTGGACCAAAGGTAGAGGCTTTCAGGGGGTGTTCAAGCGCTGGGGATTTCGTGGCTCAGATGGCGCTCACGGCACTCACGAGTATTTTAGACACGGAGGCTCTATCGGCAGTAATACCACCCCGGGTCGGGTTCTAAAAGGGAAAAAAATGGCTGGTCATTATGGGAATGAGCGGGTGAAAATGGAGAATTTAAAAATTGTGGAGATAAAACCAGAAGATAATCTTATGTTGATAAAAGGCTCGGTGCCAGGACCAAAAAACCGTTATATTGTGGTTTTTCATGCGGTAAAAAAAGCAAGCCCTGTTTCTTCCCCAAAACCGGTCTAAAATTTTGAATCCGAACTCGGCTTATCTTCCAATTGAATAATAGGTAAAACCTAATTCCTTCATCTGCGTTGGCTCATAGATATTCCGGCCATCAAAAATAACTGGCTCTTTAAGAATTTCCCGGAGCTTTTGAAAATTGGGTCTTCTAAACTCGTTCCATTCAGTCACTATCACCAATCCTTGAGCGCCTTCTAAGCTCTGGTAAGGATTCTCGCCATACTCAATCTCGGCTTTGAAAATTCTTCTGGCTTGAGCCATTGCCACCGGATCATAAGCGCAGATTTTTCCACCCAAGCCCATAATCCCCCGGATAATCTCAATCGCAGGCGCTTCTCTCATATCATCGGTTTTAGGCTTAAAGCTCAATCCCCAGAGCGCGAGTTTAAGTCCTCGGATTTTTTCTCCGTAATGGGCTTTGATTTTTTCCACCAGTTTCAGGCGTTGGTCTCGGTTGACCGACTGAACCGCTTTTAAAATTCTCGGCTCACAACCCATCTGACTCGCGGTTCGGATGAGCGCCTCCACATCTTTTGGAAAACAGCTTCCACCATAGCCCACCCCGGGAAATAAAAACTGAAACCCGATTCTTTTGTCAAAGCCGATTCCTCTGCGCACCTCATCAATGTTAGCGCTTACTTTTTCACAGATATTCGCCATCTCATTGATAAAGCTAATTTTGGTGGCCAAGATAGAGTTAGCTACATATTTGGTCATCTCCGCGCTTCTGCGCGTCATCCTGATAATCGGGTTCTCGGTCCGAACATACGGCTCATAAATTCGCTTCATAATCTCAAAAGCCCGGTCCGAGTCAGTGCCAATCACCACCCGGTCCGGCTTCATAAAATCCTCAACCGCCGCGCCCTCTTTCATAAACTCTGGATTACTGACCACATCAAAATTTTCACCTGGAACTGCTGAACTCTGGTTTTTGATAATTTTTTCAATTTCATCGCAAGTTCCTACTGGCACTGTGCTTTTGGAAACTATCACCTTATAGTCATTAAGATTTTTTCCAATCCTTTTTGCTACTTCAAACACTGCGGATAAATCCGCGGAGCCATCTGAAAGGCTGGGAGTGCCAACCGCCAAAAAAATCACATGAGAACCCCGAATCCCCTCATCTAACTCAGTAGTAAATTTGAGCCGGGTCTCTTTCATATTCCGCGCAATCAGCTCCTCCAACCCCGGCTCATAAATCGGCACCTCGCCGTTTTTTAGTAAGTTTATTTTCTTCTCATCAATATCCGCGCAAATCACATCATTTCCGCTCTCTGCTAAACAGGTGCCACAGACCAAGCCCACATACCCCACCCCAATTACTCCAATATTCATAACCTCTTGCTACCCCCTTTCCTGAAATATCTCGGAAATCATCTCTAAAGTGGACTTGGAATCATAACCGATATAAAGAATCACGCTGAGAATTTCTCTGGCCTTCTCCCAGTCCCGATGCTTTAGCGCATAGCGCAAACTTTGCACTAACTCGCGGAACCCGTCTTCTCTAAGCCCCATCTCATTATAGGCAATCCCCAAATCATACCGGGTTTGATAATCATCCAGAGCAATTACCTGCTCCACCCCTCGCTTGAACTCCTCAAAGACCTCTTCAAAGCTGGGACCGCTAGGTTCCTCTTTGAACTTAACCTTCATCAGCAATTGATATTTCTCGTGAAGTGGGCCCAAATCCAGGTTAGCGATTATCCTTCGGAAACTATCAGAAACTGCCCTATCAATTTCTTCTTTCAGTCTTTTGCTCTCTTCAAGCTTCTGCTTATGAAGTTTGGTATTGTATGTCTCTATGCAGAAATTACAAATATAAAGCTCGGGTCCCTTGAAAAGCTCCTTGACCTTATCTTTTGACCGACCACAGAACGCACAAGACCGGTTCATATTTATCTCCTTTTTCTGGTTATATTATCAAAGTTAAAATCTCGCGTCTACCGCCCTGATTTTAACAATAAGCAGACCATCTGGTCAAGTAAAAATTTAAGGTATCTGAGACAACCTTTCTTGACAAATTTTATTTCTTTTGTTAAAGAATAGGCAGTCAGAGTTAGGGAGGTTATGGATGGAAGAGTTGAGGGTTAGTTTCCATTTTTTAGATTGGTTCTGGGTGGTTGCATATCTGATTTTGATGATAGGTTGCGGAATTTTATTTTATCAATTAGGCAAGCGCAGTGAAGCGGATTTCTTTTTAGCGGGTCGGGGACTTCCCTGGTGGCTTCCTGCGACCTCGGTCTATGCGACTCACACCGCAACCGACACGCCGATGTGGATTGGGGGCATCATTTATAAATATGGTTTGCGGGGACTCTGGTATACTTTTTTCTCTCTTTGGTGCGCAATTAGCGCTTTTGTCTCCACTCGGATTTTCCGTCGCTCTTTAGCGATGAGTATGGCGGAATGGCAGAGCCTCCGCTATTCAGGCTTAGGCGCAGAGCTACTACGGGGCTGGCTTGCGGGCTGGCAGGTGTTTATGAATATGTTTGTTCTGGGCTGGGTCGGAATGGCGATGGGCAAGGTCTGCCATTTAATTTTTGGCTGGGAGGAATGGATTGGATTGATATTATTTTCATCGCTTTGCGCAATTTATGTGGTGAGCGCTGGATATTGGGGAGTGATTATG
>Ga0172366_10004929_pt1 | contig 10545 bp, 25 predicted proteins | sample LakKivSesite69cm_FD_114533 | JGI IMG/M metagenome (GOLD analysis project Ga0172366, IMG submission 114533) | Sediment microbial communities from Lake Kivu, Rwanda - Sediment site 69cm | ecosystem: Environmental > Aquatic > Freshwater > Lake > Sediment | place: Rwanda: Western Province, Lake...
CAAGGTCTATGTCTACCAGCCAGGCCCATTTGGTGGGTCAGCACCTACCAATGGCAGAGTTACCCTGGAAGGCCCACACTATCCAGCTCCTCACACCTGGTATGCAACTGCTGAGATAGTGGATGGCAAAGTAGTCAAGGTGATAAGATGATATGCAACCTATCGTCCGCCCAACTCTTTTGTATGCTGCGCGGACTGATAAATGTGGAGGGGCTGAGTGAAGAAGAATCCAGGGAGAAAAGAACGAAGAAGACAAAAATGGTTGGAGACTAGTAAACCAGGGGATCTTAATCGCAAGAAGACACATAAGATGAGAAGCCGAGATGGTATGAGCGGCGGCTCTACATTACAAAAGGAGCGAGAGGTTGGTAAAGACATTCAATAAGAGGATAGTAGAGACAGCGGTAAGAGAGCTCCTCGTTGGCTTGGGAGAAGACGCTAATAGGCCCGGACTGGTAGACACACCACGAAGAGTAGCTAACTTCTACAAAGAATGGCTCGATAGCAAAAGAGCCAACATGACAGAATTTGTCACGAGCTACGATAATATGGTCATCGTAAAGAATATACCTTTTTATTCTTTGTGCGAACATCATATCCTACCTTTCTGGGGCAAAGCCTACATTGGCTACATACCAAGTAAGCGCATCTTGGGATTAAGCAAGCTAGTACGTATCCTAGACAAATATAGTCGTCGCCTACAAATACAAGAACATCTGACCCTAGAAGTAGCGGACGCTATAGAAGAAATTGTAGCACCGCTAGGTGTTATGGTTGTCATAGAAGCTGAGCATCTGTGTATGAGCATGCGCGGCGTAGAAGTACCAGGAGCTAGGACGATAACTAGCTGCATAAAAGGTGTCTTCAAGAAAGAAGCAACGCGACAAGAGTTTCTCAGTCTCATTAACAGGAGGGACGCATGAAAGCATCATTAGCGGTGCAAGAGGTCTTCAAACTAGCTGGACAAGTATTAGACAGCAAGGACGAGATCTATGGAGAAAGCTTCGAAAGCAACGGTCTCGGCGACATGCTAGTACAAGTCAAAAGAAAAGCGACCGGTATAGTAAATATGCTACAGAGCGGCAGCCATGCAACGACGCAGAAGCAGCGCTTCGACGAAGATATGATAGACCTTATCAACTTCACAGCACTGGCATTATATTTGAAATGGAAGGAGGAGAAATCATGAAATTAGCACTTGAGTGCCCCACAAAAATGCTGGAGCAGATCCAACCATTCGCTGACTTTGACTACATCTTAGCTAACAAGGTCTTGAGTGACAACAAATACGCCGACTACTATAAACAAGGCGCAGGACGGGTGAGATTCTTAGATAATGGCGTCAACGAAAAAGGAGAGCCCGTCAGCGTCGAGGATCTCAAGAAAGCCCTAGACATAATAGGGGACAGTAATACAACCTTCGTAATCGCCTTAGATTGGGTAGGTGACGCTCTCAAAACGATAAAAGGCTTCAACGATAGCTTAGCGGCTTTTGGGGCCGGTAAAGTCATTCCAGTGCTACAGGGAGCATCGCCAGAAGAAGTGCTAGCCTGCCTGGGCTATTATATTAGCATTGACGTAAAGGCTCCTGTACTGTGTATACCTTACCGTATCTGTGGGAGCGTTAAGGAAACGCACCCAGAGGTAATGGCCCTACGACGGGCGGTAGTCGTGTCGAAGGTACCACCACAGATACCCATCCACCTATTGGGATTCAACAGCCCCAGCGAGTTTAGCTGGTATAAAGACAAAGGTAACATTGTATCCATAGATACCGGCATTCCTATAATGCTAGGCCTGCAAGGTAAGGATATCCTCGACGGCGTCAACGACAAAGCCAAGGATACGTACTCCGAGATGGACACGGGAGAGATTACAAAGGACAACTGGGCTGCTATATGTCGTAATATTGCCCTAATGCGAACCTTCTTGGTGTAGCATGGCCGAATGGGACGACATCCGTAACAATATAAACACGCTGAGGTCTGGGTGTAATGATACTGCCGTCCTCTTTATATGCGACGTGTATATCGACTTTCTTAAGTATATAAGACGTCGCTATCGTTATGCTACTATGGACGGACCAGATCACGTGTGTTTATGGTATGAATATCTTGAAGAAATAAGAAAATATCGGGAGGCAATACAATGACATTCCACGATCCAAAAGTCGTAGTAGAACTGGGTATGAAAGTAAGAGATACAATTTCGGGCTTCGAAGGCATAGCCACAGGAAAATTCTTCTTTCTCAATGGTTGCATAAGGGTGGAAGTAACGCCACAAAAGATAGGTAAAGATGGGGTGCCGATAGAAGCAATGCACTTCGACGAGCCGCAGCTACAAATACTAGAGGAATCCCTCGACAAAATAAAAGGCGGCAAGGCCAAAGGAGGCCCGCGGCACAAAGGGGCATATCGTCACGTGTATGTCAGAAGATAGGGGGGTAAACTCTTGGAGGTAGGAATTATGGGAGGTGCGCTAAACTGCGCTGAACCGCCATCAATAATAGTATGCCTCCATTGCAGGCGCCAAATGCAATGTATACCTCCTCCTAAGCAAGTCACCCAACTTGCAAATAGCGCACCTCCCACCAAAACAACGTAGCAGGAGAGGAAACGTTGGATAAAAACACTAAGAAGTTAGAGAACTACGAAATAGTCTATTTGTCATGCCTGATGGCGGCAATACTAACTACACTTGCTGGTATTATACTACTTCTGCTTATGTTAGCGGAGCCGATAACTGATGCAATACTTATCCCCACCAGCTTGCTGGTTACTGGAGGACTACTGTTCATTCCCTACTTTACGCACAAACGCGGGTGGGAAAAGCTTAGTAGAGGAGAAAAGTTATGAAGAAAACTATCCTAGCCGAGTCTGGCGGCAAACAGGTATGTACAAACTAGCAGCAGACAAAAAGTACGATAGTTGAATGTATCCTACCGTGGGGTAATCGCCAAGCTGACTCGATAGTAGAAAACTTAAGGAGGCTTCTTCCACCATGGGAAGAAGGCGGTGCATTGATAAACAAAAGGTTACGGATACTTGATACCTATAGTCTAGTTTGCGAAGGCAACAAATACTTCAAACTTGACCATTGGCAAGGTCATCGTGGTATATATGTTGAGATAGAAAAAGGTGAGTATGACAAGCGTATCAAAGCGTTAGCAGAGACCATAAGCAAGTGCCCCGATGTAGATTTGTTGATGGTGCTAACGGATGCTCTATACGATCTGCCACTTCGTAGGTTGAATAAAATAGAAGCAATGATACGGGATGAAATACACATAGCACAAATAGAGAATAGGAGACCTAAAATAAATACTACAGCAAAAGATAGAGGTACATGCATTAACTTAGCCGTGAATGGCAAGTATACGCTTAATGTAAGAGGATAACCTATGAAAGTGGAGTTCAACTCGATTTAGATAGTGTAGTAGAAGCCTTGCATGGTATAAACAAAATAAGGGGGTGGAAAAATTTGTCGGTAGGTATTACGTAATAACAATATATTGTACCGGTAACTTAGTAGGAGTACCGACTACTTATTTCCTGGATGAATACGGCACTATTAAATACATTAAAGTAGGAGCGTTTGACAACTATCAAGAAATGGACGACATACTGAAATCGTATTGAGATGGTAGGAGCTGCTATGTTTAGGCTACAACGAAAGTTCCAACAACAAGTAGGTAGCAAGAGCTACGAATGCGAAATGTGTCTGCAGTGTGAAGACCTCAACAGCGATGGGGAGGTCATTAGTAGTGATGCCCTCAAGCTGTTAGTACTACGCATGCCTTTCCTGCGGCTAGTAGAAGGGCCAATTGAGTGGATAGCACAACAGATATTTTATTTCCTCGAAGGACAAGTAAAAGATCTCGACATAAGGACTGTCAAGTTAGTACGTGTATGCGTGTGGCGTAATAGCAATACGTGCGTAAAATTCTCAGACACCATGAAAGCTACAGGTCAGCAATAGTGAGCGAAGTATTAGACGACGAACAACAAGCAGTGGTGGACTACAACGATAGCATCGTAGTTGTTTCGGGGCCAGGTAGCGGCAAGACACGTATATTAACAGAAAAGGCGAGAAGCTTATTTAATCAAGGATATAACATCCTATGCCTAACCTTTACAAGAGCGGCAGCGAGAGAGATGTCAAACCGCGTGGCTGCTTTGCCAGCAACAACGATACACTCCTACTGCCACGGCAACGTAGGGTGGAAAGATGAATGGGGCTACGAAGGTCTACTATACCGTTTTCTGCGAAGCGACGACAAAACGGCCTTCGACTGGATATTAGTAGATGAGTGTCAGGATCTTAACCCCTTAGAATTTGACGTGATTCAGTCGCTGAGCGGAGGCAAAATCTTTGCAGTAGGAGATCCGTATCAAAGCATATATGGCTTCCAAGAGGCTCTCGGTCCAGTTGGTATCGAACTACTAGAGAGACTGGGCTGTAAACGTGTCGATCTCCACTATAACTATCGTAGCTGCGAGGATATCGTAACGAGGCTTAACAAGATATATGACAGACAACTAATAAGCATGGCCGTCAAGGATACCAACACCTCGTGTATATTATTTCGTACCAATGAAGCCCTCTTTGGTATATCAAAGTTCCTAAAGTCCTTGAATATAAGCCACAAGTTGTACTTAGGGGCTAGTCAGCTACAAGAAAAAGAAGTCAGTGTCTTAGGAGGCAACGAATCTCTGGGTTTATCAACCATCCACTCAGCAAAAGGTCGGGAGTTCGACAATGTTGTCATCTACGATTGGTATCCTAACGACAGGGGTGAAGAATTGAGAGTCTACTACGTAGCCTGCTCGAGGGCTTCGAAGAATCTAATAAGTATACGCAATGTAGACAAGTTAATGAAGACGCTACAAGACTGGCAAATAATTACGTAGGAGAAGAAAATGAAGGAGTACAAAGTATCCTGGAAGCTACAAGGAGTCTATGTAGTGCCCGCCAAGGATATAAGCCGAGCAGCTACAGAAGTTAGAAAAAGAATAAAGGAAGCTCCCAACGTATTTGTAGCCGATAGCGTTATCGAAGCTATTAAAGTAACAGCCGTAGAAGAAATAACGGGATAAGACAAGCGGATAGCGTCGCGGGAAACCTCTGCCGGTCGCCATGAACCGTTTCCTACCCGTGTGATAGGCTGCAGAGAGGCTTAATTCACGAGTACCTTGCAAGAGGGAAGTAAGGTGTTAGGGGTTTGGCAAGACCCCTAGTACCTCAGACGCTATTCGCTAAGAAAGAACGTGAACGTAATCAGCATAGAAAGAGGGTTACGGTTAGTTGGTCTCAACTACGGTACGCCGACCTTCTTTATTTATCCAGGTCCGGGTCGACGTCGTTTGGCCGACGACTTCTTAGGAGAATTAAGGGACCTGGGCATCAATGTTAAGATGTGGCTAGCTTTTATGAGAGGCAGTTTGCAAGAACGCGACGTCGGTACGTTGGTGAAGGCCGCAAAAGATTGTCGCCTCATGGTGGAGATGGAAGCTGATGGTAGTGTGCGAGAACCAATGACATGGTTCAACTCAGTAGATAGGTGGACAGTATACTGGCAAAGAAATACGGTCTTCAATTTTGGAGCCCTACGAGCGCGGCAGGACCTGCTCCTTTACGATGGCCCAATAGAACAAGTTGGGGACTTCCTCAAGAATACAGAGAAGTTACCTCCTATAAAAGGAGTCATAGCTAGCGATCCAAAGATGGCCTTTGAAATGCTAAAGGATTGGCCAGTACGTATATATAAGAAGGAGGATAAATGATGGCAAAGAAAGATAAAGCGGTAAAGGCTGTAAAGAAGAAGGCTTATCGCGTATGTAAGACTTGTGGGCCGCTGACAAGGGGGATGGTAGAAAAGGTTGGCTGCAGTATGGTCTACTTCGAAAATTGCAAGCTGTGTGGTAAAGAATTAGGGAGCTGTATCTACTAACATGTTAAGTGAGCTTATCCTTGCAGCAGTACCGAAAGGTGGTCGACCAGGAGGTCCTTATCTGTCTTGTTCGGGACTATTTCCATGTCAGTACCAAATGTACCTTAGTCACATCGGTAAACGATGGGACGACAATACAGAAGTAGACCTATTGAATATGGAAGATGGGTGGGACCAAGAAGAACAAGCGGTAAGACGCTTACGTCGTGCTGGTATTAGGGTACAATGTCGTGGCAAAGAAGAGGGCTATCTACAAATAGGCCGATCGGATATAACGGGTCACATAGATGGAGAAATAGACTTTGGGGGTACAAGATACCTGTGGGAACACAAGGCCATGAGCTACGACCGCTTTTGGCTCCTTAAAACGAGGGGCATCGATGCCTTCCCAGGGTATAAGTGTCAAGCTCATGCTTATATGAAAGGTCGTAAGTTACAGAAATGTATCTTTCAAGCCAAAAATAAAGAAAGCAACGAACCCTACGATATCGTCTTCGATTTAGACGAAGACTTCATCAATCCCATCATCGAATGGGCGGATCAAATACGGTTGCACGAAGTCGAAGCAAAGCCACAGAAAGGGGAGTACTGCAAATTTTGTAGTGTCAACTGCTTTGGCGTTATCCTGGACTTCTCTATGATACGAGCAGCTAAGGCGGAAGAAGTAGCTGCAAAATGGCGACAAGGAAAAGCTCTACAATTCGTCGGTAAAGCCTTAGAGGAAGAAGCTAAGGGGATGCTAATAGGAATCCAAAGCGACACAGGCGAATGGATACAAAGAGGTCTTGTTGGAGAAGCCGATGTGTTGCTGGTAGAAGGCCTTAAGATTCTAAAGATAGTAAGTCACCCAACGACACTAGATAAAGGTAAAATACTAGCAATGCTAGGACCGGACAAATATTATGCGGCAATAACGCAAGGGCGTAAAGAATACTACAAAATAACAGATACCCTAGATAAGAGGGTAGATATAGATAAAGCAAGTCAATGAAATGGTCATGACTGTAAAAGGGCAAAATAATAAATAAGGAGTCGAAAATGTTATTCACAATCTTCCCAGCCATGTGGTAGTAGTGTTGGGAGTCATATCAAGTAGCACAAGGAGGATAAAATGAACTGGAACGTAAAACTGACAAAGTGGTTTTGGCTCTTGATTATAGTAGCGCTAATACTACTAGGGCTACTATGGGCCCGTAACGGCGGTCTCATAAATATATAGGAGGCAACATGAAGGAGCAAAACTTTCTAGGAACCTTCAAACGTGAGGAGGCTCAGGAAATACGTATCTTGAATATACCTATCTATCGACGTGGTTGGATAGTAAAGATATACCCGAGCCAGGACTACTGCAAAGTCATTGGCGAGGCAGCCTTCACACTAAAGTCGTTAGGGGAAAAAGACCATGAGAGTACTAGTACATAGGCGCTTCAGCTTCGATGCAGCACATCTGCTACCAAACTACGATGGCAAATGCCGCAATCTTCACGGCCACAGTTGGCAAGTGGAAGTGGTTGTGGAGGGTCCCGTCAGAGAAGATGGCATGGTCTTTGACTTCTCCAGTCTCAAGAGACTTATGGCTCCACTGCTAGAAGAGCTAGATCACCATTGCCTCAACGACGTAAAGGGGCTAGATAATCCAACAGCAGAGAATCTATGCTTGTGGTTCTGCGAGATTCTCAACGAGCCAGTGACGCAGCTGCAGGTACGACTAAGTAGCGTAAAGGTGTGGGAGTCGCAAGACTCCTATGCCGAAGTAATTCTGGAGTAACAAAGTGGCTTATAAAAAGGTATGGATGCATAGTCACTGCGGCGGTGAAGTTGACGTAAAGAAGAAACAATGCCGCAAATGTAAAAAGAAGTGGAGTTGGTGGGCCTTCCTTATGGACCCAACAGGGCTACGACTCATAAGCATCCCAATAGTCGATAAGACGCCAAAACAAGAAAGTCGTACAGACTATGCTAAATGGGCGGATAAGATACCATACGTTGGTGATGTGGCAGCAAGACTACCAAAGTGGCCGCGATGGGCCCGTATCGCTACAACGGTACTACTATTCGGAGCCGTAACCTTTGCTATTGCGCTGATATGGTGGCGGCCGTGGGAGAGAGGATAGTGACAGAAATTCATAAGGGTTGTGGCGGAGAAATAGTTAAAAGGGTCTGCAATAAGTGTGGAGCTAAGTGGAATCCGGTAAAGTATATATTCACTAATAAAATAGAGATACCGGAGCCGAAAGGCTTTGACCCGCAAGAATACCGTAAAAGAATAAGACAGGGGAAGGATTTACCATGAGAGGAGGAGTATGGACAAAAGTGAAATACAAAGGGCTCTAAAAGAGCTATTCCCGCACGGACACGAAGACTATATCCCCACAGCTTTGGAGGAGTTAGATCTCCACTCACGTAAAAACTTCGACTATGCATCTGGAGGAGACTCTCTTGGTAACTTTAAAAGGATAGCCACTATTATGTCCCTATACCCAGGAATTCGACCAGGCATTCCACAATATCCTGTGGCTCTAGTCCTCATATATGCGCTAAAGCAGCTAGATCAAGTCTTGTGGTCTATATCACGAGGTTGGGAGGGGCAAGTAGAAGGTATGAGAGCTAGGCTCCTAGACCTAAGCGTCTTCGCAAAGATCGCCGCCATTCTCTTAAAGGAGAAAACATCATGAGAATAAACGAAATCTTCTATAGTATACAAGGCGAGGGTCGCTACGCTGGTTTGCCTACAATATTCATAAGAACGCAAGGTTGTAACTTGCAATGCCCCTACTGCGACACAGGCTACGCACAGATGCCAGCCTTCGGCAAGGAATTAGGAGTGGAGACAGTTCTTATAGAAGCGCTGTCCACAAGTCTATGTCGTTATGTATGTATTACAGGAGGTGAGCCACTAACGCAAGGTCAGGAAGTAGGAGATCTAGTGAGACACCTTAAGAGATTCTTCTACAACATATCTATCGAAACCAACGGTACTATGAACCCACCAATATGGTCAAACCTAGTAGATAGCTGGTGCGTAGATATTAAGTGTCCATCGGCGGTACCGAAGGTAGACTTTAATCGACAATGGTTAAACAGCCGACCATGCGACCAACTCAAATTCGTAGTCAGCGATGACGCAGATGTGTCCTTTGCTAGTCACATAATAGGTAAAGTAGCGAGAGACGGACCAGAGATATTAATAAGCCCACGAATTCACAATGCAGACGACGTATTAGGTGAGAGACTGTGGCTCGTAAAAGTAGCGGAGGTTTGTAAAGATCTCAATGTACGAATGAGCCTACAAGTACATAAGGTCATTTGGGGAAACAAAAAAGGAGTATAGCATGGAAGTATTAACTATGAAGTGCGACAAGTGCGGCAAGTCTGTAGAGGTAAAACAACACCAAGATAGTACGGGCTTCGTGCACACATATGGTGGTCTATTGGCTATGGTCGACATAAAAGAGGGGGAATCAGGTCGGCCGAGTCTTGACTGGGAAGACAAGCTGTACTGCCCTAAGTGTCTATTGACTATCGTAAATAAGTGGCTTAACGAAATATCTGACGCACCTATTAAAAGAAGATGATAAGCATCTACAACGGTGTGGCTATTTACATCTGCAACAAATGTAACCACAGTTGGCCTAGTCGTCATGCAAGAGACGGGGCTTTACCGAAACACTGTCCTAAATGTCACACAAAGAGGTGGAATGACACGTGGTACAACTACGAGTGTCGGCGATGTAATTATCAGTGGCAATCCACCAACGAAGCCCCGGGAGTGTGTGCTAAGTGTAAGGCTCCAAAGTGGGACAGCGATAGAAAAATTGCAAGGACATCGTAATCTTGTGGCAAATAAAAGTTAAGAAGTTAGACCCGCAAGCATTAATGCCTAGTAAAGGTTCCAGCGGTGCGGCTTGCTGGGATATATACGCCCTAGAAGATACAGAACTAAAAGTGTGGAGTGTAACAATGGTACGAACAGGCCTAGCTGTAGAAGTGCCGAGGGGCTTCTTCCTAGATATAAGGCCGCGGAGCGGTCTGTCAAACAAGATACGAGTAGCCAATGCCCCCGGAACGCTAGATAGCGACTATCGTGGAGAGATGCTAGTAATGTTGTGCGCCAACGACTACGAAAGAGAATTCATAAAGAAGGGAGATCGTATAGCTCAAGTGAGATTAGAACGGGAAAACAAGATAGAGTGGGTAGAAGTAGAAGAGCTATCGCCGAGTCGGCGAGGTAGTAAGGGTTTTGGCAGCACGGGAAGGTAAGGAGGATAAACATGGAAGTTAAGATAAAGCAAATCACGAAGGGTAAAGACAACAAAATCTACGTAACCATAGAACACGAAAAGGCAATTAATAATCCAACACTAGTCTTTGAGTGTCTACTACCCAGCGATATCGGGGTGGAGTTCTTCTCAAAGTCTTCAAAAACTACAATGGAGAGGATGCGAGGTTGTAAGCATGATATTGCCGATAGTGCTAACGCCGCAAAGTAGTTGGGGCTTAACACTAGCTAATAAACTAAAGAAGGAAGAGTGGGACAAGCTACGACGTCGTGTCTACAAAAGAGCTGGGTATAAATGTGAGATATGTCACGAGAC
>Ga0172366_10004930_pt1 | contig 10545 bp, 10 predicted proteins | sample LakKivSesite69cm_FD_114533 | JGI IMG/M metagenome (GOLD analysis project Ga0172366, IMG submission 114533) | Sediment microbial communities from Lake Kivu, Rwanda - Sediment site 69cm | ecosystem: Environmental > Aquatic > Freshwater > Lake > Sediment | place: Rwanda: Western Province, Lake...
CACGTTCTCATGCATGGCAGGGATCCATTTTTTCCTGCCCACGATGATGGAGAAAGTGTGTCCCAGGGTGCTGGCAATATGCATAGAAGCCTCGGCCGGCGCGGTCACCACCATCCGCTCCGTGATCTCCCGTGCTTCCCTCAGGCCAGGGTCGTAGAAGCAGCCGATGATGGCCGCATCGAAGCCCTCCTTCTCGCTTTTTTTAATGGCATGGAGGATATCTGAGAGAAGAAGGGACTCATAGTAGTGGAACTCTAAATGATTTGGTCCCCGAGGAAAAGAGACAATCTTGATTTGGCTCGTCTGAGACTTCGCTTTTTCTAAATATTCCTCGATTGGGGAGTCGAAGTTTGGATTACCAAAGGGGTTGACCCACAAAATTTTACTCATTTTCCTCTCCTTTTTAGTGGGAATCTTTTAAAAGTTCAGCATCACTGTGACTGCTTTCCACCAAGTTTGTGGGGAACTGATGGCAGCGTACAAAATGACCGGGACTCATCTCACGCATTTCCGGGTCGTCTTTGGAGCAGACTGCGGCCTTTTCCGGACAACGGAGATGGAAACTGCAGCCCGTAGGTATATTTACCGGGCTAGGGATCTCTCCGGTGGAGATGATCTTTTTCGGCCGCAGGGATTCCTCCTCCTCGGATACGACTGGCACTGAAGAAAGGAGCATTCTTGTATAGGGGTGGAGAGGTTTCTGGAAAAATTCCACAGCGCTGGCCAGCTCACAGATTTTTCCCAGGTACATGATCGCAATCCTCGAGGCCACATTCCTCATCAAGCTGAGATCGTGAGTAATGAAAAGGTAGGTGAGGTTCACTTCCTTCTGCAGATCGATCAACTTGGTGATGATCTTCGCCTGGACGGAGACATCGAGAGCAGAAGTAGGCTCGTCCAGTACAATTAAGGAAGGATCGGGTGCCAAGGCGCGGGCAATGGCCACCATTTGTTTCTCCCCGCCGCCGATCGAAGGAGGGGATTTGTACATGTAGTCAGGCGGCAACTCCACCTTTTGCAGTAATTCAACAATCACCTCATCCATCTGATCGTGCCGAATCTGTCGGTGTAATTTCAGTGGTACGGAGAGGATCTGGCGGATGTTGCGCCGCGGATTGAGCGAGGAACCCGGATCCTGGAAAACAATCTGCATGTCTTTTTTGAGGGCTAAGGGCCGCTTGCTGGCCTCCATGCCGATACTCTTTTCCCTGAACAGGATCTCTCCTGCTGTCGGTCTGTACATGCCGATCACAGTGTAAGCCAGGGTGCTCTTGCCCGAGCCAGTTTCCCCTACCAGGCCGAAAGTCTCCCCTTCTTTCACGGCAAAATTGACCCCATCCACGGCGCGAACATAAATAGGTCCCTGCTTGTTCTTTCCGATCCGGAAGTATTTCTTCAATTCTTTGATTTTGAGAATTTCTTGTGCCATTTTTTTCACCTCTTGTAGAGGAAACAGGCCACTTGGTGCCCGCTTTCAACTTCATAAAAAGCCGGTTTCTGCTGGGAGCAAATGGGCATTGCTTTGAGACAACGGGGATGAAAGCGGCAGCCAGGAGGAGGATTGAGGTAATTGGGGATCCGTCCGGGTATTCCAGCAGCGATGCCTCCGCCCGAGATCTTGGGAACAGAAGCGAGAAGACCGAGAGTGTAAGGGTGCAATGGATGGGCGAAGAGTTCTTTGGCCCTCGCTACCTCAACCATAGTGCCTGCATACATTACGTAAATGCGATCGGTCAGCTCGCGCGCCACCCCCAGGGAGTGGGTGATGAGAATGATGGAAGTCCCTTTCTCTTCCACCAACTCTCGTAAGAGACGCAGAATTTGATCCTGAATGGTCACATCCAGTGAAGTTCCGGGCTCGTCGGCAATTAAAAGATCGCGTTGTGTGGTAATGGCCATCGAGATACAGACCCGTTGCCTCATTCCTCCGGAGAGTTGGATGGGGTAATTGTGCAACATTCTGGCTTGATCGGGGAGGGAAACTTCTTTCAGCACACGCATGGCGATGTCTCGCACTAATTCTTTTTCCTTTTTGGGTGCCCCTTTGGGTTCTTTATGCTCTTTGTGAGAGGCGAGCGAGTATTTAATTACATCTTGAATTTGCGTGCCGATTGTGAAAACAGGGTTCAAGGCCGCTGTGGGGTCCTGGAAGATCATGGCGATACCCTGTGAACGAACGCGTTGCAGCTCTCCCCCTCTCATTTTCAGTGTATCTTTGCCCTTGAAGAGAATTTCCCCCTCAGGAATATGAGAGTCCTTCTCCGGCAAAATGCGAAGGATAGCTTTCATAGTGGTTGTTTTCCCGCATCCGGTCTCGCCTACAAGACCCACCTTTTCTCCTTTTCCCACGGTGAAATTTACTCCGTCGAGGACCTTCAAATAACCACCGAATACTCGATACCAGACGTGCAGGTCCTTGATGTTTAAAATTAAATTCTCAGTCATTTCCTCAGCCCATCCTTGTCTCTAACATGTCGCGTATGCCATCACCCATCAGGTTGAAGCCGAGAATAATGAGGACAATGGCCAAAGCAGGGAAGATTGTCATCCACCACAGGTCTGGCATGTACTTGGCTCCGTCAGAGACCATTTGTCCCAATGCGGGTGTAGGCGGTTGCTCTCCCAGGCCCACAAAACTCAGTGAGGCTCCGATCAAAATTACCCAGCCGACGTCAAGGGCCATCTTCGTGAAAACAGGGGAGAGGCAGTTGGGAAGAATTTCGCGGAAGAGGATGTGAAATTTGCTCGTCCCGGTCAACTCCGAGGCAATGACGAAATATTCATTCCTCCAGGAAGATGCCATCCCGTAGACTAAACGTGTGTACCAAGGCCACCACATCAAGGTAACAGCGATCATGGAATTCATCAGGTTTGGTTCGAGCACAGAAGCAATCGCCAGTGCAAGGATCAAAGGTGGCATGGCGAGGAAGACATCCGTCAGTCGCATGGTCAGGGTGTCTATCCAGGTGTTCTTGAAGTAGCCAGCCAGTAACCCCAGGATCACTCCGGGTGGAACGGCGAGGCCCAAAACGACGATCGCCATGACCAGGGCTCCACGAAAGGAGAAGATGATGCGAGTTAGGATGTCTCTGCCAAAAATATCCGTGCCGAGAAGATATGTTCCGGAAGGAGAAAGGCCGGCGTTGTCAAAATTCACGAAAGCCCCGGCGTGCTCCGGGTAAGGAGTGACCCAGGGAGCGAAAATTGCCAGGATGATTACCAAAACTACGATGGCAAGGCCTATCACTGAAAGCTTGTTGCGCGAGAACTTGTACCAGTTCTTACGAAGGCCTTCCTTGATCCTGGCAGCTACCGATGGAGGCTGGGCTACCTGCAATGTTACAGGACTGTTGTTTGAATTATTAGCCATCTTCATGTCCCCTTTACTCCCCCTAAGCGAATACGGGGATCAAGGTAGGCGACGATGATATCTACGAATATATTCACCACGACGAAGACCAGACCGAACACTACGATCACCGCAGAAATTGCGTTGAGATCCTTTCGCAGCATGGCGTTGATGCCATAGCGAGAGATCCCTGGCCAATTAAAGATCAACTCCACGAGGAAGGCGTTGCCTAAAAGGGAGGCGAAGTCCAACCCCATGACCGAGACAGTGGGGATCAGTGAGGGCTTCAGCAAATATTTGAGCATGATCGTGCGCTCGGGTACGCCGTACCCCCTCTCGGCGGCGAGAAAGTCCTTGTGCATGTTGTCAACCATGCTGGAGCGTGTAATACGCGCTTCCTGGAAAATGCTCCCCAGAGCGAGGGCCAGACCGGGGAGAAGGAGGTGCTTGAAGGAATCCCAGAAGGCGACGAAATTCCCCGTAATCAGGCTATCCAGAGTGAGCATTCCAGTAATTGTTGGCGGAGGCGTGACCCCTACACTGATCCTGCCAAGGGCAGGAAGAATGGGCCAGACATAACCAAAAAGAAGCAAGAAAAGTACAGCCACTACGAAGGCCGGTAGAGCCACGCCGAAATAGGCCATAGTGCGAATTAAGGTATCCACCCAGGTATCCCTGTAGCGCGCCGCCAACGAGCCCAGAATGATGGCGAAAATGACCATCAGTATACCTGCAAGCAATGCCAGCTCCATCGTGGCAGGCAGATACTCTTTGACGTCCTCGATCACCGCCCGCTTTGTGAAGAGTGACCTGCCAAAATCTCCGGTCAAAACGCCTTTGATCCAGTAGTAATATTGCTCGGGCAATGATTTATCCAGATACATTTCCTGCCTGAGCCTGTCAACTACCTCCTGAGGTGCTCTGGGTCCCAAGGCCATGCGGGCGGGGTCTCCGGGTACCACTCTGGCAATCACGAAAATCAGGATCGAGATACCGAAGAGGACGAATATGGAAAGGAGGATTCTCCGAAGTAAAAATGGGCCAAATTTCATAACCTTCTCCTTTTTTCGTAAGGAGGGGGCAATTCTGCCCCCTCCTTACAGCTAAAAGCTACGCGCGCCTTACGGCATTTTCTCCGGGATGAACTTCATATTCTTGAAGTACATTCTGTGTCCCGGCATGATATTGATTTTCCCTCCAGCTTTGGCGGCATCAGCATCAGGCCAGATTAAATAATCGGCATGATAGGCGTGCCTCTGCGGTAGTTCCACCGCCCAAATATCTGGAGCAAGATCGATGAGTTTCTGGCTCAGGGCTTTATATTTCGCGTACCGCTCGTTGTTGTCCATCGTGCCCAAGGCATCGGCTAACAACTGGTCGAGCTCGCTTTGAATCTCATCCGTGAACCAGTGAACATTGGCAAAAGTCCCTCTTCCTGCGGAGTGATACCCCTCCTCAAGCAGGGCCCCGGCTTCCGGGTAGGGAATGCTGGTCTTGATCTCAGTGAAGATATGAGGGCAGGACTCGGCACTTGCCGCCCGGTCCACCATTGTCAGCCAGGGGTTCTTGGTGACCTCTATTTTGATTCCAATATCGGCCGCGTTGCTTTGCATGAGCAGGGCGACCTTTTCCTCATCAGGTACTTCTGAGACCCAAGCAAACTCAACGGGATACTGATCCAATTTGTCAGCGTATGGAGATTGGGCCAGTTCAGCTTTTGCTTTTTCAAGGTCCCTTTCTAAAAGAGGCATGGTGGGATCCCAGCCGGGAAGAGCGGAACCGATTGGGCTGTTCGTGCGCTTAGCCTCGGGATAGATTTTCTCGTGGCAAGTCTTGTAGTCAAAGGAGTATATTAGAGCTCGGCGGAAATGTACGTCGTCAAGGGGTGGCTTGGCTGTGTTGAAAGAAAGGTAAAGCACTCCCCCAGCGAGGAAATAGGCTACATCCACGCCCGGAATTTCTTCCATTGCCTTGTAATTCTCAGTGGGTTGCCACTCATCCGTGATCTCAAGCTCTTTACGGTTCATCAAAGTACGGACGGTGACGGGCTCGGTAGTGCCAATTAGCTTGAATCCTCAGGTTATCCATGAGGTAAGCCCCAGATTCCGGGGGACCGGCGGTGACGATGCCGAACTTGTGTCCCAATAGCGAGGCGAAGGTAGCGCTGCCCTCTCCTAATCCAACCACGGGAATCTTCACCGCTTCCTTCGCTGCACGTAAGGCCGGATCCCCGTAGCAATATATGATCAGGCCGTCATAGCCCTCTTTCTCTGCTTTTAAGACTTCTTGAATAGTGAAAAGAGCCGACCATGCATCATCATAGGAATCTTCAATCGACTCCGGTCCCTTTTTGAGGCTGACGATGTCGATGGAAGTCTCGGAATCTTTGTACTTCTGCATTTCACTCAGAGTTGGCTCGTTCCAGATATCAGTTGCTACAGGGACGATAACTTTGATTTTCTTTGTCATTGTTCTCCTTTTTAGGTTTTTTTTTGCCGGTAACCTATGCAACCTTATTTTTCGTCAGGATGCGGGAATTTTTTCCGGGAACACCTTGAACTCCCGGAAGTAGAAGTCGTAGCCCATGACCGGGTGAGATGGCCGACCTGCTTTAATCTCCTCCCAGGAAGGGAAGACGACGTAGTCGTTCTGAATGGCTTGTTTTTGCGCCTGGTCGAAGATAAAGATGGTGGGACACATCTCCACGATCTTTTCCTGGATAGCATAATACTTCTGGAAGCGCTCTTTCTGGTCAACAGTGGCGATGGCTTCCTCGATCATCGCGTCAATTTCGGGATCCTGCAGCCATTCTCCCTGCTCCCAAGTACCCGCGGATTTAGAGTGATAACGTGACTCCAACATCGAACCAGCCTCCGCGTAGTGAGGAGCGACAAAAACGATAATCCCGTTGGGCGTGGTCTCCATCTTGGCGCAGTTGTCAATGTTGGAAATCCAGGGAGTCTTGGTTACGTTTACCTTAATCCCTATCTTGGCGGCGTTGGCCTGCACCATGAGGGCGACCTTTTCCTCATCGGGCACTTCAGAAATCCAGTGAAGCTCGAAGGGATACTGATCGAGCTGACCGTAGTATTTAGATTGTTTGATTTCCTCTTCGGCCTTGGCGAAGTCCTGCTTGAACTGGAAGAGGTTAGGGTTGTGACCTGGTGTTACGGCGGCCACGGGCCCCTGCGCCTGTTTGGAGCCAGGGAAAAGCTTGTTGCAGATGGTCTCGTAATCAACGCAATAGGCCAGAGCTCGGCGGAAATGGATGTCGTCTGTGGGGGGTTTCTTGGTGTTCATAGTGATGTTCAGCACGGAACCGGCGTAGACGGTGGCAATCTCTATCCCGGGAATCGCGTCGAGCGCGGTCAAGGCCTCGGTCGTCTGCCACTGGTCAGAGATCTCTAACTCGCGGCGGGCCATCAGAGTGCGGACGGTGACAGGCTCAGTTGTGCCGATCTGTTTGAAGAAGTCCGGGGCATTCGGATACTTATCCCAGCCGCCCCAGTAGTCTTTGAACTTCTCACAGAGGTAGTATTCTTCAGTCCGCGCCTCTTTAACCATGTAGGGGCCGGAGCCAGCATCATGGGTGACCAGCCAATCCTTGCCGTAGTCCCCAAACTCACCGTAAGAGCCGTCTTTTTTGTTGGCCAACACCTGCTTCTTGTTCAGTATGTAGAGGCGGCAGAGCGAGGGAAGAAACGGACCGAAGGTCTGCTTGAGGGTGATCTGGACCTTGTATTTGTCAAGCGCCTTGATCTCGTCCACAGTCGTGGTAAAGAGGTAACCGTAGCCCTCGCCGATAGCCATGATTCTTTCCATGCTGAAGACAACATCTTCAGCGGTCAATTCATCACCGTTGTGAAATTTTATGCCCTGCACAAGGTCAAATGTGTAGGTCAGCCCATCTGGAGAGACTTCCCAGCCCTTTGCCACTGATGGTACAACCGAACCATCACGTAAGGGGAAGACAAGGCTATCGTAGATATTGCACAGGACCGTCGAACTCACGTAATCCGAACCTACAGCCGGATCAATATAGCAGGGCCAGGAGTTCGTCTGGCGAATAATCTTCTCCGCCTGCACCGTCGGCGTGGGAGATGGAGTGGGTGAGGCCGAGGTTGTAGGAGTAGTGGGTGTAGCTGTGGGCGTTGAAGGACCGGCGCAAGAAGACACTAAGGGCAGTGAAAGCAGCAACCCTGCCACAAGAGCAAAACTCAGAATTTTTTTCAACAAACCTTTCATCCTCTCCTCCTTTTATCTAAGTTACCTTTCTTTTGCAGTTTCTCCGCTTTTCTTATCTGTCCTTTACCTCCTTTCTTCAGGTGAGTACCTCTGATCCTGAGCTTTTTCCATCATCGGGACCAGTGCCAATACTAAATCCTCAAGGAAGGCCGTAAAGATTTCCTCACCCTCCATCACAGTGTATTTGCCTGCCTCGATTTTTTCCTGAATCTTTAACAGTCGATCGCTGCTCAAGCCTTCTTTGCTTAAAATGTCTATCAGGCGACTGATCGAATCGACTAAACGGAAGGGGCCATAGAGTCTGGTTTCCCTGATCAAATTCCGCGCGCTGGTGGCCATGTAACAGACTAACTCGAAAAATTCCTGTTCCTGATTAGCGGTATTCATTGACCCAAAGGACCTCCAGGTTTCTCTTGGGAGCGCTGGGATTTTTTTGTGGCACTCCAATTGAGATTAAGAGCTGGGGGACAATATGCTCGGGTAATCCCAGAATTTGTTGAGTTGCCCCCGGGTGGAAGGAGGCAATGGCGCAGGTGCCTAATCCCTCGGCGTGTGCCGCCAGCATGATGTTTTGCGCTGCCATGGAGGTATCCATCACCGTCAGCACTTTTTCTCCGAGGTCACTCCCTTTCTTTTTTGCCTCATTGAGATCCTGACAGACCACGATCACTGCAGGAGGATCGCCGAGAAGACCAGGGCTGACCATTTTCATTTTGTGCAGGACCTGCGGGTCATTGACGAGGACAAACCTCCAGGTTTGAGCATTGCCCCCAGAAGGGGCCCAGATTGCGGCATCGAGGACAAGCTTTTTTAGCAAGTCCTCCGGCACAGGCTCCGGCTTAAAAGCCCTGACACTTCTGCGGCTCTGAATTGCTTGCCATGTTTCCAATTATTTTTTCTCCTATGAGCAGAATCTGTTGAAGATGAAGTGTAGGACCTTAACTACTTTTTCCATGTCCTCCGAACAAACGTTCTCGGCGCTGGAATGCTCGGCCTTCACGCCATTACCAAGGGGGATCGTCTCGATACCTTTTTCATTATAAATAGCAGACTCCAGGCCCCCGGTGATCACCATTATTTTTGGCTGGATACCGATGCTCTCCAGTGCCTCCCTGGCGATCTGAACTCCAGGGGAATTCTCTGAAATTCTCGCTGCTTTGTAGGCAAGGTTTAAACTGACCTCGGCTTTTGCACCCATGGAACGGGAAGCCACTTCGTAGACTTCCTTGATAGTATTACTGAGCTGGATACATTTCTCGTGATTCAGACTTCTCACTTCCGATTTGATTGTGACTTTTTCCGGCACGCCGTTACGGATGAGTCCACCCTGAATGATGCCCACGTTGGCAGTGGTCTCGTGATCTACGCGCCCGTCCTTGATAATGGCGATGGCATAGCTGGCCGCTTTGATTGCGGAAATTCCTTTTTCCGGCTCCATCCCAGCGTGAGCAGCCTTGCCGGTAATTTCCACATCGATGAGCATGTGCGAGGGGCCGCCAATGACGATTACGTCAAGCGCGTCCATGTCCACGAGGAAACCTCTTTTGGCCTGAATTAAAGAGAAATTTAGGTTTTTTGCCCCACCGAATCCGATTTCTTCCTCTCTGGTGACCACTACTTCCAAGGGCGGATGCTTGTCCGCACTCTGGATCGCCTCAAACATTTCGGCGATCCCTGCCTTACAATCGGCGCCAAGGACAGTGTCCCCGCTGGTAGAAATCACTCCATCCTTCACGACAGGCTTAATCCCCTTACCTGGCTTGACGGTATCTGCATGGGCGGCAAGCATCAGGGGTTCCCTGACCTGGCAATTCTTGGCAGGAATTTTTGCGATCAGGTTTCCGTAGGAATCGGTCTGGCAATGAGCGTTTAACTCTTTGCTCAATTTCCCCGCTAAATACTGGATGAACTCCTGTTCTTCACCGGATTCGCTGGAAATACTCACCATCTCGCACAAATTCTTGACCATTCTCTCGTTCATTTTCTTTTCCTCCGCCAGATTTTCAGAAGGGTGACTTTGTAACCCAAGGTACAAAGTCACCCTTCAGTTCATATTTTACCGAGCTTTTTAGCTAAGGCGGACAACTCTGGGTCAATAACCCGGCCTTTATCCGTGATCTGTTTTCCGTCGAGCCAGACGGAAGTGTTCAGGCAGATCCCGTCTGTGTGGGAGGGGCCAACAATGCCCTTGGGAGGGAGATACATTGGCCCCACTTGCCCGAGGCCCCACTCAGTGCCGCCCCAGACTCTCTCGTCCTCGAGGATGTTCCCTGTAAGGCGGGCACCAGGATTGAAACCGTAGCAGACATGAGCCAGTCTGAGCATTTGCGGATGATTGAAGCTCTTAAGCCAGGCATCGTATTGCGTCGCTTCTTTTCCACCCTCAATTCTCACGATGTTTCCTTTTTCAATGTGAAGCTTTACAGGCTGTTCTAAAACCCCCAAAATCGGCGGAACAAGGGAACCGTCAAAAACGATGACTCCGTTTATTGACTCGAAAACCGGAGCCCATCCAATCTGTCCAGCCATCATGTGCGGACCGGGAGTATCAGCATAACCGGTTTCACAAGAAATAGGGCGACCAGGATCCATATCAAACTCGACCCTCTCGCCAGCGGGAGTGGTCATACGGATGTGCCTGGCCTTTCTTGTTTTTTCCGTAACCAGCTCTTCAAATTCTTTTAGCACTTGAAAATCAACTCGACCAATTACCCTAATCATCATGTCCACATCCATGCCCACCAGGCAGAGGTATCTTAGCCTTGGATTGGCTCGCATAGCGATATCAAAGGGCGTGGAATATAAGAGCCATTTGTTGTTGTATTCCACCCAGGCATCGGCTTCCTTGAGAACAGCCGTGAGGGCTTCAACGGGAAGCATGGGGTCAGCAGCTTTTCCTACTCCCAAAGGAGAGGCTGTCCAGATGACCATGGGCTTGGCCCCACAGGAAA
>Ga0172366_10004931_pt1 | contig 10544 bp, 13 predicted proteins | sample LakKivSesite69cm_FD_114533 | JGI IMG/M metagenome (GOLD analysis project Ga0172366, IMG submission 114533) | Sediment microbial communities from Lake Kivu, Rwanda - Sediment site 69cm | ecosystem: Environmental > Aquatic > Freshwater > Lake > Sediment | place: Rwanda: Western Province, Lake...
GTTGGTCATAGATTCCTAAGAGATGAAGTGAAGCCTAAACTGGGTAATATAGAGATCCTCGTTCAGAGCTATCAGGCATCCAAAGGAGAAGAATTCTTCATCTCAGCCGAGGACAGGGAGAACGATCTATTGATCGGATATCTAAGGTTAAGGTTTCCATCAGAGAAGGCACATAGACCGGAGACCGCTGGGAAAAAGGTTTCTTTGGTTAGGGAGCTTCATGTCTGTGGTCCCCTTGTGCCAGTTGGAGAACATCTTAGTGAAGCCTACCAGCATAAAGGCTATGGGAGACTGCTTCTAGAGAAAGCGGAAGATATCAGCATGGAACACGGCGCTGAAGAGATCCTTGTGACAAGCGCCTTAGGAACTAAGCGTTACTATATGCGGTTCAGTTACACATATGACGGACCTTACATGAGTAAAACACTATAAATCTCAGATATTCAATGTGATTGAAGTGAGAAAGCGTGACCAATAGGCTGAGAGTGCTTGAAGTAGAACGCATCTTCATATCTAAGAGGTGGTGACGACACGAGGAGATAGCTGTGAACCGAAAGTTGTTTTCAGCCTGTCTTTGCAAGTCGCAAACATAATTATCCGTTGTCTACAAACTCGTTCTACCACTTAGAAAGATATTTAAATAGATCATTAGAAGGTAATCAAAGGATAACTGGAAAGTATTAAATCTAAATTTATCTCCTAAGAAACATTCTAAAAATAACAGAGAAGAGGTCATGGTTAGATGAGTGAGAAAAGCAAGTTTGACAAGCTCTCAGAATTAGCCATTAGAAGGGGTTTCTATTTTCCCGCGGCTGAGATATATCCTGAAACTCCCGCTGGCTTCTGGGATTATGGTCCACTCGGCTCGGCTTTAAAGAGGAGAATAATTGATGCTTGGAGAAAGATTATAGTAAAAAGGGATGAAATGTTAGAGATAGATGGTGCCCAGATACTACCGGAAAGTGTTTTTGAAGCAAGTGGGCATCTTAAGAGCTTCGTAGACCCCTTAACGGAATGTAAGAAATGTAGAAAGATCTTTAGGGCTGACAGGTTGATACAGGATAAAACAGGGAAGCTTGTTCCTGAAGCCCTTTCCTCCGAAGAGCTGGACGGTTTAATCCACTTACATAACATAACTTGCCCTGAATGCGGAGACGAACTGTCGAAAGTTGTTAAGTTCAATATGATGTTTAGGTTTACAGCTGGCCCTAAAATGGATAACAAAGTCGCGCTTAGACCTGAGACGTGTCAGAGCATTTTTCTGGACTTCCCAAGAATATACAGGGATATGAGAGTAAAACTTCCAATAGGTATAGCCCAAGTTGGAAGATCGTTCAGGAACGAGATTTCTCCGAGACAAGGTCTTGTGAGGTTGCGAGAACTCATACAAGCTGAGGTTGAGGTTTTCTTCAATCCCGAGAAGGTAGAAAAATTTGAAAAATTCGATGAAATAGCTTACAAGAAGCTGAACTTCCTGTTGCTAGGAAGCGATAAGGAGGAGACATTAACCGCCAGAGAAGCTGTGGATAAAAGGATAGTTCAAAACAAGCTCGTAGCATACTATTTGGTTCTATTAGCGGAATTTTATGAGAATCTAGGAATAAGCCCTGAAAATATACGTTTTAGAGAATTGCCCAGTGAAGAGAAACCGTTCTATGCGCAATCGGCATGGGACTTAGAGATCAGAACAAGCTTCGGCTGGCTAGAGACGGTGGCAAACCATTATAGAACAGATTATGACTTGAGGGTTCATTCTGAAGGAAGCAAAACGGATCTAAACGTAATCGATGGTAACGAGAAGGTTCTCCCATGGGTTTGGGAAGACTCCATGGGAATAGATAGAACCCTTCTTGTCGTGTTGGACGCTGCATACAATGAAGATGGAAAGCGGACATTTTTGAAGTTGCCGAACCATTTGGCACCGATACAAGTCGCTGTTTTTCCTCTTGTTGACAGAGACGGGTTGACAGATAAGGCGAAGCAGGTCTATGATATGCTTAAGAGCCAATTTGACGCAGTATTCGATGAAAAGGACAGCATTGGAAGAAGATATTATAGAATGGACGAGATAGGGGTTCCTTTTGCAGTTACGATCGACTATGACACATTAAAGGACGACACTGTTACAATAAGAGAAAGAGATAGCAAAAAACAAGTCAGGATGAGGATTAGTGAACTAGAGGATTGGCTTAAACAAAGGTTCCAAATTACATAAAAAATTTTGCCATTAGCAAGTAAAGACAGTCTATTGGGAGGCGATAGGTTCGATTTGATGAGAGAAACACTCTACATCACTGTTAATTATCAGACACTAACGAAACTGTAATTCTGCGTGATAGGGATACTTGGAGGCAGGTTAAAATAAAAATCAATGAACTTCCGAAATTGTTGCATAAACATTTCTGTTTTAAAATAGACTTTTGATAATTTAGGCCAGAAGTTTGAGGAAGGATATGCCAAAGACCATGATAGATAAAAATTTTAGTTTCGTTATATTTTTAAGGCTTTCTTCCATCTTATTGTTAGGATTGCTGGGTGGAATGATGCGGGGCGGTATCATTGGTTTTTCCTATGGAGACTGAGCATCGCGTTAAGGGTATAGCTTTAAGCCTCTGTCAAGATCACCTTAGGAAGGTAGTTGATATAACTCGCAAGACAGCACAGTTAGTTGATGACTTCGCAAAGGAAGATGAGAACTCGGTTAAGCAACTATACGTAGAGATTCAGAGCTTGGGAGAGGAAATCAATGCTGATAAACGAAAGGTTGCACAGGAACTCGCCGAAATAGGCGCCATCCTTATTAACCGAGAAGACTACCTCCGATTTACAGATTTAACAAGTGAGGTCTCAGACTTATGTAAAGGTGTGGCTTTTAGACTACTTGAGATGATAACTAGGCAATGGCGAATCTCTCAGCATATAAAAGATAGGTTGGCGAGCCTTGCTGGCGCGGTATTTGAGGCGATTCTAAAACTCAGAGAAGCCATAATTACCTTAAATTACGGTTCGTCAAGTGTTCTCGAGAAAGTGAAGGATGTAGAGGATGCTGAGAAAAGAGTGGATAATCTTTACAGGGAGCTGGAGATAGAAATATTGAATAGTCAAATGGAAATTCCAGTATTACTCTTATTAAGAGATGTTATCCAACTGCTCGAGGATACTGCTGATAAAATTGAGGATGCCTCCGACGCAACTAGCATATTAGTATTTGCCATGTAGGAGCACTTAGGAGCATGCCTGGAGAAATCGAGACAGAGTTCGTGGAGAATTTTCTGATCATCTGGGACCCTGAAAAAGGCTCTGAGCTTTATAAGATGGGCTTTTATGGTAAGCCTATAGGAATCCCCAAACCTAAGAGCTATGATTTTGATGTGCCCCTTATATTAGACTTGATAGAAAGCTTATACTTGGTAGAAAAGAAGATAATAAAAGTCCTTGAAGGCCCAGAGAGAAGCAAGGTAAGCTTTGGGAAGCTGAGGAGTAGAGCGAGAAAACTTTACGATGAATTTGACCTTAAATATATGATTTATCGAGATTTAAGAAATCAGGGGCTCATAGTGACTCCTGGTGTAAAATATGGATGCGACTTCGCTGTATACAAGCATGGTCCAGGTATTGAGCATGCGCCTTACATGGTTTCGATGAAGAATAGAAAGGATGAGATTACCGCCACGGAGATCGTTAAGGCGGGAAGACTCGCCACAACGGTGAGGAAAAGATTCATTATAGCCACAACCGACCTAGAAGCCAATAAACCCCAATACCTTATCTTTAAATGGTTCAAAGCGTAAAAGTATGTTCACTTTCCTTTTTTTAGGGAATAAACTTTAACAATTATTAATTTTCTATATGTTATTCAGCGTTTATATATCTCTTTTTTTCCTTCATATTCTTTCTTCTGAGTGTGGCTTCGCATCTCTTAAAAGCGGCTAACGAATCATCATCTATGGTTGAGGTTTACCGAGATGTCTCCACCCTCAGAATTTCAAGAGAAGATAGATGTCTTAGACATCATTATAGGTATACTCAGAGATCATGAAAAGAGCCTTTCAAGGCTTGTTGAGAGATTTGATGATATATATGATGCCTTCTTGACTCTTGAAGGAAAAATCCTCGAGCAGAATCAGATCATGAGCTATTTAGATGAGCCGAATGGGAAAAATAAGGTTGACATAACCAATCATAATGGACATATGTTCGTAATCAGATGTAAAGATTGGCTAACATTCCAAGATAAGAGCAAAGGTGCCTCAATTGTTACCTTCGAGATAGAGGATGGAATCTTCTCTTTCTCCTCGGTGTCAGACCCTTATGTCTTCATCTACTCTGAAAGACTGCCTGAAATTGAACTGCGAATCGATGCTCAATCGGAAAAAGTTTCCATGGGAAACATCTCTTTTAATACAATGAATGACCTCTCTGTTAATGGTCTGAAAGAGGGGCTTATCTATAATAAAATCTTGTATCTCAGCCCTCCAGAAGTGAAACGCTGGTTATCTGCTGAATTGAAGGTTCCTGAAAAAAATATAATTGAGGGTAAGATCTTTGAATCGGGTGATCGTCTTTAAGAGATGTTTATTGCATTTTTAGGATTTGATGATTATTAGTTCATTTGCTTTGTTGAAATATCTTAGGACATTTCTTCCTTTTTCAGTGATAACGTAGTGTTTCCTTTTTTTCTCCTCAGTTCTTGCGATGAGGCCTTGGGAAACCATTGATTCAAGGATCTTTTGAAAGGGATTCCATGAGAGGTTTATATTGTACATTATGCGGGTCGGCTTATCTATGCCTTTCTTTATAGCGTTTAATATGTCTAAGTAAATTTCGAGTCTCGACCTTTTTCTCATCATGGTTATCTGTTTAACAGTTAAACGGAAATATTATATAAACTTTACTGATTTTCCTCAAAAATAACTGATGTTTCTCTAAAAATGGTTAACTAATATAAAAGTTTTTCTCGTAATGGTGGAAAAAGGCTTATAGATTTCCAGATTGGGATTTTTTTCTTCCTTTTTTCCTAATAACCGAAAATATTGACCTTTTTGGTTAGAAAACCTTAAAATACCTTTATTTCCAAATAGGAGAACTGAAGTAAGAAAGAATGTTTAGGAGGATTAATACATGGCACGTAGAAGAAGTAATATTGAGATAGTGGCCGAGATCCTGCAGATAGCAAATAAAAGAGCTAAAAAAACCCGTATAGTATATGGTGCCAACCTCAACTTTAAGATGCTGGGAGAGTATCTGGAAAGGCTTGAAAAAGCCGGCTTAATCAAAGGTCGCTCAGGAAATGAAGGTTTTATAGAAATTACGGATAAGGGTAAAGAGTACCTTCGGCACTTCAGGGGCTTCAGGGGCTTCGGAATTTAGAAAAAATACATATGCCACATCTATATTTATAGTAGGGATTACCAATGCTGAGAGATATGCTGCCCTTCCTCATATCTCTGGGCGGAGTTCTATCGGATTATGTGACAACCATGATAGGGCTGGGTTTAGGATTCTATGAGACGCATCCTAATTATCATCCAGTCTGGGCGCTTCTCATCTTTTGGAGCGCCATCGCCATATTAGTCTTAACACTGCCTAAAAAGAGACTATGGACCATCGGGATCAACGGTCTAGCTTTGATGTCCTATCTAGGAGCGGTGAATAATACCCTAGTAATTCTGGGACTCTTTTCAGGCCTTGTAATTTAATCATTCTATTTTTTAAGGAATTAATCGAAATATTGATTAGATATTTAGTTTGCGGAGTAGAGAGCCTTTTGAATATTGATAGAATTTGGTCCTTGAGGGGTCTTTTCGAAACAAAAGATTTAGATGGATATATTGTCGCCAAGGAGACGGATATGCTGTACTTCACGGGCTTCGCCAGTGGATCTCGATTATTAATCCCCAGAGAAGGCGAGAACCTGCTCTTTGTCTACGGAGTTAATTATGAAGCTGCTAAGGCAACCGTGAAAGACTCTAGGATAGAGCTTGTGAGAATGGATGAAGATGTGGACAAAAAATTGGCTGAGCAGATTAACCGCTTGAAACTCAGGCGGGTAGGCTTTGATGCCTTGGAGGCTTCAACCTATCTGAAATTGAGAGAAGCCCTCAAAGGAGAAATGGGGTTGAAGGCGCTGGAGGAACTTGTTTGGTCGCTACGCAAAATAAAGGACGGATCAGAGATAACCCTTATCCAGAAAGCTGCGGAGATAACTAGCCGAGGAATCTCAAGAGCCTTCGAGATCCTCAGGGAAGGACTAAAAGAACGGGAAGTGGCCCGTGAGATTGAATACGAAATGAGACGCCTAGGCTCGGACGGCGTTGCCTTTGACACAATTGTAGCTTCAGGTCCTAACTCGGTTTTTCCCCATGGAAGTTGCGGAGACAGGAAAATTATGAAAGGCGACTTGGTCGTAATCGATATAGGTGCAAAGTATCATGGCTACTGCGCCGACTTAACTAGAACTATAACTGTTGGGATATCATCACCTAGGCAAGCTGAGATCTATGAGGTTGTAAGGTCGGCTCAAGAGATGGCCATAAAAAATATGAAGGCTAGAAGTATGGCTAAAGAGGTTGACGCAGTTGCCAGAAACTATATTGCCAAAAAAGGATACAGTGAATACTTTGTTCACACCTTGGGACATGGAATAGGACTTGATGTCCACGAACCGCCTAGTCTAAGCCCTACAAGTAATGTTGTTCTCGCAAATAGAAACGTTTTGACTGTAGAGCCAGGTATATATGTCCCAAGCTTCGGTGGTATACGAATCGAGGATACTATGCTTATCCGTGAAGATGGGGCTGAGAAAATAACGGATGCACCTTACATATTTACTTTGAGAGATTAAATGGCAATTCATAAAAGTGCGTATTTACTTTTATTTGAGTGCTTTTCTCACGACGGGTCCCTTTGGAGATGTTTCCTCATATATGAGGCATTGGAATTTATAGATCTTAGTATCTTTGAGCACCCAGCAATCAGGGGATAAACCTGCCTTCATGCAGCATTGACATAGGAATTCCTCTTCATTCCATTTCCACTCGATTGGTACTTGAGGCAGTAAGAGACCCTTATAGTATCCTCTCTCAACGATCAGTCCATCCTCCCCAACCTTGATCTTCGAGGGATATTCAGCTGGCGATTTTACTTTGATTAGCTCGGGTGGTGTAAGCACACTTACCTCAAATACTAGCTGGTCAAGTTCCTCTTTGGTAATTGGGGGGAAACGGGGATCTCTGATTGCTGAGCTAATTGCAGCCTCGATCGTTGCATCTACTAACGGATAAATGGGGTATGGAAACCCGATGCAACCACGCAGCTCTTTCATTCTGTTTTTGATGCTGTTTATGGTAACGAAGACTCCGCTCCGCTCCCAAAGCCTAGGTGAAACATCAGAAGGAGCCTTAATGATCCTCCCATCCTTCAAATTCTCTTCCACAGCTCTTCTAGCAAGCTTTACTAGGAGCTCTCCTTCCTCATCTGCCAATTGAAAGGACATAGACTGCCTCCTCAGAGAAGAAGAATTAAAGCATATGATATTAAGCTTTTGATGATGAAGAAAACTAAAAAACGGTTCGACTTTTTATATTCTCAAAACTTCATGGACTCTTCCTGTAATCCGTCTTTGGTTATTATTAGGAAGTCTATTCCGTCTCCGCTCATGATGTCGCGGCTCACAGCCGACTTTATTGCTCTAATCACGAGATCTTTAACCTCTTTAAGGGTCATATTTTCTTTATAGCTCTCCTCTAACACTCCGACCGCTATCTCGGCCCCGGATCCTACAGCTGCATACTTATCAGCTATGACGGAGCCAAGTATGTCCAAGACGTATAATGATGGGCCTTCTTCGTCCATTCCGCCTACGATTGTCTGTGTAATTAGAGGGACCAACCTACGTTCAAAGAGGAGGTTTGACATAACTTTAGCAGCGGACCTAACAGAGATAGGTCTCCTACATTCAAGCCTGAAAAGATTAGCGTAGGCCTCGACTTCTCTTACAAGGATCTGCATGTCAGAAACTAAACCCGCACATGCAGCACCGATGCGTTCACTTATCTTGAAAACCTTCTTTCCTACACGGCTAACGATTATGGTTCCATAAGAAACCCTCTTCTCGGAGGCTAAGATTGTGCCCTCAGGACAGACTGCCCCGATAGTTGTTGCTCCTGGAATATAGAGATATTGGTATTGTTCATCCAATTCTTCTCCCTCTTTATCCCTTCATTAAGGATTACTAGTAGCCTATAAACTTACCCACATTATTAAAGTTTATTTATTCTAATAATTTAAAATAGGATCTCCTTCTTTATGTTAATACGATTCCCTTCTACCTTTATGCCCTCTTCCTCTAAGAGGCGTTTCCTAGCCTTAACGTTTTCCTTATCTCCAGCAAGCCGTCCATCGGATCTTACAACCCTATGACATGGGACAATAGGGGCCAGCGGGTTCTTATGCAGAGCATTTCCAACGGCTCTATAGGCACAGGGCCTCCCAACTTTTTCAGCTATACGCTTATAGGTGCTCACCTTTCCCTTAGGGATCTCAAAGGTGGCAACTAGAACCTCCCTCTCAAAGTCACCTTTGTCTCTTAGATGTATAATTACGTCTTCTCTACTCCTCACATTCATTTCTCCTCCCATCACTTCCTAAAAAATAAGGCATCATTTATGTATATTCCATATTCCCGGTAAATATCGATGAAGATGATCTAAATGAAAAGGAGTAAGCCAACATGAAAGATAGAAAGACCCGAAAAAAAATTTAAGGTAGTACAGTTTCTTTTTCGATCATATGCTGGATAGATGCGGTGATAAATAATGGGCAACAGTTATTCAGGAAAGAAATTATCTAGAGCTCTATACGTTGGGCGTTTTCAACCCTTCCATCTCGGGCATCTTGAAGCCATAAAATATGTGCTCAGTAATTCTCCTGAGGTTGTTATAGTGATCGGGAGTGCCCAGCACAGTCATACACTAGAGAATCCCTTCACAGCTGGTGAAAGGGCCGTTATGATAAGATTGGCCTTGAATGAGGCTGGAATAGACCCCTCAAAGTATTATATTATACCTGTCATGGATCTTGATATCCATGGAATATGGGTTTCCCATGTGGTTTCCCTTGTTCCTAAATTCAATGTGGTCTATACGAACGAGCCGTTGACGAGACGCTTATTTATAGAGAATGAATTTAAAGTCGAATCGATCCCCTTCTTCAAACGGAGTTTATGCTCAGCTACAGAGATAAGAAAAAGGATGCTATCTGAAGTAAGCTGGGAGGAGCTGATTCCCAAAAGTGTAGCTGAGTCCATCAAAGAGATAAATGGTCTAGAACGGCTTCGAGATCTCGCTAAGACAGATAAAGTTTAATGCGCCTAATTTTTAATTGAGCTTAATTCTTCAGTTATCTTCCTCGACTTCATAGTCGCAGCTTCAATGGCTTTCATAATTGCATGTTTAATTTGGATCTTCTCTAATTCTCGAAGTCCCTCAATGGTTACCCCACCAGGGGTTGTAACCATATCCTTTATTTCTGAAGGAGTCTTTTGAGCTTCTAAGACGAGTTTACCCGTACCAATCATTGCCTGAGATGATAATGAAAGCGCTAAATCCCTTGGCAATCCAACCTTTAAGCCAGCATAGGTTAAAGCCTCTAATATAACGGAAAGATAAGCCGGAGCGCAGCCGCTCAGAGCGGTTATAGCATCCATAAATCCCTCATCCAATTCTAAAGGTTTTCCCAAAAGCCTGAATATCTCTTCTGCTTTGCTCTTGTTCTCTAAAGTTACATCCGAATCTACGCAGTAGGCTATGAAAGCCTCTTGGACCAAGATGGCTATGTTAGGCATCGCCCTGATAAACCTAGCTTTAGGAGCAGTTTTCTTTAGAAAGTTCAATTTTATAGCGGCTGCCACAGAAATTACCAGTTTATTCTCAATCTCATCCTTTATTTCGTTCAAAACATCTTGAACATCCCCAGGCTTCACACATAAAATGATTATATCCGCCTCCCTAACGGCCTTATTATCCCTAGTTACTGTTATCCCTAACTCTTCTAGGCCTCTCAGCTTCTCTATATATCGGTCTGTGGCTATGATCCTTTCTCCCTTCATACTAAGCAGGCTCTTTGCTATAGCGCTCCCTATTACCCCAGCACCTATTACAGCAATAGTCAAAACTTTCACCAGTATCGAAAGATTGAAATCCGTCTCATATGAGACGGATTCTGAACAAACTAACATCTAACTTTGAAGGTAAAAACTTTGCTATCTGCTGTTATAAAATTCATAAACCGTAGAGCAAGATAGAAGCTGCATTGCTTAAGCGATTAACATCCCTTCTCTCGATTTATATAGGGATACAGTGGAGAGACCCTCCTTGGGTCATAACGATAAGCGACTTACATTAAATTGAACAGAATTGAACCGACCTATATATATAGGAGAGCTCGATTCTGTGACTTTTCCAAGTTAGGACAAGAGAGCATACGAGCTCCCAAAACACTGGTCATAAACCATTATTTTAACAGTATACCTTCATCTCGTTGAA
>Ga0172366_10004932_pt1 | contig 10544 bp, 12 predicted proteins | sample LakKivSesite69cm_FD_114533 | JGI IMG/M metagenome (GOLD analysis project Ga0172366, IMG submission 114533) | Sediment microbial communities from Lake Kivu, Rwanda - Sediment site 69cm | ecosystem: Environmental > Aquatic > Freshwater > Lake > Sediment | place: Rwanda: Western Province, Lake...
TCGATACGCCTACCTCTTTATGTTCCACGATTCTATCTACACAATTTGCTCAGAAGCGTACGATTATTCTTCTAGATGAAGTACAAGGGCTCATGGATAAGGTTAGAAAAAATCCAGATGCCATTTCGAATTTCAAAGTGGAGTTACGTAGCTTTTTAGAAGGGTATAGAGGGGCAGATAGAGAAGAAGCTTTCTCTAACGTGACTATATTACTTTTCTGCACTCCACAAGTCCGGAGTGTGATTCTATTTGAAGAAGATATGAGTCAAAGATTTATGTTGACTGTGAAGCCACTTCCACCGCTAGAACCCTACATAGGACTAAATGTATGCAAAAACTTTCTAAGAGCTTATGCAGAGGCATCAGCGAGTGCTAAACTTCGTACGAATCCATACTACCCATTTGACCGATACACCATTCTTAGTCTCATTAACCTATGTCCTTATGTAGTGGAGAAAAAGGGTGCAAGTTATCGTCCCACAACTCGTTTTCTCATCGAGCTGTTGCGACATTGCTTCGATTACACACTACAATCTGACTTGGATAGTTTTGGCTATGGCGATCTTCCATCAGCGTTGAAGGAAACAAAGGTTTTAGAGATGACATTTGATTTAGCGCCGAACACTCAGAAGATCATGGAATTAGCTAAATCTCCGGAAGGTAAGACTGTTGCACGCTTTTTGGGAACTTCTTTGGGATGGTGGACAATCCACGATATTCATCGAGCCTGCAAAATAAGTATTGACCAAGCTAAACGAGTGTTACATGAAGAACTTTCACCAATAATCAATGCGGAACAATGCTGGATTCTAGGTTACGAGTCCGTGGAAAAGAACGTAAAAAGCGAAATCAAAAAGCTCGGAAAACGATACGAAGAAAGAATTGATGATGTCTTTTCAATTCCTTGGGTAACTCCGGATGATGAACCATGCTATCTGGTTATTCCTTCTCTTCACCTGATTGATAATCAGATTGAACGGATATTCAAGAGATTCGCTGCAAGACAAGAAGACATTTATTGGCTCACAAATACTTTCGAGGTATTCCATGTAACTTTGGAAAGGGAATTTAAGAAATTTTCTAGCGAACAGACTGATGCCTTGAGAAGGTTTTTAGAAGCCGACAGTCTCGAACGAGAGCAAAAGCTTTTCGGGCAGTTAAAGTTGGTAGCGACCCATGCTTCTCTGCGAACACAAAACATAATGGAACACACGCATACATTTGGAGACGAGGTCCGCCGCGTTCTCGGGTTAAAAGTGGCACCTCATGCTTCTGCGCAACAGATCTTTTACAGGGTCGGGATTCGATTTCTAAGCGTTCCGCCGAGTGGAATCATTGATGCTGAGTTTCGTGAATTGATTGAGTGGCTTAAGACATCGGTTTGCGATTTTATCATATTGTTCACCTATCCGGAACTCGTTGAATACAAAAGATTAGAGTCGTACATGAGAGAGGAAGTAAAATGGGCTCCGGCAAACAAGCGAATTTTCATTAAGAACCTAAGTGAGTCTGACTTAGCTACGATTCTGACTGATCCGGCTGGGTTTTCGCCAACCTTAGAAGAGTTAATTTTGGGTTCAATACGCGACTTCAATGAAGGAATGCTAGTGGAGCATCTTTTGATGCCTTTACGTGGCTTAAAGCAAGCTCACAAGCGGCTTAACCCAAACGATGGGGCAAATATCTACGGGAAACTTGGAGAAAAATGGTTTAGGCAAGTCTATGAAGCCATAGAAGATGACACAACACGTGATTTCATTAAGGAAAATTACCGAGGACCTAGCGAAGGTGCAGTTGAGTTCGCCGACGGGGAGATTATTCACGAACTGCTTGATCAAGAATACAATGTAAAAATATCTGATTATGAGCAGAAAGTCTACAACCTACTCGAGGATTACTATCGAATCGAAAAGGAGACGCTCGAAAATGAACTTGATAGATCCTTTGTGTCAGGAGCGCTGTACAAGCTTGAGCAGGCTGGAGTGAACTGCTATCAGTTTATCGTGGAGGTTCTCCTTTCAACAAAGAATCTTGTAAAGATTGCTCCAGAATTTGACCCGAGTGGACGACAGAAAATCGTTATTGCAACTCGCAGGATCTCGGAAGATAAGCATTACATATCAAACTTGGTTAAGGATATTGAGCAAGTTTTGATCCGGGAGATAAAAATCAATTTTGATGGTGAACTCTGGTCTTTCAGCAATAAAAAGTACATAGGAGGCACGTTAGACAAGCTTAAGCTCATAGATGATTATACTCAAGAACTTCTGGAGCCCACTGATCTGTTGGATAAGGCCCTTGTTCTTTCTCAGTTGTCTTTCTTATCTCGCTCTATTGAAAAACTTCGCACGCAGCCTGTAGACGATTTTTCAGGAGTAACCCAACGTATTCAGGAGTGCATCGACACTTACCAGAGAGCTGAAGGGAAACTGGAGAACGAACTCGCAAAACGCTCAACGACAATCAAGCCAAAGAGTTTTGTCACAGTTAAAAGCCAAGTAAAGAAGACTCTTTCGAAAGTATCTAAGCAGATTAGTAATGGAAGACTTTTGAAATTGATCGTTAAAGACGTAGAGAAGTTAGAGGAGTTGATGAAAAGTTTTGAAAATGATTGCGATCAACTTGTGCAAATGATGCAGACTATTGAAGACGAAATTACGGAAAACAACGAGAAATACGAAAACATAACTAACAAAAAGAAAATCTCCGCTCAAACATTCAAGCAGATATCCCACTACAAGATCGATAAGTACTTTGAATCAACACTTGTCCCCGCCGAGAAAAGCGCCTTTGAAGGTTTGTCGACTTTTCTTGGAAATGTTAATTCCCTCGACGACTCAGATGAAATTAATCCGGAAGAAATGGCATCTCTATTAAAAGAGTTAGAGAAAAGCGAGTTTAACGAAGTTCTTAAGCGTTATCAGAAAAACATCAAATCTGTTCGAGAGCTGACATTGCAAATAGACGGCCAATATATAGGTTTCTCTTCAGAATTTATAAGCAAATCAGAAACTTTGGTTTCATCACTAGCGACCTTCTGGTCCCAAAGAATGAGTGGCGTCGAGGACAAAGTTTATGCACTTAAGACTGCTACTGACGGCGTTGCCAGAGCTCAAAAACTTGTTGATTTGTATTATGAAATAATCAAAGTTGTTAGCGTTCCTGGAGCCAACATAGCTCATGCAATTGCATGTGGATTCTTGGAGTCATTCCTGTTCGCTGACAAAGCTCGGGCTTACGCTGAGAAACTTGGAATGAGTCCTACCAAATTCTCAGAGGGGTTGAACTCTCTCAAGAAAGCTGGTGTGTTGAAGGAAGGAGTAGGATGAGCGTAGAAACCGATGTAGAAGTGCCCACATTAGACGCGAGCAGATCGCTGATTTCGGGCATATCCTCAAAGCTTTCAGAAGTGGAAAAATCTGGAGTGGGTGCAGTTTCAGCATGGGTCGATAAGATAAAGAATTTGGCGAATCTCCTTCACGAGGAAATCGTGCTTGATTTGCCTCAGCCAAACATAGAGAGCCATCGGCGATCTAGGGTTTTTGCATGCGATGGGACAATTTACACGCAAAAATATAGTTCCATTTATCTGACTCTTGCAAGCGCTTGTTCGTATGACCCTAACGAAAAGAGCATCAAACCAATTTTTCTTCCTGACATTCTGTTCTGCCATCCCTATCGTGGAGATCTGGTGTGTAGTCTACGCATGAAAACCCTTGAGTACAGGGTGGCTTTTGAAACTCTCAAGTCTCTCATTGAGCAAGGAAAAAAGCCGGATTTGGTTTTGCTGGATGGTACGTTGACTTTTCCTGATGATTTTCGGACGTCTGATTCGCCTGATTGGGTGAAAGAAGAGTTTGAAAAGAAATTCCTGAAGCACGCACAGCAATTTTACCAGCTCCTCAAAGAAGAGAGAATAGTTGTGGCTGGTATCTCGAAAGATCCAACAGCCAACAAGTATTTGCTTGGTATTCGGAAGATTCTAACTGGAGAATGGCGTAGTAGATATCGAACGATGACTGAACTGGATAGCCCCATTGAGGTTATCTCGAGCCCAGCTATGTTTTCGTTGTTTGGGGATAGGGGGTCTTGGAGGAGGAACTTTTCTACTACAAACGAACTTGGACTGATGCGGCGTATGTTTTGGAATGAGGGTTTCAAGAGAACAAAAATTACAGAGGTTAGCTGTGCGACTCGCTTTCCAGTTGCCATCACCATAATTCGGGGGAGAGTATCTGGTTTCTATTTCAAAATATTCCATGATGTAAGACCTTTTTATGTCGAGGCAGTTTTCTGGGAGAAAAACAAAGAGAAAGTTGATTCTTTCTTTCAAACTTTATGTAATTTGAGTTATTATTCTTCTGTTCCAGGTTATCCTGCCCCCTTATTTTTTGCTCATCATGTGGGAAAGCTAAGCACAAAATATGCAGATGGTGTCTTGAACCTCGTTCATGGACTCCTTACTAAGACGCTTCATGGGGACTATAGGCTTTTATTGGAGGATAGGTTTAGGGAGAGTATGTGAGAATGGCGATGGAAAACAAAGCGATAGGGTTGATAATCGGATCTACGACTCCATATACATTTCAATTTGTTGGCTTGAAGTCTGAAACGGGACATCCACTGCCGATTCGCAGAGGACAATTCGTGAAAATCCCAGCTTCGGAAAAGGAGGAACAATATCTTCTGGGGAGGGTAACAACTGTTGTTCGACAGAATGAGCTGCTCAGTGAAAGCGTCCCTTCCCAAGTTGCGCTGATGGCCGGTTCCGGAAAAGCTACTCTAGATGACCTTGGCTTTCGAAGAGATATCGCAGAAACGCTGATTGCCAGCGTGGAGGTCCTGGGTTTTAGGAGCAAAGGCGGAAAGAGGATGCTTTTGCGACCCAGAACGCCTGTTTATCCTGGTGAAAAGGTCTATGAGGCGGATACAGCTTTCTTGCTCGAGCAGCTTTCAAGCGAATCAGAAAATAATCTGTGCCTTGGTTCTTTGAGAGATGATCCGAAGGTGCCTGTTTTCGTTGATTTAACTGAGCTGGTTTCAAAGCATTTTGCTTTGTTGGCCATGACAGGCGCTGGAAAAAGCTATGCTGCGGGGGTTTTGATGGAGGAAATATTTTCGATGACTGATTTGCCGATAGTTGTCTTTGACCCTCACGGAGAATATTATAGCTTGGCTCGGTCTGTAGACTTAGCGAAGAGGCTGGATGAAATAAAGAACCTTGGAATGCCTGAGAGCTTTATTCCTAGGGCAAGAACCGGCGCTGAAAAAATTCAAAGAAACGTTGTATTTTATTCTACGGACCCCGTAAAGTCCGAGAAGATTCTTGAAAAAATCCGAAGGAAATACCCAGACATTGTAGTGAAGATCAATGCATTGAAGATTCAGTTGGCAGACTTAGATGCGTCTCAATTGAATCTGCTTCTTTCTTCTTTTTACAGCATCTCAGAGCCTCAGATGAGAATAATAGATGCCGTTTGGAGTGGTATCCACGATCGAGCTGCTCGAGGGGATTTCATACACTTCAGTACAATTGAATCAGAGATAAGACGTGTTGGTCCTGGGCTTGTTAGAGGAGGTTCTCCAGTTGATCTTCTGATAGCGAAACTGAGCTTGCTAAACAACCGCTCGTTCTTTGCAAAGACTATGAGTGAGACGAGAATTTCGGCTAAGGACTTGGTGACAAAAAGGCGAGTTGCTGTTATCGACTTGAGCTTGACACCTCTTTTGGAGCAGCAAGCAATAGCTGCTATTATAGGCAAAAAGATATTGGCAGGGAGGGTTGCGGATGAAATCCCTCCAGTATTGCTTCTCTTTGAAGAGGCTCACAGGTTTGCTCCTGGTGGCGGTGAGTCGGGTGTTTCTCTCTCTACTATGAAGCAGATTGCTCAGGAAGGGAGAAAGTTCTTTGTTGGAATAGGCTTGATAAGTCAGCGACCTAGTAGGGTTGACGCTGATGTTTTGTCTCAGTGTAATAATCAGATTATAATGCGGATGACGAATCCTCACGATCAAAACTATGTGAAGCAAATCAGTGAATGGGTGACTAACGAGGATTTGGAGGAAATTAGAGCATTAGCACCTGGAGAAGCCTATGTTTTCGGTCCCGCAACGATAATGTCGTTGCCCATTATTGTGAGACCTCGTGGAACGTTTCATGGTGGTATGACGCCAGATCTTAGAGATGAGCTTCAGAAATTCTGAGACTTCAAAAATCAATTTGGAACAAAAGGAGGCTAAGCCATCTTGACTGCTACTTATGAAGTAAACGTCCAATTGCGTTTGCGTGACGCTCTAAAGGGCTTGATCGATAAGGGTTTTTCCATTGATAACTTAAAATTTACACAGGCTTTCAATAATTTTACCTCACAAACATGTGACTTGTTAAGATAAATACTCTTATAAATAAACCAATTATATGAAAAACGAACAAAAGAAAGGAAGGTTCTGCCAAAATGTCAGAAGAAAAAAAAGAAACAGAACTACGTTTCTTGATACCCGTGCAAAAACTACCTCCCGCCAGAAGGTTAAGATCTAGCTTCTATGACGATATCCTCAAAGAGTTTATCGAATCAAACCTAAAGTATGCAGAAGTGAAAGAAATGGGCAGAAAACCCGTAACAATAGCGTTAACCCTTAGGGATAGATTAAAGAAGAGAAACATCCAAAACATCAAAGTAATACATATGAAGAACAAAGTATACCTGCAAAAAATAGAATAAAATGGAGAGCTTTCGTTAGTGTCTGAAAAGAAAAAAGAAAAGGAATTGCGTTACCTTGTGCCAGTTGAAAAAATGCCTCTAGGAAGGGTGAGGAGTAGTCTCTACGACGACATCTTGAAGGAATTTATGGAATCCGGCTTGAAGTACGCAGAAATAAAAGACATGGGCAAACATCCTGGAACAGTTGTCTACATGTTAAAGAAAAGAATTAGGGATAGACACACCGAAAACGTCATTGTGAGACAGCGCAGCAAGAAAGTATACTTAGAAAGACTAGAGTAACCAAAGGACTAAAAACCCATTTTGGACTCCACGTTCAGTCAACTCTTAGTTATAGAAAATTGCATACAATTTGCAAAGCTTTTCTATATCTTCAAAGGAAACTATTACAACGTTGTTCGGCCCGTGAAGCGACCGAAATTCTATTAACGCCTTTTCAAAGCGGTTTCGAATCGGCTCAACTTTTTTACTCTTAGTTCCTACATCCACTCTTGTTTCTCCTCTCCCTCTTCTAACCAACCAAAACAAGGCCATATGGCAGTTTAGAAAGATTTGAAATGTCTCCTTTCATGGCTTTTGTCATCGCATCTGTGCCTTCAATTTCGAAAGCGGCGCAAAGAAATCTCTCTAACCCAAGCTTCTGCTTGATAAGCTCCCTGTATTGTGGGCTAAATCTTCTCTGGACAAAACAATTTGCAAGAGGCTTTTAAACCATTCTGGAGGCTGAGCATACCACAATACATCATGACGTATAGCAAGCTTTCCAAGTTCTGACTCCTATCCCTCCTCAATGTCAACTTCAAAGCCAAGCTTTTTGCCCAGTTTGCATAGAAGAATCTTCAGGTGATAAGCTTCCTTAGTTTCATTTTTTCCCCACCTAATCTCAGAGCAACTTTCAATACTACGCATAAGCAATCCTCCTTAGAGGTTTTCATAATAATTTTGGGTTAAGGATTAATAACCCAACCGTTTTAAGGTGATACCCTAAAAGGCTTTAAGCCTTAGCCACAATAATTAATCCGAAGGCGGGTGAGTGGGCTCCTCCCACCCGTTCCGCCGTATATAAACCCCGGAGTAGGGAGGTGAAAGTTTGGAAGTAAAGAGCAGAGATCTTTCGCTAGTAGCTATCTTTGCGGCAATCTATGCAGCTTTGGTGTACGTTTTTGCCCCAATATCTTTCTATGCGTTGCAGTTTAGAGTTGCGGGGGTGCTCAGACCTGCTATCGCGAGAAAATGGATCTTGGCTATAGGGTATGCTATTGGAGTGGTCATTGGCAATCTCTTCAGCCCATTCGTCGGAATATATGAGTTGTTGTTCATGCCAGTCATGAGTTTGGTTGCGGGAATACTTGGATACTCTGTAGCCAGAAGATTCGATGGCAATTATTTCATCAGTGGTGCAGTCATCGCAACGATAATTGCTTTGAGCGTAAGCTGGATGCTTTTTCAATTGTTCAACCTGCCCATAATCGCAACCCTGCCATACTTGTTCGTCAGCGAACAAATAGTGTGCTTCATGGGAGCTGGTATATTCAAGGTCATTGAAACCAAGGTCAAATGGTGGTAGGTGGAATGGAGCAAAGGGAAAAGTGCGTAGTCGTGCTTAGTGGAGGAGCAGATTCTTCAACTGTCTCGTATTGGGCAAAGAAACAAGGATACAACGTGCACGGACTAAGTTACAAATACGGCCAAATAGCAACGAAAGAGGTTGAGCACGCAAACCTTATTGCACAAGAACTAGGGATACCGCTAAAAATAATAGACCTTTCTTCGTTGAAAGAGATATTCGCTGGAGTAACTTCGCTTTGCGATAGAAATATTGAGATGACTCCAACTTTTAGCCAGCCTATCATAGTTCCATTTAGAAACGCCATCTTCCTTTCAGTCGCAGTTGCCTATGCAATTTCCATTGACGCAACAAAGATATTCTATGGTGCTCAAGGTTCCGACGAACCATTCTATCCTGACTGTAGAAAAGAATTCTACAAGTCTTTTGAAACAACGGCAAAACTGGGAACAGGCAAAGAAATAATCATCGAGGCGCCTTTCAGCGACGTTCCAAAATCTGCGATAATAAAACTGGGGTCAGATCTTGGTGTGCCATTTCACCTTACATGGTCTTGCTATCTTGACGGGTCAAAACATTGTGGAAAGTGTGAATCATGTATAAATCGTAAGAAGGCTTTCAAAGAAGCTGGAATAGAAGATCCTACACAATATAGTGAATGATCAAAGAGCGCTTGGCCCTTTCCGTACTTTTCAAAAATGTCTAAAACATATCCTATCTAGAATCGATTAGACAAGGTCGTCCAGACTGACATAAGACTTTGGTATCTCGAATGGCGGAATTCCTCTCTTGATTACCGCAGTGACGCAGTCAACATGATTAACAGAGACTATCTGCGAGGGTGGGATCTTGCCCTTAACTAAAAAAGAGCTCCGAAACCAAGTGCCGTATCTCCCATTTATCCATATTTTGTTTGTAGCATGGAAAACAACCACCTTGGGGTCATTTATAGCCAGGTCCACCAAAGCCATACGACGTTTGTAGTTATGGTGTGACATTTTGGCGGCTTCATCAAAATATTGGAAGATTTTGGGTCCATATAGATGTCCTAAGGTTTCTCTGACTCTCTTCCTATACACCTCACTTTTATCCTTCGCATCAAACATCGAGAAAACAGTATACAAAAAGTCTCAACCATCAACGAATATATTCTCGACTGACGTAGTAAATTTAACAATGACACCCTCAGTTTTCTCTGTCGTACGGTTATGCTTGCAAGCATAGAATAATGAGGTTTCAAGGTCCCCTGTTGCCGCAAAGGTTTCAATTTCAAAGTCTTTTTTTCTAATAACCTCAGTAGTGAGTTTGGGATCACGAACCCATTTAGAAAAATTTACTTCACTTCGCAGATCATGCACCATAAGAACCCAATGGCCTTGTCCCACATCTAAGCCAACGTTATGAATATTTTGAATGACCTTACCAATCTCTCTTTCCGAAACCGCAATCCCTCTGTAAAGTTCCAAAACTTTCTTTAGCTTCATAGAGGTCATAAGAAGCCTCTTCTCACTTCAAGTATAGTCTTCATGCATGACTATAGCATAGTTCTGAACGCGCGCGACCGATTTCTGAGAACTTTGCAGCACAAAGTCACTAAGCTTCCTTATTTGAACTAACGGATATATCTTTTTTGATAAGGAAAGCAAAATAGTGCTCACATCGTCTGTCATGCCAGTATGTCCTGCGGCAAGGAGGGACAAACCTTTCAAATTCTCCTCGGAACTCTCGTATGTTGCCAATGCGTTCAATGTCAATTCTATATCTTATCACTTGGTCAACTGCGATATAGAAATATCCTGTATCAATGTCGGGGTATTTCCATTTAGCTGCTATATTTCCAGGGATTACGTCCCAAAATACGCCGCCAATTTCATCTGCGTAACGTTTGTGAACTTCCACATCTCCTAATTCATTGCTATTACACTCTTCATAGATTACGTAAGGGTTTGCGGCAATAATAACTGATCTTGTTTTCATTGTCTATCAACTCAAGAGCTATGATGAGCCATACGAAATTAACTTTTTGCAGGCACACACATTAATTACTTCCAACTAGTTGCCTCAACCTGTCGAGGTCGCTTTCGTTAATTCTACAGAGGCTATTCACAAAGTCGCTGTTCCATAGTCCAGATTTTCTTACGTTACCATTCCAAGCATAGTTTCCTAACCAGGTAGCAGAAGGTTTACAGAGTTTGCAGGAGGCAAGCGTGGCGATAAGTCTCTCTTCAAAGTATTTTCTCTTCTTGAGATCCTCA
>Ga0172366_10004934_pt1 | contig 10539 bp, 8 predicted proteins | sample LakKivSesite69cm_FD_114533 | JGI IMG/M metagenome (GOLD analysis project Ga0172366, IMG submission 114533) | Sediment microbial communities from Lake Kivu, Rwanda - Sediment site 69cm | ecosystem: Environmental > Aquatic > Freshwater > Lake > Sediment | place: Rwanda: Western Province, Lake Kivu...
AAACAAGGGCTTTCCCGGTGGGCAACTGGTAAAATGAGCAGGATGGTTTTAACCGCTATACTCTCGGAAATGCAGGTTTGGCTAAACGAAACCGAAAAAGAACAGCTGCACCAAGAACTCCTACACTACTTTGGGCTTATAGGCGCAGCAGAAGAGTGCCAGGCTCTCGAATCCGCGTGGAAAGATCCGTATAACAGGCGGGAAATAGAAGAGTTCATAAAGGCGTGGCTTAGGAGAAGACGCAAAAAAGAAGCAGAAGCAATCACAGGAGTAGTCTAAACACCTTCAAAAGGCTGGTCGATAAGAGAATGAAGACGCTCAAAATATCAGACGAGTTGTGGGCAAGACTCCGCCCTCATCCGTTTAAGGATACTCTCTAATTTAAGCCATTCATTCCGCACGCCTTAACGCGTAGTGCAAATGCTAGAGCAAAAAAAATCCAAAGGGCGCGCAATTCTTTTTTTCGGAAATCCTTAAATTTTGAATTAGATATTACCATTTGGTGATTTAAATGAACACAAATCTGTCAAACTTTGAAAAATCTGTTGATGCTAGCGTTAGTCCAATAGTTTTCACGTCTGAATATATTGCGCCATGGGCGCTTCCTAAAGAGGAGATACCAATCCACCTAGTATGGAATCCTGACTCGAAGTTTGATTATATTGAAATTTCAATCCCACCCCACATGGAAATAAAAGAATTCTATAATGTAGAATCTTTTGAAAAGGTAGACTCAAAGATGGTTGTTAGAAAGCTCAAAAGCCTTAACTTTTTTGGTTTCGTAATGATCTTGAATGAAATAATCAAGGAGAAACATGAGAAAAAGGAAATAGTGGTTGACTTTGTTCTTGGGGATAAGGTTCAATATTCGCGTTCATTCATTGCAAATATATGTCGCCCAGAATTGTCTATAATTGAAAAACCCAGCATCATTGTCTTAAGAGATGATTCTGACACACGTGACCTTGTGAATCTGTCACTAAAAATTTCGGGATTCGGACGCATAGAGGTAACAACAGAATTGAGTATAGGCGGAAAATTTGAACCAAATGTCGAGCCACTATACCGTGAAACGGCAAGGAGGCTTGCCACCTGTTTCAGATCTAAGGAGTCTCATGCTGACAAAAAGAAGGAGATCCAAATCAACCCTGCATATGTTCAGAAGACAACGAGAGAATTCATAGACAAAGTTAGGAAAGGTGAACTATTACTGGACCTTGAGCTAGAAGATCTTGAAGATTTCAAAGCCTGGGTAGGTGATGAGTCAAATTATACCAAAATGGTTGAATTGGTGTCAGAACAGCTAGAGACCATATTAATCGATTCACTCTTGTATTACTTTGATAGATATCCAACCGAGGGCGTTGAACTGCCTGGTGGAAGCCCTGATATAATAGTTGAAAGTGCAACTCAAGATGTAAAAATGAGGTTTCGATACAAAGACTCCTTGGGTAACGAGTACGAGCCTGTACAGGTCGATATTCCCATTAAAGACTTGAGGAATGATAAAAAAGCAGGACTGAAGGTGCCGATTAATATAAAGTGGGTTCATGAACAAATAAATCCGCTTTTGGAAGGTGCGAAATGTTGAGCGCTGAGATTGCTACAACTCTTGCAGCTGCACAAACGACAGAAATTCTGCTAAAGCAATTGAGAGAAGTTTCAGAACGATTGAAGCCTTTCAAACCAGATGTTAAAAGCTTCCGAATCAATTACTTGGAGAAGAACAGTGAAGTCAAATATTTTCTACTTATTCCTGCTGGGGTTCGACGGATGTTAACAAGAAAAATTGAGATACCTGCCGTTGTAGGCTTTCGGTTTGACGAAATGTGGGATCTTGACAGAATGGAATCGGTAGGTTTTTCTTGGGGATACGATGGCAATAAATGGCTTCTAGACGTTAGCAAATTACCCAGCAGTGAAAGATATTGGTTAACTATGAAAGGAAAAATCTCAACCGAGTTTCTCAATCAGCTTGTAAGCGTGAAAGCATCGGAAAATCCATGTAAGGAAGGAGAAATTGACAAGTATTGGATACATTCAGCTCTAAAAGACATGGAAATACTACAGAAAATCTGGAGTGAATTGAACATAGAGCAAGTCAATACTGATGTAAGAATTGGTGTAGAACGATTTTTTACTTCAGCAATCCCACAGGGGGTCAAGGATAGACTTGGACTTCAAAAACAGCTACTGTCGGCAATCAGTTCAGGAAATAGGGATCTGGAACATAGGCTGAAATATAGGTATAGACGATTGGCAAGTACTCCAATGCTCTCACCATCAGAGCTCTACGAATTGCTTTTCAGTCTGGCCTCGGGAGAATTCTTCGCAAGTTTTGTGAAAGTGAACCAACCATTTGTGCTGAGCAACATTGAGCCTGTCAGGAGTCTTACGGTTGTGGTGCCTGAAAAAGTGAGAGTAGGAGTCCAAACTGATTTGAGTTACAAAATGCCTGCTGCAAAAGGAGATTTATATTTTCAAAGAAAGCAATACCAAGACTCAGTATCGAGCAAGGTTAAGGAGATGCTTCCAAAGAAGAAATAAGCTTGCATGCTATAGTTTATTAGCGCGCGCTAGCACTAGATCATTTTTCTTTCGAGAAGTCCTTCAACTTCAAGTTTTTCTAGTTTTTTTGAAATGTCTTGCCAATGGTCGCCCCATCCATCAACGAAACCCTTGACAAAACCATACAACGACCATTCTACAACGCCATGAAACACTATTGAATTATCAAATCCAACGGTAAAATCGCAAGTCAGGTTTGAAATACTATTAAGCTGTTGTATTTCACGCATATGCGTGAATCGGCGAGTAAAATAAGTTTGAGCGTATGCTCAGGCAAAATATAGATTTGAAAGTCTATCATCACAGATAGTAGTTCAGGATTGTTTCTCGTAGGTATTCTGATACTCTATCATCTATCTGCAACGAGGGAAAGATTATTTCTGCTCTTTTTGGATACAAATTAACCAGAATATTTTCTTGAGCCTTAAGCAAGAGGCTGACATCGAACTGCTTTTTCTTTATCCAATTATCTATGGTGAAATCTCCTTTAATAGGGGCTAATGTAAACATCCCCTTTGAAAACTCTATTATAGAAATCGTTTCTTTCAATTCCTCTTTTATGAAAATCATCAATGCACTCAAACTGAGCAACATCTGGTCAAGTAAGTGAAATGGAAAGTCGGTCTCTACCGAAAAAGCTATTCCATCTGAAATTGTCGATGCTTTGTTTATGCTGGAATCGAAGATTTCTTCCTCTGGGTCGAAGTCACGATACTCTGTCCTTATCTGAATATCCATTCTGAATTCTCTTTCGTTGTACAATAATCTCACCGAGCCCAAGTTGTTGTCATCATTCCATGAAATCGGTGTAGCCTTGATGTATTCTTGATGTTTTCGAGACAGAGAGTCAATGAACAGATTAATGCTTTCTCGAACTCTACCAGGCTCATTTGGTTCCGTTCTTACCGCAAATTGGAAGCAAACTCTAATCGGTTTCAACCGTGTCATGAACTTCTTGAAATTCTTTGACATCCATGTCCATATCTTAGAGAAGACTGTTTTGTTAATTGCTTGTTCGAGAACAATGTCGATCACTTTTAGAAGAACTATAACCCCCAGAGTAGCTAATGCCCCATAAACTAGGGACAATAAATCAACCATTTATCTCACTCTTCGTCCACGAATAGGTCTTCAAATGTGTAGCTTAGCAATGATGGTATCTCTGGCTTCTTAGTCTGTTTCAGAAATTGAACGATATTCTCTCTCAAAAACCACTCATAATCTTTATACGAGATATTGTTGTAGAAGCGTATTAACCCATCATCTGACACTGTCACAACATTGCGTTCATTGCGTCTATCTCGAAATGCAAATTGGTTTTGATATATCGATCCAACTTGTGCATCTGCTAGATAAGATGGCTCATCTTGAAAGCCAGCTCCCCATATACCTTTCTTAGTGATTTTTGGTGTGGGAAAATTGCCAAGAGTCGTGTATGTTAGGCTTCCTCGCATTTTCTTTCTGATTTCTTCAATTTGTTCATGTTCTAACTTGGAAGGACTGGTTGCAAGTCCGAGACGTTTGAGATGACTTGTAAGTGTTTGATAGAGTTCATTGCTTTTAGTTCTCGAAGATAGAAGAACAAGAAAATATTCCCTAGATGACTCATCACGGAAAATCAAGAAGTAAATCTGTGTTGTTCCAACGATCAACAATTTCTTCTTTCTAAATCTTATTCTGATAGGTGCGTCAACAGTTGCTTTCCCGAATAACGAAGCTTCAGTTGGTATAACTTTGTCAATTCGAGACTGTAAAATGACCTCGCCTTTTTTGGTAAATATCTTTGGCACTATTATGTCTTCGTCCTCTTCTCCTCTGGGTTCAAACTTTACCGTTTCAAGTGTTCCCTCTAATAGTTGTGCGAATTTCAGCATGTTAATTTTCTTGCCACGACCATGCAAAACAAAATAGATGACTCCTGTTACTCTCTGTTTTGCCTGATTGTAGAGTTTCATATACTCTTCAAATGACATATTTTTTCCAAAAATAAATAGAGTCTGAATGAGCTATTTAGACTTGATGCTCTTTCCACACAGATACTTCCAGTAATTCGCAAATTCACATATTGCCTTTGAGCTAACATTTGGATTCTATTGTCTTGTCCATGTGTCAAGTCGTTTCGAGGGTTCTAACTTGGTTCTTTTCTCTTTCTTGGGCTTCTTGTGAGGCTTCCATTTTTCAGCAGTCTCAACTAGAACATCAACCTCTTTCCTTTGAAGTCTCATCCTCCTGAGCAACTCTAAACCTTCGTACACTTGTTTACGCCCATTTCCCTTCAATTTAAGAACAACAAAAACGGCATTATCAAGCTCCGCTCTTGCTTCTTCCTCTAACTTCCCATCACCTTTATTCTGAGCCTCACAAACCTTAGAAAACGCATCTTCAATTCTTCGTCTTTCTTTTTCTGATAGCTTTTCTGGATTCAAGACTGGTAAATCTTTGCATTCATAAATCTCCAACTCCAAGACCCCGCCACCATAAAACCTGCCATGTAGCTCAGCTAAGAGCGCAGTTAATGAAGAGTTGAGTATCCCTGCAAGAACATTAATGTGCTTAGTATTTTTAGGTCTAATTTCATAGAAGGCTTTATCCGCTTGGGCTTTAGCTTGGTTCAACGCCACAATAAATCTTTCCCAAATCTTGCAGGAGAGCAGAAGTGGAGCTGGTTCTCTTCGGGTTAGACTATACCAAATACTTCGTGCTTTCAATGTAGAAAGATTCGGATATCCCTTGATGGCTTTGCCCTTATCTTTTCCGCCTCTTACTCTTACCTCAACATTTTCTCCATGTTCAATATATTTCAAAACATTCTGGTTGGATAACTCTTTTTTTGGTGAATTAACCATTAACAGCCAATCTGATGTGTCCTCGCTTCTCAGTTCAATTTTGATGTTTTTCGGAGAAGTAACGATAGGTTCGAGAAACTGTTTCTCTATACCCCATAGCTTAATCTTTTCCTTATCCAAATAGAAGAACTCGTTTGCTCCTGTTGTGTAACCTCTTTTAATGTCAGCAACCTCTCTAAACTTTATCATTTTTGGATTGGATAAAAGTTTGAAGTATATGGTTGGGGCTCTGAGGAATTTTCCCCACTTGTCTTTTGGTTCAAGCTCATTCTGTTTTTGGATTGTTATTCCTATACGTTCATCTTCAAAGTCTTCCTTAGCGATCTCGATTGTTCTAACCAATTCCTCTGTAGGCATTGCTTTTTTTATTCTAACAAACTCGACAATGTTGTTATCTCTATCTTCTTTTGATTCTTCCTCTTTTTCAAGGATGGTTATGCATGTTCCGACAAGTGCTTTCTCAAAGGCTCTAACATCATACCAAATTATTGCATGAATCTTAAAGTGGTCAAGAAAGAACCGTTTCAAGTCTTCTCCAAAACCTACGTCAAGCCACGTATCCGAGGTTATCTGTCCCATCATACCATGACCCTTGAGGAATTTTGCACTATGCGTAAAGAAGTATACATAAATCCCAGCTCTAGCATCCAACTGAATTTTCGAACCATCAGAGTACGTTAGTGCTTCTTCTCTGATTTGGTCCTTATATTCCATTTCCTCCTGCCTTGTATAAGGCGGGTTAGCAACTACCACATCAAGATTTCTAGGAATGATTCCCATTGAAGGTTTAATTTTGAAGAAGTCGCTGACAACCAAATTTATGTTTCTACTTGCGACTCTAAGGTTTCTTACAGCCAAATTGATGCTTGATAGTTGTGCTGGAAATGGGTTGATGTCTATCCCATATAGTTGATTCAGTACCTCTTCGTGCAGTCTGTCATCATCGGCAAAAGGGTTCTCTCTTTTCTTGAGGTCTTTGAGCTTATGATAGGCTTTGACCAGAAATCCGCCACTACCGCAAGCAGGGTCTAAGATCCGATCATCAGCAGACTTGATGCACATTTCCGTGATCAACTCAATAATAGGTGGTGGCGTATAGTATTGCCCAAGCCTATGCCTTTCTACGTCTGGAATCAGTTCTTCGTACACTCTGCCAATAACATCACTTCTAATCTTAGATAGATCGTAAGTTCCAAGCTCGTCAATGAAATCATTCAAAGTGTAGATCAGTGTTTTTGGCAACAAGAATTGGTCAAGAATGGTGTGAGGTTCAAAGATAGCTTCATAATCTACGTCCTTTACTACTTTGTCAAAAACTGCTCTAAGTCTTTCTGAGAATACTTTCGGATCTTCTATTTCTATCCTTGTCAATTTAGGCAATGAAGGGATTTGGGTTTCCAATGTTTTGTAGAATGTCAGCCTATTCATCAACATGTAAGCTAGTTGTTCGGCAATCCTTTCATTCATTTCAGGAGAATACTCGAAAAGTTGAGACTTCAGCCACTTAGCGTATTCTTCTTTGAATTTGGTACTTTCTCGCAATTGACGGTTAAGAGATTCTAGAATGAAAGGAGTTATGAAGGTGTGGAATGTCCTAAGCCTCTGCAAAAATACGTCATCAAGATCAAGCCACTTGCCTATTCCTATTCTAAACCGACACACTTCTTCGAGAAGAGTCTGGGCAAATTCCTCATCAAAAGATACCTTGTAGTGTTTCAGTTTCCGTTGAGGTAAAGGAACACCAGCGGTAAATGTATCAAATAGAACAAGAACTTCACCATTACATGTTGCAAAGTAAGGAGCACCCAAATCAACAGCATAACCAGAAGCTTGTTTGATCACATCTTTACTGTAAGGGTCAAATTTCCGATCTATGAATGGCACTTTCCGTTTAGTCTCAATAACAAGAAGAGACAATTTCTTACCTTTATCAATAGCCTCGACAACAAGGTCGGGTCGCCCATTAATCGTAGGCTCAAAACGTACACCTACAAACTCAACTCCATTAACCGAGAACTTTCTAGCAATGAGATTCTGGAGTATGCGATAAAGTTCTATCTGAATATTCCTTTCAAGCACTGAGGTCAAATCTAATTTTCTCCAACGTCTCGACAATAATGATGTATGTTTCCGTATAAAAGAATATCAATCACAAAGAAAAAAGGGTTTCTTCAATTGTAATGCTTATCTCCATTAGAAATTGTGAAATTGAATTGCATGTAACCTGTCTGTGGCAAGGCTTGGCTCAGTCTCTCTCGGTGAGCATGTGGCTTGTATTCATAGCATAAGGGACATTTTTCTTTTCCCCATCGTTTTAGTTGACGCTGAAAACTAGATTCGCAGTAAATGCAATTATACTTACATCCAACCCAAGGATTCCATTGTTTTACTGATAAAAGATACATATTCGTTTTCTGAATCGAGGGAGCGCAAGTTGATGAACAGAAATCGGCGAAGAGCAAACACTTTTATCAGAAATGAATAAAGTTCTAACTGAAAATAGTATGACAGCGCGCACGCGGAAGAAAATTCCGTATGATGTGGCAATTAGATGGTTTGTTCTCGTTCCAGTCGTTATCGTAATAGTTTCTCTTGTGATAATTTTACCGACACGTTTGATTTTCGACTTTCCAGCCGTTGGCATACCTAGCTATAAAACAGCAGAAGATGTATTGCCGATATTATCTATTAACTTGCAGAATTCCTCCGAAAATGATGGCGAAAGGACATTCTTGGTAACATGGAAAGTAGCCTACAATATATTGGACAATTCATCCCGTCAACCTCCACGATTTTCTCTTGCTCAAGCTTCGCCAGGATGGTCAGGTTTCGCAGTGTCACTGTCAGAATCCGCTCCAGAAAACACGACATACTTTCTTAAGATTGGAAATGACTGGACATGGGCAAATTACAAGAGTTGGACGTTTTCTTATGAATCTGTCGTTTCGTTGGAATGGAATTCTGTCACTTTTCCGCTGGACACTTTTGAAAGTTCTATGATATACGTTTGGACGAGCGATAGTTTCTATCCGCAAATAGAACTTGATGCGCCCAAAATACCAGGTTTTGTTGTATACCTGAAAAGTTTTGGTTTGCAGGAACCAACTAAAGCGTATGAATCGTTCAGCATTTCGCAAAGAATGGGTATTGGTCTGCCGAGTATTCAACCATTAGGTTTTAAGGTGATGATTCAACGAGATGCCAGTTCCGTATCTCTGTATCTGCTGTATTTTTCTTTCATGTTTTTCCTAATCTATTACATTGGAACATTGTCATATTTGAGTAGGCTTGATGTTGAAAAGAAGATTGGAATATTTGCTTCATTGTCGGTCTCCATAATTGCGTTTATGTGGACGATGCGGCAAATAGCTGGGGACATTTCATATGTGGAGATAGTTTTACTCATTCAACTCTTTGGATGGGTCTTTCTCGAAGTACTATCAAACACCGAACTTTCACCTTTAAAGAAGACCGTTGAAAAAGTGAAGGCAAAACTACGTCTTGCAAAAAGCAAGAGTCAAACAGGCTAGCATGTGATGGATGTCGCGCACATTTGCAGGAAACAACAGTCAGAATCTACAAAAAAATTGAAAGGTCTATCGCAAATCAGGGGAGATAAGGAAGGCGTTCAGTAAATCAAGCTAGTGCCATACCAATATAAAAAAAGAGATAGTAAACCCTTAACTTTTATCTCTCTAACTATCCCGTTTTGTGATAGACCCTCAGGTTTTTTGAGCCTTCAGCATAAGGAGGCGCTGGAACGAATCTGCCGAAAGCTGGGGCAGAGCGAAAGCGAAACCCTACGAATGGCGTTTCTGCAATAAGCTGAAAGGCTGAGCCTAATAAAAAGAAAAAGTACACGGAAAAATATAGAAACAGTTTTGGATCAAGCCAAAAATGGAAGGTTCGTTAGACAAGTAGATTTAACTAAACTTTACTCTTTGTCATTCTCCAGATCAAGTATGGCATGCCTTTCTGAGCCATTGGCCATTTCTTAACTCTCCAGAGCTTCTCACTAATTTCTTTCGGGTTCAAAATTTCAACCATTCTATAAAACTTCTTCTTGAACCATTCTATTACGGCGATAAGGAGCAATTTCCATTCCATCGGCATTTGACTGAGCAGGATAGGTGGCCACGTTATTAGAGTAGAGCCAAAATCCAGAACGCATTTTGCTTTTTTTGCGTAACTCTCCCTCTTTATCCATCCATTAACTTCCTGATTGTATTGTTCAGTCAAAACCTCACTGAGCTTCTGAGCAGCTACTCCTCCTTTGAGCACCATATCCGCGCATTTATCTTGGTAGAGAAAGGCATAGACGTAGCTCTGGCTACAGACTTGATCGGCATGCCCTGACAAAACGCATACGATGTTGCAACAATCGTATCAGGTGATGCCGACTACGTAGGCGCAGTAACCAAGGTTATGAGCAAAGGCAAAAATGTGGAAGTTGCTTCTTTCAGAAAATGTCTAAGCAAAGAACTCAGAGCCGCAGCCTTAACAAAAATAATACTCGACGACTACGTTCCTCAAATAAAAGTTTAAAGGTACTAAAAACAGGCACACCTTGACAACAGGGTGTATCGCCTGCTGCATTATAATACCTATTTTAAATTCGTAGAATTTGATTTAAGCTTTACGGAAGATTCTTACATATTTCAAGTTCAGATAATCCTGCAAACAGAAAAATAGCAGCAAAAACAATCAAACAACCACAAAACACGCAAATAAGCTCATAAAACGTTTTAAGCATACTCAAACAAAACACAACTTGTGATTGCTATGTCTAAGTGTCCAAACTGCAAAAAAGAAAATCCAAAATCCACCAAAACATGGAAGTACGGCATATTTACAGTCCAAGCCTACACATGCAACAACTGCAAAACACAATACAGAGAATACACTCAAAACGGAAAACACAAGTTCACACTAAAACTCCAAAAAGGAAAAGGCTACATCAAACCATAAGTTTAGAAGAACTCATCCGCTAAGTAGCAAAAAGCCACGCGCTCTACATTAAGTAACATCACTTTTTATATTAAAAAGACTTCTAGCAACAACTTTCCAGTTATTGGGGCTGTCTTCTAGTTTAGGTCTAAGCCCAAAAGCGTAGCCGTCTATTTTG
>Ga0172366_10004935_pt1 | contig 10539 bp, 6 predicted proteins | sample LakKivSesite69cm_FD_114533 | JGI IMG/M metagenome (GOLD analysis project Ga0172366, IMG submission 114533) | Sediment microbial communities from Lake Kivu, Rwanda - Sediment site 69cm | ecosystem: Environmental > Aquatic > Freshwater > Lake > Sediment | place: Rwanda: Western Province, Lake Kivu...
ACCTTGTGGCCTATTAATAGCTACTTTTCCAGTCTTATATAAGATCTGTACAAGCACCCGCTTTCCCTTACCCTAGCCTCTATACTTCTCCCAACCTCTAAAAGAAATTTTGTAGGTCTATCAAAATTCGGGGAGGATAGAGTAGGTGTTCAGTGAATCAAGCTAGTAGCATAAGGATATAAAAAAAGAGATAGTAAACCCTTGGCTTTCGTCTCTCTATTCCTCCCGTTTCGTGATAGACCTTTGTTTTGGACAACAACTTAGTATGCTCAGGTTATTCTTAATCTGGGGGGGTAGGAGTTTTCCATCACCCACTTTGTTTTTGTAATTTCAAAGTCTATCTCGATGAAGTAGCCTCGCAGCCGACCTTGGCTAGGTTTGTCTGGAACAAAGGCAAATTCTGTTTCCTTCTCTTGTCCACCGACAAGGTTAACTGGCACAGTCAAAATGTGATAGTCGTTATCAAACCAAAAGGCAAAGTCTTTCTTTATTTTAAAAACAACTGAGCCAACGTACTCGTCAACAGCTTTTATCATCACGTGAGCATTAACCGTAGTCCCCACCCTTGCCGTTGTAACTCTTTGTCCGTTAACCTCCCAGAAAGCTTCCAGCACGATCGGTGCATACCTTACCTTAATAGGACGTGCAGAAAGCAAAGCGAAGGTAGCGATTGTTTCAGCAAGCAGAAGTATAATGAGTATGAAGGCTTGCCCCCTGATTGATTGCTGCTCCCTCAACTATTTTATTCTCCTTAACGGCAAACAGTTTCACCAAAAAATAAACATTTTGTCGAAGCTGAGTTTACCTTGAAAAGGTTCAAGTATACTAGTGCACGCTTTCATGGAATACGCCAGAAGCATAAGCCTAATAACACAAAAAGTGCACAACTAAAAGTCACGAGGGTAAAAAGAGGAAGCTTTTGGTATGATCAGATTATGAATCTTCCGCCGCCGCATCGAACCATGTAGATTACTTTGATTGTGTCGCTTCCTTGGAACGGTGTCCCATTTTTGAGTTTACCAGTTATTGTTAACGTTACAGTCATGGACCTTTCTTCCATAAGTTGTGTCATGTTAACGTTAGCAAGAATGTATGATATCAGTTTAGCTCTGTCAAATTTAACCATCAAGTCTGGAACAGTGTCATTATCGCAGTCTCCAATAGCTGTAGGGCTTAACTCTGCTGGAACAGTGCGATTCAACATTATAGTTGAAACATTGATGTCAGCAACATCGTAGCCTTCTGGAAACTCGATGTAGACTGTAACGACGCTCCCCTTGCTCTTGAGGTTCAGCGTGTCCGGGTCAAAGTCTATAATCGTTGCCGTCTGCAACATGAACTCATCATGCGTAAGCTCGCTGTCTGAAGTAAAAGACTGCTCAAAAACGCCGTCGCCGTCAGCATCTACCTGCACAGTAACGCCTTCTTCACCTTGAGAAAGAGCATCCCAATCAATAATGTACTGATGTGTTGCACCAAGGGATATAGGGATGTCTGTTGAGGTAAAGATTGTGATGTTTCCATATTCTACGGAGGTTATGTCGAGTCCGTATGTTCCCTTGTCTTCACCTACAACTTCGTATAGATACGTGTCCGACGGATCAAAGATTACCACAGTTTCACTCTCTTCATCATAAAATGATAGGGGTATTTCATGCCTTATTTGTCCATTCACTAAGCCTGTAACACGGTTAAGGGAGTCGTATACGCGAAGTTCACCAGCACTCTTGATCTTTACCTGTTCGTAAAGCGGTTCAAACTTGTATTGTTCTAAAGCATAAAGAAGTTCTGTTCTGAGGCCCTCTTTAATTTGAGTCATGAAGTCCTCTTTAAGGCCGTCACTTGTAACAACATATTGTGCATATGTGTCGCCAAAATGCTTGAAACTGGGTTCTAATGCGCTCCGTTGGTCCTGAGTATAAATCGTCAACGAATAAACTACTTCAGGCGAATTCCAAGCCGCCAAATGAACAAGTCCTTCGCTACGCAATTCAAGATACCACCGTAAAGCATTGTAATACTCAGCCATTTTCCAGACGCCTAATGTTGGAACCGCCCTCTCTATATCAGCCACGCCCCATCCGACATCCCAAGCCTCCCTCCCACCTGAAATGATCACCCCAATCCATCTCAAACCCTCCAACCCTCCATCCACTATGACCATTGCTATTTGTTTGACAGCTTCTAAAGTCGCTATATAAGGGAGGTATGCGTCAACCCGTTGAGTGAGGTCAATATTAGCTTGCCATATTAGAACATCTTGCACCGTTTCCATTTCACCCAGTGTCAGGGCAACTTTTGCTCCGTATGTGTACGCAACCGCATCCTCCTTGTTTTCTATCACACCTATTAAAATTTCTTTGTTAGCTACAGGCTTGTAGAGAACGGCCGCCAATTCGTTTTTGTCCAAGAAATTCAAACCCAATGACGATATGATGGCGTCGAGTCGTTGTTCATCTATTTCTGGTTTTTTCTTGAACCAGTCCTTAGACCAGTCCCAGAAGCTCTCTGCCTGGACATTGATAGTGGCTGAAGTAACAGCGGTTAGTCCATTTTCGTTCTCTACAGTTAACATAACAGAGTGTTCGCCTTTATTCTTCCAGTAGTAGAATATTATCGGACTATTCGTGGATCCTTCTTTTATTTTAGCTCCTTTACTATCGAAGAACTCCCACTTACAATATGTAATTTTAACTCTTGGGTTCAAGTTGTGCGAGCCGGAAGCATCTAAGACTATTTCTTCACCTATCTTGGGTTGCTGGTTTGATACTTTGAGAGAGACGATAACCTCGTCATTAGAAATTTCTAACTCGCGAGAAGTGATGCTTTGTTTTCCATTTTGGTCTATAAGGATTAAAGCTACTGTATAAAGACCTGCGTTCTCATAAGAATGTGTAGCTCCTCTCCAAGCTTCTTCCCGCAAAACAGGGCTACCGTCGCCAAAGTTCCATTCACAAATTGCACCCGAAGGATAGTTTGAAACAGTGAAAGTTATTTGTTCGCCAACGAATGGGTTGATCGGTGAATAATCAAATGAGAGAGTAGCGGTTGTGAAGGATGTCTCGTCAGACCAATCTGACCAAGCACCATGATTATCCTGATACCTCATGCGCCAGTGGTAAGTATTGCCATAATCCAGTGTTCCGGTTGGCAGAATGATTGTGTTAAAATAGTAAGTATAGCCAATTTCGTCAAATACTGTGTTGGAGTAGTCGCCAGGGACTGTAGTAATTTGCCACTGAGCATTGGCACAAGTGTCTTCATAGTCTGGATCAGAAAAAGGCGAAGCCCTTAAGGTGATAACTAAGTTAATGTTAGTAGCACCATCTTCAGGAAAAACATTAGTTGGTTTTTTCGGTGGCTGATTTTCAGGTGTTGGAGGAGACGTGCGTTCAAGCCAATTTTCCGCTGACCAGCCTCTAACCCCCACAACGTAATCAACATCCCACCAAACGTAGCCGTCAGCCTCCACTGGTCCGCCGAGAATTTGACCTAAGGTTCCTTCTGCCATGGTGTCGATTATGGCGTAGCTGAGTCCTGGGCCTTCTCTTACGTTGACGTTAGCTCTGGTTTGAACCCAATCGCCTATCCTAAATTTAGGCGGCGGTGTTGGTGTCCATGGGTTTACGAATGGATAGCGGTCTTTGTTGTTCGTGTCTATTACGTATGGATGGTCCCATATGCCATCGCTACCAGTCTCATTCTGATATGGTCCACTGTAGAGGTCCATGTCAGTATAGTCGCTCCAGTAGTTCCCCCCTGAAGGATAACCATCATCCCAAAGGTTAAAGGAATCAGAATAATCAATACTTGCCTGATAAGTGTTAGCTATAAAATTATTGTGATAGATACTGATGCCCGAAGACCAACCGAGCGAAAGGCCGATCTCGTTGTTTGTCAAGTTGTTTCCAAAAATGTCGTCGTATGAAGAAGTATGAGTGGTAATGCCGAATATGTGGTTTGCTATGTTGTTTCCAGAAATGCGTGTATAGTTTGAAGAATAATAAAGTTCGATGCCATAGTAGCCATTCGTTATGTTGTTTCCAGAAATGTCGTTGTATGAAGACCCATACCCCACATCAATGCCACTCATGTTGTTTGTTATGTTATTCCCCGAGATAATGTTATTTGAAGACCCAATGAGTTTGATACCGATCGTATTGTCTGTTATGTTGTTTCCTGAAACGTCGTTATAAGATGCTAATTCAAAGTAGATACCGGACCAGAACCCCTTGATGTTTGCATTTTTGATTATTATATCAGTTCTATCAAAGAAACTTACGCCTCTGGAGGCGTTAGCAGCCCCTGGGCCTTGGAGAGTGTATCCCGCTCCATCAACCACAATGTTATCGTTCTCAATAACAATCGAATCATAAATATTATCAGTAAAAGTGTACGTGCTTCCATCTCGTTGTATTGGTGCTGTTGGCGGGTCAACGCTTCCATCAGCCTTAATGTAAACTGTTCCAGTCCACTCACCCTTAACTGGCTTAGTGTTAAATGCCAAATTAAACATACCCATTAAAATGAGCGCCACCATCATTCCAGAAAATACCCTCTTCATTTTCGCTTCTCCTTTCACCGCAAACATTATTATTCCCGAAAAGTTGACTTAAATTTTACGGAATAATCTTCTATACGGGTTGTTTACATCATTTTCAGTTTGTGTGTGCGTGTGTGCTTTACGCTGTTAATAGTCTCTCTGTTTCTTTAAGAATCATACTTCCTCTCTAAAAATTCGTCGTTCCAGCGCTTGCAGATTGTCCACATGAGCCTTGGCAGGTTTAAGCCGTCTGGCGGTCTTTTTGGAATAGGCTGCCGCACAGGAACATACTTCTCTCGGACAACGAAAGATTTCACGTCAAAATCTCGCTTCTCGCCAAACCTCTGCTCAATCGTTATTAGCCCCAATGTTAGAAGCGTTTGCGAATCTGACGGTAAAAACTGGTCCGCCTGTACTTGAAGCCTCTCTGCACACGCACACACTAAACTTTCTCAGCTCTCACCTACTGCTTCTGTCTCAGGCGCAAGTCTGAAGGCGTCAGCTGTGATTTTCCTTATCATGTGTAAGCATAATTTTCTGAATTACGAAAATTCAAAAAACCTAACTCCGCCTGGTGTGCCTCTTTTTTCTTATGTGTTTTTGTTACGGAAACAGTTCAACTCGCACGTCCCCTAGAGTCCAAACGGTGAGCCTCACGACCTACCCCGCCCTACTACAGACTTTTTAAAAGTCTCCCCGATAAACACAAGGGATTCTCTCGGCGCCATCTTTCTCAGTCTTCCACCAATCTGATTCAGTGTCAATTTCATAGATCGCTCTTGGACTAACCGTGATTAAACCGTGAGATTTTGTGTTTAAAATGAAAACTGCGTATTCCTGACCCGGATGAGGTCCATGACTCTCAATTTCTTGCACCAAATAAGGCTTAATCCCATGTCTTTTTAACCGTGGCAATAATCTCTCAGTTATTTTTCTCGATTCTTTTATAGAATAAATCATCAACAATCACCCTACGTTTATTCTTAGGCATGGGGTAATAAAAGGCTCAGACCCTCTCCCCCTAGCTCTGCTTTTTAATAGCGAAATTGTCGCAGAAAATCAAAGACAGTATCTTTTAAAAAACTCCTCTAGAGATCGGTTTAGATGGTATTCTGTTACCTTTCCTTTCTGTCCGTGGTGTGTCTTTTTAGCGATTAGGCCTCGCTCCATCAATCTTTCGGCGTAAATTTCTATGTTCCTCTCTCCGACATGCAGCTTCTGAGCAAGTGCATCCTTTCGTACACCCTCTTTGTGTGATCCGATTTCGGTGAAGAGTTTCATCTCACCAGCTGAAACCTCGATTGGTAATTCAAGGTCTTTGGCAAATTGCAGCGTGGAGAATGAATTTAGGTATGGATGAAACAAGTCATAAAACAAGTCTGCGTGCTCTTGTTTGACATTGTCTTCGCCGAGGAAACTAGTTAGACTTTTCACGTAGTCCCGAGCATAGAGGAAAGCCCTTCCCTCACTTACCTGTCCTTTATAAACTTCCTCGATTTTCCTCAAGTCAACGTCTCGCAAATTGATGTCTTTTATTGGAACAAGGTCGCTTGGAATCTTTAGGTCGAGGTCAACGTCCTTGGTGTCCGCTCGAAGCGGATTCAAGAGCAAAAACTTGCTGAACCTGTCGTAGGACATGCTTTCCCACTGGGTATACCGGTTGCATAGAAACGAGTATAGCCGAGGCTGAATTGCGATTAATATACTTAGTTTGCAATTCTGAATATTGATGTTCAACTTCTTTGTCCAGTGAACGTACTCACCGTCAGACGCTATTTTGCTGCAAACCGTCAAGAACAGGTTTCTATGATAGTCGCTGAGTGTCGAAAACTCTTCGACTTTCCAAACAAGTTGCTCATCAACCGCTTGACCGATATTTTGATCAAGCCCTTCTAGGGTGAAACTGTCCCAACTCGTGGTCCGCGTGTTGGGCAACTCTGGAATCAATTTTATGACTCTGGTTTTTCCCTTCCCACGATCAGCTATGTAAAACACGCTTTTGTAAGCCATGACGCTCAGAGTACCATAGAGAACAGGCAAGCCCAGACCCTTGTAGGCGTTATCGACTTGATGAAGAAAATTACGGATTGTGTTTCTTCTATTCAGCATCTTTCATTACCTCTCTCTGGATGACAAGCACCTTATTCCGAATACATCGCAGCGAAAAACAGGGCTTCAACGAGTTCTATTGGGTTGTCAGTGTTTGAAATGAGCCTTTTAGCCTCCTCAGGAATAAGTTCAAGAGCAAAATTCGCTTCGCCTAGGACATCTCCAATAAGTCGTAAAATGATCTTGCGAATACGTTTCTTATCAGCTTCTGGTCTATGGAAAATTGCTTTGCAGAATGGAATAAGAGTATTGTCATTGAAAATCTGATCAAGTTGCTTCTCTGGAAGATTCTCGGCTAAATAAGTCAAATCTTCAATGACCTTTTGCGCCTTCCTTCTTATCCTGTATGACCTTTGCTTGTCCGAAGCGGTCATTGGTCCGCCTTTGCTTTTACTTTTTTCAACGAAAGTGAGTTCACTTTTTCTCAACAAAGGATTAACCTCACAAATTATCATAAATGCGTTACTTTCTATTTAAGCTTTGTGTATTGGGGTCATAATTGACGTTACTCTTTGGAACGAAGTAACGTTTAAATACCCATAAACGGTATCATACTATTGGTAAAAAGAAAATGTCATCTAACGAACGCATCCCACTTTGCTGCCCGCTTCATAGCTACTGCAAGAAATGTTCTAGTTATCAGGGCATGGTGCGACGGATAGCGGCTCACAAAGCATTTTTCCTAAATAACCAGGATGAGATGTGGAGGTTTGTAGCGAATTGTCCGCATAAGATAGAAGATGCTTTTTGGACAGGAGCAATCGGGGAAAAAGATTGGTTGCGCTACTTAACTTGTGAAACATTCTCAAAATGGTTCTGGAAAGAAAGGCGCAAGGAAGTAACTATACAAAGGCAGGGAAAAGATATATGAAAAATCTAGAGTGGTACCTTGAAGTCTCTGACGGGGTTAAAAGGAAAACTCCGCCAGAGATGGTCAAGTTTTCCGAACTACAAGAATGGCAAGACAAACATCAATCGAGCACTCAAGGACTATTCTCTAGCGTTTATATGTATCCAACAGATGATCCCTACATAGGTAGCGTGATTAGCGACTTTTATATGGACTTGGATTGCGAAGAAAACCCTGATAAAGCCAGGAAAGAAGCGGTTGCGGTGGTCAAAAAACTCATAAATGACTATGAGATTCCAGAAGAGAACACTAACATAGCATTCTCTGGCATGAAAGGAATAAGCATAACCATTAATTATAGAATTTTTAATGCTGAATCATCTGCAGATTTACCTTTGATATGGAAGAACCTAGCCAAAGAATTAATTGCAAAACTAAAACTCAAAACTGCGGATACGAGCGTTTATGAAAGGCGTAGACTTTGGCGGTTGCTTAACAGTAAACATCAGAAAACAGGGTTGTATAAAATTCCACTGACATTGGCAGAGCTTGAAAAATTGACGATAGAGGAGATAAAAGAGAAGGCTGCTAAACCTAGAGACCTGTTCATAAGAGCAGAGGTCCAGGCGATTTTAAAGGCTGAAAAGCTATTCTTAGAACACAAAACTAGAATTGAAAACTGGACCAACGAAAGGAAAAGGGCATTTGAAAGAACAGAGCTTAAAACGATCATAGACGATCCGCCATGCGTTAAAAAGAGGCTTGAAATCGGAGCTAAGATTGGTGAAAGAAATAATTATGCCTTTCAAGTCGCCGTATACTACGCAGGTCGAGGATTAAGCCAAGAGAAAATCCAGAAAATCTGCAATCAATTTGTAGCCATATGCGAGGAGCCTCTAACAGAAAGCGAAGTTGAAGCACTGGTTAACTCAGCAATCAGAGGCGTAGAAGACAAAAGGTATAGTGTTGGATGTTCATCGGAAGCATTTGCAGACTTTTGTGACAAGGAAGGCTGCCCGTTCTTCAACACTGATACTCAATTGTGGGCGAGCATCGGCGAACCAATAACGTTTGAGGAATGGCGGAAGACTATAATGGACAATTTTCCACATCTATGGCCCTATTCCGAAGTCTGTGCTGCAACAATTGCAGTTTTACTAATTGACGATGCCCAGCCAGTCGCTTTGGTTTTGACGGGTGTTCCTGGCAGTGGTAAAACAACCACGCTTAACTTTTTCAAAGGCTTTCCACATTCGCATGCAACAGATAGATTCACACCAAAATCATTTGTAAGCCATGTTGCTCAAAAGAAGCCTGAAGAACTTAAGAAAATAGATTTGTTGCCGAGAATAAAAGATAAGGTACTAATAACCCCTGACCTTAACACCATATTTGGGGCAAAAGCTGAAGAGCTGACAGAAACATTCTCACTTTTGACCCGAGTGCTTGATGGCCAAGGGTTAGTAACTGATTCAGGCGTCTACGGCACAAGAGGATACAGCGGAGACTACATGTTTACGTGGATTGGAGCCACAACGCCGATTCCACATAACGTTTGGGATTTATTCGGCAACTTGGGTGCCAGAATGTATTTTGTGTATGTAAATAAGAAAGACAAGCCAAAAAGGGACCGCATCAAAGAGTTAAAGGAGAAAACATACAAAGAAAAACTTAAGAAATGTAATAATGCAACTCTTCGCTTTTTGAAAGGAACATGGCAGAATGGAAAGGTGAAATGGGATAGGAAAAGTGACCCCGACGAGGTTTTGGGAAGGATCATCGACTTAGCAAACCTGTTGGTTAGACTCCGAGGAAAAATCAACGTTAGCGTGAAAGAGGAATACGGCGGCGATAAGACATACTGGACAGAACCAACAATTGAAGAGCCGGAAAGAGCCATAGAGGCACTATATGCCTTAGCGCGGGGACACGCTATGGTAAAGGGCAGAACCAATATCAATGTTGAGGACTTGCCAGTGGTAGTTGATGTTGCATTAAGCTCTGCGCCATGGGAGAGGGTCATAACATTAGCTTATCTGTTAAACAAAGGAAAAGCTACAACAAATGAGCTGATGAAAGATTTAAAATGTTCAAGGACAACGGCCATTAGAAAAATGAAAACCCTGGAACTTTTGGAGCTCGTTGACTTAGAGAAAGAGCATGTAGAGACGCTGGGAGGAGAGCAGGCAAGTTACATAATGACTCTTAAGAAAGAGTTTAAGTGGTTCACAACGAACGAGTTCAAGAAATTGTGGCGCCTAAAGCTGCCGGACACTATCCAAACGGAAGAGGTTGAAGAAGAGCCGGAGGCGCAGCCAAAATTGGAGTCCTTTACGGATACATTTCCACAATCAATTGCAAAGGCAAGAAGAGTAATGATGAGACACAGAGCAAGGTCTATCACAAGCCGGGCTAGATAGAGACATAGTTCAGAATTTTACGCCTTATTTTTTATGTGATTATGAAGCTAGCTTGATTTATCTTAGACCCTTTTTCTCTATCCTACCCGTCTGGTGATAGACCTATCAAATTTTTTGTAGTGGTTTGACCCGTTGAATTGCTACATGAAGGTGCAAAAAGTATGAACACTCGCAAAAATTAAGCCTCTGCAAAGCTCTGTTTTCGGAAAACTTTTAAGAATTTTCTATGGAAGGCGAACGTGCCCACCAAAAGAGTATGGCGCTCAACAAAAAACAGCGAATTGCAAAGCTCTTAGCCTTAACCCTAAGTTGAACTAAAAAGTATTGAAAGTTCACCGTCCGCCAGCAAGTTTAACAATGACTTCGCCATTTGCAAGCTTATGCACGATTTGCCATCCAGCTTTGACGTAACTCAGTAATTGGCTTTCGGTTATTTGCTCAAAGCTTTCTCCGCAATCTCCACCATTGGTTTGTGTACACCTATGCCTAATCTCCCTTACTTGAAGGTTGAAGCGCTTTATATCCGCTGTATCATCATCTGTTAAAGGTTCGTGTGACATGATTTTGCTCATTATTCGTTCTGAAGTTTCCTGCCTTTTGCGCATGTAATCCAAATC
>Ga0172366_10004939_pt1 | contig 10533 bp, 9 predicted proteins | sample LakKivSesite69cm_FD_114533 | JGI IMG/M metagenome (GOLD analysis project Ga0172366, IMG submission 114533) | Sediment microbial communities from Lake Kivu, Rwanda - Sediment site 69cm | ecosystem: Environmental > Aquatic > Freshwater > Lake > Sediment | place: Rwanda: Western Province, Lake Kivu...
AAAGAATGTTATGTATATAGGTTCTTTTTTCAAAATGTTTCCCTCATATATTGTAAGCCACAGATGTTTTTAACTTTTATGTGTTGTATGTTTAGGCATGATAATTCCCTTATGCTTTTTTTGTGGAAGGATTAGTTTAGTTAACCCTTGCAAACCTTAGGTGTGAGGGGCCACCGGTGGTGGTGATTATTGCTTCATGTAGTTAACGAAAATTTGGATTAGTTAAACACCAATAAATTGTACCCTGTAGGTGAGCCGCCGCGCTTGCTGTATTTAAAATTAACTGTTTAAAATACAGCTAATTTAAAATATCGCAAAGGTGAAACTAGTCTTTTAGTTGCTTCTTTAGGTAGTTGAGGCTTATCTTTGCGCTTTCTTTAGGTGTCAGACCTCTTCCTGCTGCCATGGGCACCTCGATTACGAACCAACCGTCGTAGTTAGCCTCTTCGAGGATCTTGAAGATATTCGAATGGTCGATTGTTCCCCTTCCCAGTTCAACAAACCCTCTCCACGGCTTCTTCTCTTCCTCTTCCTTAAAATCCTTCAGGTGGACATATTTGATCCTTTCAACGTATCTCTGAGTAATTTCAACAGGATCGCATCCTCCCCTTGTCAGGTGACCAGTGTCAAGATTGAAGTATACATACTCAGGATCAGTCGTATCCAAGACTTTAATCAAATCCTTTGGGCCAGCACCTCTTACTTCTGGAGGATGGATAGAGAGGTATACTCCATTGTCTCTACATGCCTTTCCAGCATCGTTTAAGGCTTCAACAATGATTTGATAGTCCTTCTCAGTGTTTAGAATTACATTCTCACTCGGACCGAAATGGCCGAATCCTCCACTTCCTCCCGTTGAAACCACAAGTTGATGAACACCGAGCTCTGAAAGAACCTTTGCTACCTCTTTGATTGATTTGACTGGTTCATCTACCTCTTCTCTACCCTGATCTAGCGATATGCCTTGCAAGAAGAGAGCTGAGAGTTCGAGTCCCCGGCTTGAGAACATCCCCTTAAACTCTGCGAGCCTGTTAGATGTAAAGTAGTCTTTGACTCCACCATATTTGAACTCGACACCTTGAAGCCCGACATCAGCTACGTCATCGAGGATCTCCGGAATCGGTTTTTCGAATCGCCCAGCCTTCCAGTCAAAAGTTGCCATTGCATGATCAACTATACCAAACTTCAATCTTCAGCCTCCGGGAAAACTACAGCAATAACCTTGCAACCTTTACATCATAAGGTTATTTATTCTTTACTTTATGCATAACCAACAGTGTGTACAAATAAAGATCCAGACATTGAAATGTCTCCGCGACCACTGAACAGTCTGGAAACAAATTTGTAAAAACTTATACCGGTTTTACGCTTGCCCTTTTACTTTCTCGAGATTATTGGTAAATTGAAGGATGGCGATCTCAGCTGAACAATTTCCTTAGGAAGTTTAAGCCATTTTTGGCCAAGGAGTCTTGGTCTATTTCCAAGTGTCTCCATGTGGACGATGACTTTGCTAGGGTTTTGATCTCTGGGTTGAAGGATTCTATCACCAGCCATCGGTTATATCCTATATCTATGAGGGCGTCTCGAAATTCTTTCCAGTTTATTAGTCCTGAGCCGGGTGCGCCTCGATCATTCTCGACTACCTGAACATGATAGAGCAGGTTTCCAGCAAGCTTTATGGCTTTAGCAATGGATTTTTCCTCGATGTTCATATGGAATACGTCGAGGTTTACCTTTATGTTTGGATGGTTAACGTCATTGACCAATTTTACTACGTCTTCTGTGGTGTTGATGAAGTAACTCTTGAATCGATTTAGAGGCTCAACAGTAAGGTAAACCCCCTGATCCTCAGCAAACCCTCCGAGTTCCCTTAATCCTTCCGCACAGTATTTCCATTCCTTCTCTCTAGGTAGCCTTGTCTCCTGCTTACCAACGGTTGAATAGACTGGTCCTTGAACGATGTTGGAATTCAGATCAGAAGCTATCTCGATGCAGTTCCTAATGTACTTCTTAGTTTTTTCCCTGACTTTCTTATAAGGGCTGATTAAGTCCCGTCCTGGAGATAGGGCAGCCGACACAGAAGAGCAGGGCAGACTATACGATTGCAAAACCTCTTTGATCCTTGGGATATCCATCTCCTCCGGGTTCTCCGCGGGGATCTCTATGCCATCAAAACCCAAGGCCTTCACCTTCCCAATGATTTCAGGAGAAACAGGAGAAAACCAGATCCAAGCGTTCGCCGCAATCTTCATCAAGAGAGGAGCCTCCGTAACTTTAACCAGATTTAGCCCAACGGCACACGATTAAGCAGACTCGGTTGCCGGCTCATACGACATATCTATCTTTTCTAGTAGGCTTGGGTCTCTTTCCCAAGGCCATGTCCAATCTGTTATCGATTGCGGGTTAACAGCCTTCCCGTTCTCTTCAGCTGACTTGTAAACTGCGAGGTTGAATTGTAGGATTTTCTTGCCTTCTTCTCCCCCTATTAGGGGTTCCTTGTCTTCCAAGATGCAATCGACGAAGTGATGAGTCATCCCTATGAAAGATTCAATATAGTCGGACTTTAAATTATCAAAATATACTGATTCTCCGGGATAAGTTCCTCTGTACAATATTAGCGGGGCAACCTTTAGTATCTGAGCCTCGCATCGTGCGATCCATATCATGCCACTTGACCCTGTTACTTCTAAGAGTTCTCCTAGTGCTCCCATATCCGATTTGATGTGCATTTTTGGAGAAAAAGTGTAGTCCAAAAATCCGTATCTGCCTTTGGTAACATATCTCCACATCGCTATGAGGGGTAATCTATTAGGTTTAAATATGTCATCAATCCAAGCTCGGACCTCCTTAATTTCACCTAGTAGGTATCGGGCTACAGCGAATTTATGATGTCCGGCAGTAAAGAAGTGTCCTCCACCAAACTGCCTTGGATCCCGACGCCAACTTACGAGCCCCATAGAACGAGCTAAACCGGGGCGAGGAGGCCCGGAAACTCTTAACTCTTGACCTCTAGCATGCTTATATCCGATTCTGATAAAGCTAGGCTCGCCGACCTCACCAGACTCGATTAACTCCTTTGCCTTTACATGCGGGGGATAAAAGACTTCACACTCTTCCAGCATGAGCTTGACATTTGCTTTTCTTGCCGCTGAGATCATTTTGTCAGTGTCTCTTATATTTAACGCCATAGGCTTCTGGACGGCTATATGTTTACCTGCTTCGGCAGCCTCAACCGTAATCGTTGCATGGAGATGATGCGGTAAAAGAATATCTACGGCGTCTACTTCATTATCCTTAAGCAGGTCATGATAGTCTGTATATGTCTTCTTTACTCCCCAGAGCCTTGCGCAATTTTCAGCTGTCTCCTTATTGATGTCGCATACAGCGGCTATCTCTGCTCTTTCATGTCTTAGATAACCCGGAACATGCCACCTAGCAATATTTCCAGTTCCTATTATTCCCATTTTTACTTTTTCCATATTAGGTCACCTTTATACTGAATTATTAGTATATAGAAGGAATATTAATGTGTTCCCATAATTTTTTCCAAGTATTTTGCAACACGAGGTAAAGCGGTTTCTTCCTCCTCTTCCCCTACGTATTCGAGAGTTAAGAAACCGTTATATTGGACACCCTTCAGTATCTTGAGAATTCTGTCGTAATCCAGTTCTTTCTCCTTTTCTTTGGTGGGAGGATGATATATGGTTGTTAAGAAACCTGAACAGCCGGCGGGATAATATATTTTTGCGTGAACATTTACTGCTAGACTCGCTGTTTTCTCGATCGACGGATAGATGTCAAGGTAATTTCCAGTATCTAAAGTATGTTTGAGCCATGGAGGGTCAAATTCGCTTATTATGTGAAGCACATCTCCAGCCGTCTTCGCGAATCCATTATGATTATGGTTCTCGAGACCCAATATAACGCTCACATCCTCAGCGTATTTAACATATTTTTCTAAGCACCAGATCATCTTAGGTCATAGAGTGTCTCTATCGCCCTCTGGCCAGCCTGAGTAAATCCTTAAAATTGGCGCTCCCAGATCATAGGCAATGTCCAGCCATTCTTTGACTTTCTCTATCTCCCTCTTCCTTTCTTTCTCAGAGGTCTTGCCAAAATTGTTAGAGGCGTCTAAAGCATAGATGGTTAAACCTTCATCAAATGCCAAGAGTTTAATTTTTTTGATATAGTCTTTGTCGGGATATGAAAATGGGAATCCGAGTTCCACGCCGTCCAGCTTGAGATCATCTGCACATTTCCTGATAAATCCTACTTGGTCAATATTGCCAGCTTTTATTGAACGATGAAAGGACCATGGGTTACATCCTAACTTCATAATTATACCCTTCCAATTCCATCTTTTTAAAGAATTCAATATAACATAAAGAAATTCCGTGTAGAATCAAACTTAAATAATATTTAATCCCCAAACCCAAACACACACTTGATAATAGTCTCAAACCAGTACCGGGGTATCACAAAATTCTCAGTAACAGCGTTGTTGTAACTTAGCTTCTTCAAACTAACTCAAGAAATTCGACTTCAGGAATAAGGAGAAAGCAAATGAGAATCAAACTCATCAAACTTGTAATGGTCAGCTAAGTTTCTGCGAAATGAGCGGGAAATTCAGAATCCTGGAACCGCAGTTGAACACTGTCTATAGGAGAACTATGCCGCGTATTTCTCAGTCACCTCGGTGGCTATCTGCGCCCACTCCCAGAGACGCCGAGGCTGGTACCTTACGGTACTGATGTCTTTCATGTGTATCTCCACGATACAATTCTTGGCTTTCTCCAGTTTCTCTTCCATGTCCTTTCGCACTGCTTCCGGATCCCAGATTGATGCGGCAAATACTGCGGGATTGGGTTTCCAAGCGAATATGATTTCATCGCGGACGTTTTCAACGGCTCTATCAAAGTCCACCCAAGGACTCATGGAAATCTTCCGCAACCTGGGAAGGTTCTTCTTGACGATATCTACCTTATGGTGAAGCGGTTCACAGCAGCCGTAGAAGTTGTGTCCGAATCTTTCATACCAGCGAGCTTCATGCTTCAATGCAAACTCTTCATGCATAGCTGGAGAAACAGCCGAAAAAATCTGAGCTGCCCCTATTCCCCAAAACTTCATGGGTGGAGCCTTCAGAAGTTCAAGCCTTTCATACTGGTCCAGCCGATGAAGCCACGCGGTGACCATCCTGTCAATGATACTGTGCACATAGTCGGGTCTTCGAAACATGTCAATCAGAATCTCCTTTATTCCCGTCCATCGGACAATATCGTCCCACGGTGTAAACCAGAACGAGGTGTCGATTTCGGTGCTTTTCCACGGGTAAATTTTCTTTTCCAAAGGCATTCCGCGCTTTTCCGCGGGTAAAACGCCGTCAAAGATATCACACCGCATTTGGTATTCCTTTTCGGTTTTCTCTGCATCGAACGTTACCTTGGGCATTTTGATCTTCTCAATGTCTTCCTCATCTTTGATCTGCACGTGAAAATGACGGGATACAACATTGCTGTTCACATCGGTTCTAGCAATATCAACTTCCTCAGTAATGCCAAAGCCGGTATCATGAATACAAAGGGGCTGCACTATCACGGGCTCAACCACCATATCGCCCTGCGTATGCCTCCACAAGTAAAGGGTGCGCCTCAAATCCGTCTCAATTCCCTGACAGAAAGGATCCTTTGTTCTGAGCTTAAGTTCGTCGTTAACATCCATCTCCTGCCATGGGATCTCATAAATATGAACAGTGGGTTTGGCTTTTTCCAAGTTGTTTATTCTTCTGTACAATTCCCTGCGCTTCTCATTGATAGGCATGGCTGCAGTTTCAGCAATCTGTTCTCCAAGTTCACGCAGGATGTCCCTATCCTTTTTCGAATAGCCCATTGCAGTTTCCATCTTCATATCTTATCGTGCTATTTATTTTTTTCTTTCCAAGTGTGCGGGAACTAAAATTTACCTCGAAAACCCAAACCTTTCCTATTCTTGATTTTTCGTTTCCCTCTCCCTGAAGGGAGAGATTTAGAGAGGGTCAAGTCATATCCCAAAGCGTCACAATCAGAACCGCAAGAAAAGTAGTTAATTTCCATTTTTTTGTGTGTTTTTTTGTTTTTTGTGTTTAGAGAGAGATAGAGAGAAGGATGTAGAGAAGGAGAACGTTTGGGTTTGGGGATAATATTTTAATGGGGATAATAGCTGTTATCATTTAATGGCTAAGGGATTATAAAGGAAGAATTATTTTCACAACTTTTTACATCATTTAAGCCTTTTTAATGAAGTCTGTTTGGTTTTTTGTCATACTGTCAGACAAGCATTTTTCATTTTTATTAATGTATTTTAGGTTCATAACTCATTTAACCAAATGAGGCAAAAGAAATAATGTGGTAATTGATTTGAAAAATTTTCTCAGGTCGATTAATGTATTAAGAATAGGCATAATGTTAGCTTTTGTAGCTGCAATTTTAATGGGCATTAACCTAGTTTATTATATGTTCTTCTTCCAGATCTCGGCGTCTATACTTTGGACATGTGGAATTATCGGCATAGGCTTATACCTATTTAAGGGGAAAGAAGCTGAGAGAGAAGCTAAAGAGATTCCTTTCATAAAAGAAAAAATAGAAAAAAGAACGACTCATCCTATTGAAGAAGAAAAGAAACGAATTCATACAAAACCTCGAACAACAAACAAGAGGCAAAAGAGAAGAAGTGGAAAAAGTGAGATGAAATCGGCAAAAAAGAAAAAATAAGTATATAGTTGACTTCCTAACGCATTCCTTTGAATTTTAGTGTGATTATGGAGTACGCCTATCTTAGGAAATGTGATGGTCAAATCAAGTAGTTTCACAGCATATTCAGAAGTTTGTAGAAAAATTCTAAAAGCCTATCAATATCCATGTTTCCGATAATATTCCTGATTAAGCTAATGGCTTTGATATTAATTAGGTACGATCGTTTCCTATTCCTGTCTTTACCTTCAATTGCTCATTGCTTATCAATTTATTTAAATGAGACTATAGAGGAAGATTTATTTTCACGTCTTTTTCCCTAGATTCTTTTCCTACCCATATGATCTCGACTGCTTTATATGAATCCTCAACCGTCGCTGCGGGATACTGGTACTCTCCTGTCTCAATTTGTTTGTAGAAGAGTCTATATATTTCTGCGCCGACCTCCCAAAAGGAGAGCTCCCTCGGCTCAGGTTTCCATTCTCGCCTCTCATCGTTAACATAATAGACTAGGTCTGTGAAGCTTGTATAAAGAACGTTGTTCTCTGAGGTTACGATGGTAAAGAGAGGCGTCTCAGTCTCAGGTCCAGTAACGATTCTTTTCGGTCTTTCTCCAGGTCTTCTAATACCCTGCTTAGTTCTGCACATTATAATCTCAGCAAACTTTGAATCGCCGAACTCTATGGACAAGGTCTCCATATCGTTCTGTGGGAACTCTTTATTTACCAGTCTCTTCCCATAACCGAAGACCCGTGTCGCATCCGTTTTAAAGATAAAACGTGTAAAATCAACAAAGTGGGAACCAAGGTCAAGCATCTGTCCACCTGACCTCTGCTGATCCACCATCCAGTTTTCCCATCCTCCAGTGATCCATCCCCAAGGTCCCGTGACGCACCAGATAATAGCGGGATCTCCCAATTCATCTCTGAAGAGTTCCATCATTTTTTGCGTTGTTTTGAAGTGCCGTCTAATGAACTCTGTTACGAATGGAATGCCGCTTTTGTTGACTAAATCTCTAATTTCCTTGGCTTCTGAGATATTTAAGGCCAATGGCTTCTCGCAGTAGAGGGCCTTTCCTTCTCTGCATATCTCTTTTATAGGTTCCAACCTAACGAAGGGGGGAGTTAACAGACTGATGGCTTCTATATCTTTTCTTTCGACCACTGCTCTCCAGTCAACCGTATAATTGCATTTCATCTCTTCTGCAGCTTTTTTAGCTGCTTCCTCTCTGGCATCACAGACAATCTTCACTTTAAATAGATCTTGTAGATTTTGAAGAGAAGGTTTATGTCTCATGTTCCATATGTTCCCGCAACCAATAACTCCAAGATTATAAACCAATCAGAACACCTCTACCATACCTTGACGTCTTTGAAAGGAAGAACCGTGAAGCATCTAATATATTTTATTGTCTCTTTTCTAAATTAACTATAATTTTAGAGTGTAAATTTCGATATTAGTTATATTTTCTAGTAAGCATCAGATTTAAGGCAGATGACCACAACTCAGACCACTTATATTTTTGTAGAAAAACCTTAAGTGCCCATATAGAATAGTTAGAAGTGGTGAGAGAGATGGGTTTTAGAATCTCCACGATGACTCTGAATTATATTATTCCACAAGCTAAGCAGTCAGAAGCTCCATCAGCAGTCGCACCTCAACAACAAATAACCCTTGAGGACCTTGTCAAGAGAATCTACCAGCTGAAATTTGACGGGATCGAGCTCGCCTTCGGACCGCCTATTGTGGATGTAAAAAGGTATGGAACTGCTAAGGGCCATAGAGAACTTAAGGAACTCCTAGACAGTAATGGCTTAGAGGTCTCATGTCTCACAGGAATGTTAATTGATAAAAATAGCTTAAAAGATCTAGCGACCCTAGCCTTAGAACTGGAAACGAAAAAAGTAGGGTTTCAGATCCCTATGTTCTTGAAGGAGCAAGGTAAATCCCACGATGAGATAGTATCAGAGGTCAAGAAGTATGCCAAGATTGCGGAGGATATGGATCTGATGCTTGTATATGAGGTTCACGGGAATCCCAGATACAACGATAAGCCTCATGATATACTCCGCCTATTTCATGATATTGGCTCACCATTCTTCAAATGTCAAGTTGATTTCATGCATATAATGCGTGACTGCTCAGGGGTCCTTCAGAGTCCACCACTTGACATCATTAAAGGAGAATGGGGTAAGCTGCCAGCCATATTTATTAGAATGCTTGGAGAATATGTGGGCGATGTTCATGCCGACGATGCGATATTAAACTGGACCATCGGAATGGGACGTACACCCTTCGGTAAAGGTTTCATTGATTTCGAGGAGGCTTTTAAGGCATTGAAGGAAGTCGGATATGAAGACTGGTTAACACTTGACATTCACACGATCCCGGGGGATATCTGGCAGAATACGATAGAGAGCAAGCAGTTCCTAGAAAAAATGCTGCATAAGCTCAAGTTTAGATGATCAACACAACGGCAATATACTTAATACTTCCATTTTTTATTCACATAGCAGTCGTGAGAGGTTATCTAAGATGCAAATATTTGTTATCGGATGGGACGGCGCAAGCCCCTACCTAGTAGATAGATGGCTTAGTGAATTACCCACATTCAAACGATTTAAAGAAGAGGGGCTGCTAGGCCAACATTTACCCCCTATTCCCGCTCAAACGCCAGTAGCTTGGACAACGTTTATGACTGGAAAGAATCCTGGAAAACATGGCGTCTTCAATTTCCTACAAAGAAAAAAGGGCTCCTACGAGAGAGATGTAATCTATCCTGACCTTATAAAGGGAAGAACTCTCTGGCAGATTTTGAGCGAATATGGAAATAGGGTTGGTGTCATTAACGTACCTATGAGTACCTATAAGAATGTTAATGGCTTCATGATCCCTGGATTTTTAGACTTGGAGGAGGGGATACCTCAGCCACAATCTTTTAAGATGGATCTTGAGAATAAATTTGGCATAAAGAGACTTGAAGGAGACTTGGATGTCAAAACGTTAGGGCAAGTTCGAACAAACCCAGATTTATTCTGGAGCAGGGTTGAAGAGATAACGGATCTGCAAAGCGAGATTGTCTCTTATCTCCTAAAAGAGGAAAAGTGGGACTTCTTTATGACTGTGTTCATGGGGATCGACAGAATACATCATTTCTTCTGGAAATACTTGGATAGAAACCATCCTGAATATGCTGAGAATGTGTATACGGATAAAGTGAGGAACTTCTATAAAAAGATCGACGATATAATTGCAAGATTCCTAGATATTGTACCGGAGGATACCTTGATAATTCTCCTCTCTGATCATGGCTTCTGTTTTGTCAATAAAGAATTGATTGTCAATAATTATCTTGAAGAGATCGGGGTAGCCAAAATCGACCGTGGAAAGTTGGATGTGAGACAGAGTAAAGCAGTATCTTATGGCTATGGAGATGTATGGTTAAACATGAAGGGGCGAGAACCCAATGGCGTTGTAGAAAAGGGAGACTACGAGAGAGAAAGGGAGAAGATAATAGAGTTCCTTGAAGAATTGAAGGTTAATGGAGAGAAGCCCATAAAAAAAGTAGTGAAGAGAGAGGATGTCTATTGGGGTCCCTACCTAGATGAAGCCCCTGATCTAGTTATATGTTTTAATCCAGGGTGGCAAGCGGTTCGAAGAGTAGAATCCATTGAGAAACGACCAGATAAGCGATATGTTATTGATAATCCCATGTGGAGCGGTGGGCATGATGGAACCCATGATCCTCTTGATGTGCCAGGCCTCTTGGGCATTCTTGGCCCGGGAATTCTTACAAAAGAAACGGAGG
>Ga0172366_10004947_pt1 | contig 10525 bp, 9 predicted proteins | sample LakKivSesite69cm_FD_114533 | JGI IMG/M metagenome (GOLD analysis project Ga0172366, IMG submission 114533) | Sediment microbial communities from Lake Kivu, Rwanda - Sediment site 69cm | ecosystem: Environmental > Aquatic > Freshwater > Lake > Sediment | place: Rwanda: Western Province, Lake Kivu...
ATGGAGTGGTTCAAAAGCCATCTTGACAAAATAAAATAAATTGTGCTATAATTAAAACAGTCGGACCTGAAATTTTATTAAAAGAAGACAAAAACTATGAACCCTGAGAATTTTCCGCAAAACCAGCCCCCGGAAAGGGACCGGTCAAAAATTAACTGGTACAAAGACATTGAGGTGCTGAATGAAAAAAGTGGAGAAGTGGAAATTACTAACGCCTCCGGTGAAGTTGAGCGTCGATTTCTGCGCCAAAAAACTGCTGGCCCAGAAAGAAAGGGAGGAGAGGAATTAAGCGCCATTGAGAAATTGCGCTCGCAATCAGAAGCGGAATATCAACGCGTCCTGGGCCAGGCCCACCAAGAAGCTGCTCAAAAAATGGAGAGATATCGGAACACTTTGATTCCCTCGGAATTTGATCGGGAACTTGAAGAAGCATTGCAGAAAAAAGCGGAACAGCTGGCTCAAATAGCGCTCGAGAGGAAGGAGTAATAGAGGGACAGAAGAATAGAGGACCTGCGCCGAGGTACTCTATTTATTTTTTAAAAAATTTTTAACCAGTCTTTCAGCTTGTTTTATATTTTTAATCCACCTTATTTCTTTATCTTTTTTAAACCAGGTCATTTGGCGATTGGCGTAATCGCGGATTGCCTTATTTAATTTTTCTTGCATTTCTTTTTTACTGATAAAACCATGCAGATATAAGCTGATCCAGCGATATTCCAAACCAAAATCAAATAGCCGTTGCCAGCTGACTCCTTGTTGATGGAGTTTTTTGACTTCGTTTATCATCCCTTGGCGAAATCTTTTGAGTAGCCGGTTTTTAATTAGCATTTTTAACTCCTCGGCTGGCCGCCTGATGCCGATTTTTAAAACTTCGTAATTCCTTTGTTTTTGAATTGGCGGCACCGGTTTTTTAGAAACCATCACAATTTCCAAAGCGCGAACCAAGCGGCGCCGGTTGTTCTGGTCAATATTTCTGGCTCGGTTCGGGTCCAGTTTCTTTAATTTTTGGAACAGCTCTTTTGTGCTCAATTTTTCTAATTTTTGGCGGAGTCGAGGATGGGGTGGAACTTTGGGGAAAATCACATTATCAATAACAGCATCAATATACAATCCGGTGCCGCCGCAGATAATCGGCAGTTTTTTGCGGCTCAAAATGTCTTGAATCGCCTTTTTGGCAAGGTATTGATACTGAGCGACGCTAAAGATTCTTTTTGGACTTGCTACGTCAAGTAAATGGTGCCTCATTCTTTTATAAAAATAATTTTGAGTTTTGAATTTTGATTTGTCCCTTCGTATTTTACCTGTGCCGATATCCATTCCTTTATAAACCTGCCGGGAATCGGCAGAAATTACTTCACCGTTAAAACGCCGAGCAATTTGTACGGCCAAATCCGATTTGCCAGAGGCAGTTTGTCCCAAAATAACGACGATTTTCGGTTTTTTGTTCACTTGAACCATATTATAAATTTACTGAAAAATTAAAAAAGAGCAAAATCGGATTTGGAGAGGGGATTTAGAAAAAGACAGGCGCGGCGCCCCCCAATTAAATTTTACTAAATTTATTAGCTTGTTCATTTTACATTTAATTCATACCGCCGCGGTATGAATTAAATGTAAAATGATGTAAAATGTTGTGGGGTTGGTTTAAAACGGTTTGTTGGACCAATTTTGATGAGATAAAAAATCCGTTTTGATGAAATGAAAATTTGTGTTAGCATAGCAATAATGCTTGAACCAAAAAGGTTTCAAAGAAAAAAAGAGGATTTTGTTTGCCGCCATTGCCAAGGACGGGTGAAGGGCAGCGGATATACTGACCATTGTCCGAAGTGTTTGTGGTCCAGGCACATTGATATTAATCCCGGGGACAGGCAGGCGGATTGTAAGGGAATGATGGAGCCGGTCAGCGCAGAAAAGAAGGGCGGAGAATACATCATTCATTACCAGTGTCAGAAATGCGGATATAAACACCGGGTAAAATCAGTCCAAAATGATAATTTTGAAATCATTTTTTATCTATTGACTTTATAAATTATCGTGCTATAATAGGATAGGCACAGAATGAAGTTGCCTCAGGCGACCCACATTCTGGCTATTTGAAAACCGAATAAGGAGGTTTTTCATGAAAAAGATTTTGTTCTGGTTTATTTTCGCTGTCATCTGGATCAACGTCGGCCATTTAGTGCATTATCTGCACGACAAGGCATGCTGGGATTATACCAAAAACGGTCAAATTGGCATCTCAGCCAAAATTCTGTATCCTTCGCCGACCACCTTTAAAATCCATCGGTACATCGTGAGTTGGCTGCTCGACGATAAGACGGTCAAAAAATATGCCGATTTCCAGACATATCGTCGTCAGGGCGGATTCGCATTGGAGTCGCTTACTGGTTTAGTCTCTCCGTTTTGGATGATACCCAGCTATCTCACTGTTCTTATTGAGTGGATTATTGCCTTAATCCACATTGTTATCTGGAAGTGGCTGATCGTCGGCCTGATCTGGAAGATCGTCCTTAAGTTCCTGTTCAGCGGCAGCTGGACCAACTGGCTCTAAAAGAGCCAACCAACAACGAGAAAAAGGAGCGTTCGCAGGAACGCTCCTTTGCTTTTTTATCTATATCTTTGGCAGTTGCTGCTGACAGACCTCAATGAATTTATCAATCGGGACATTGATAATTTCTTTTTTGCCTCGTGTCCGGACAGCCAGATTATCGGAATTTATTTCCTTATCGCCAACCACGATGGTATAAGGAATTTTTTCCATTTCTGCTTGGCGGATGCGCTTATTGATGGTTTCGTTGGAATCATCAATTTCCGTTCGGAAATTATGCTCCTCAAAGACATTTTTGATTTTTTCGGCAAAAGCTTTATGAGCAGAACTCACCGGCAGAATTTTAATTTGAACTGGAGCGAGCCAGAAGGGAAAGGCTCCGGCATACTGCTCGATTAAAGTTCCGAAAAATCTTTCCAGCGACCCCATTAAAGCACGATGAATCATATAGGGTTGATGAGGTTTGCCGTCAGTTCCAATGTATTCCATTTTAAATCTTTCCGGCAGATTAAAATCAAATTGAATGGTGGTGCACTGCCATTCCCGGCCCACGGCATCTTTGATTTTAATATCAATCTTCGGACCGTAGAAAACCCCGCCGCCCCTATCAACATCATAAGATAATTTTGAGATTTTCAGAGCTTTTTCCAAGGCAGCAGTGGCGGCTTTCCACATTTTTTCGCTGCCAACAGCTTTTTTCGGCCGGGTGGACAGATAAATATGGAAATCCCGAAAGCCGAAACTGCGCAGAATAAAAAGGGAGAAATCCAGAACTTTTTTGATTTCTGACGGCATTTGTTCGGGGGTGCAGATTAAGTGGGCATCATCTTGAGTAAAGCCGCGAACCCTTAAAAGCCCATGAAGCACACCGGCTTTTTCATAACGGTAAACAGTGCCGAGCTCGGCCCAGCGCAAGGGTAGTTCGCGGTAAGAACGCATTTTATTTTTGTAAATCAAAATGTGGAACGGGCAGTTCATCGGCTTGATGAAATAGTAGTCCTTGTCAATTTCCATAGGGCTATACATATTTTCTTTGTAGAAATCCAAGTGGCCGCTGGTTTTCCAGAGGTCGGATTTGCCGATGTGAGGGGTGAAGACAATTTCATAACCGTTCTTGTAATGCGCCTTTCGCCAAAAATCTTCCATCACTATTCGTATCCGTCCACCCTTCGGATGCCAGTAAATGAGGCCAGGCCCGAATTCTTCGTGGGTGCTGAATAAATCCAAATCCTGGCCGAGTTTTCGGTGGTCGCGCTTTTGGGCTTCTTCGAAGAGGTGCCAATATTCCTCCAATTCTTTTTTATTTTCGAAGGCCAAACCGTAAAGGCGGGTGAGCATCTTATTTTTTTCGTTGCCGCGCCAGTAAGCGCCAGCGACTTTTATCAATTTAAAAGAATCGGGCTGGATTTCTTTGGTATTAGAAATATGCGGTCCGGCGCACAAATCCACAAAATCAGCCGAATAATAAAGCGAGGCCTTTTTGGCTTTGGCTCGGGTTTTTTCATTAGCTTCAGTAGTGCCGAATTTTTTTAAATTCCGCACCAATTCCACTTTAAATGGCTGTTTTAATTTTTTAAAAATTTTCTCTGCTTCAGCGAAAGAAACCAGCTTCTTTTGGAAGGGAATGTTTTTTTTGATTAACTCCCGCATCCTTTTTTCGATTTCCGGCAGCTCATTTTCTTCAATCGGCCGAGGCAGGAGAAAATCGTAATAAAAGCCGTTTTCAATTACTGGGCCGATACCCAATTGGGCTTTGGGAAATTTTTCCAAAACTGCCATAGCCATCAAGTGGCTTAATGAATGTCTGATTTTTTCTATTCTATTTTGCTCTTTTTTCATAAGTTATTGTTTAATAGATTTTACTTGTTCGCAGATAATTTTCAAGCCGTCATAGCTTTGATTGACGCGGCCCTCTACTATTATTATATTATCTTTTTGCCAGGTTGTTAATGTTTTTTCCAGAGTATTTGGGAAAACCGTAATTTCAATGTTGCCGCTCAAGTCCTCCAATTTGGCGATGAGCATCGGCTTGCCGGTCCTCGTAAGAATTTTTTTAATGTCGCTGACGATACCCCCAAGGCGAACGGTTCTATTGAGTTGCTTCTCGGAAATGTCAGCAATAATCATTTTAGTCATTTTCGCAATGCTTTCTTTATAGCGATTAAGCGGATGGTCAGAAAGGTATAATCCCAAAAGCTCCCGCTCCCATTTTAATTTTTCATCCTGAGACGCAGCTTCAGTTTTTTTCAGACGCAATGGCGAAAAGCTCATTTCTTTGGCAAAGAGGTTGATTTGCGGACTTAAGTCCGCTTTTTTCACGTCCTGATTATAACGCAAGAGTTCATCCAAATTGGCCAAAAGTTCGCCGCGCTCCGCCAGATTATCAAAAGCGCCAGCTTTAATCAAGCTTTCCAAAGATTTTTTGTTTAAGTCCTTATGCCCGATTCTTTTAAGAAAATCATCAATGTTTTTAAATGGGCCGTTGTTTTTTCTTTCATGAATTATTTCATCAACGATGTTTTCTCCGACATTTTTAATGGCCGAAAGGCCAAAGCGAATAGAATTGGTGCCGGCTACCACGCCATATTTGCCAAAACTTTCATTGATATCCGGAGGCAGCACTTCAATTTTCATCCGGCGGCATTCAGTAATCAACTCGGCCGTGCGTTCCACCTCCACTGCTTCATTGTTCATTAAAGCTGCCATAAATTCCACGGGGTAATGGGCCTTGAGATAGGCGGTTTGATAGGCGATTTGGGCATAGCAAGCGCTGTGGCTGCGGTTAAAGCCGTATTGGGCAAATGGCTCAATGAAGCTCCAGATTCTTTCGGCGATTTTCTTGTCAATGTCATTTTTTACCATTCCGTCAATCAGTTTGTTTTTCTGCTCATCCAAAAGCGATTTGATTTTTTTGCCCACCGCCTTTCTTAAAACATCGGCTTCGCCAATGGTGAATCCAGCCAAGAATCTGGCGATTTCCAATAATTGTTCCTGATAAACTACGATGCCATAAGTTCTTTTGAGAATTGGCTCAAGTTTGGGGTGCGGATAGAAAACCTTTTCTTTTCCGTGCTTTCTGGCGATGTAAGACGGAATGAATTCCAACGGTCCCGGCCTAAAAAGCGAGAGCAAAACAATAATATCTTCAATATCAGTCGGAATCATTTCCTTCAAATATCGGCGCATACCCGAGCCTTCTAATTGAAAGACACCAACAGTTTCAGCTGCCTTGAATAATTTAAAAGTTTTTTCATCTTTTTCCGGCAGATTCGTTAGGTCAACGTCTTCGTGGCGGACCGCCTTTATTATTTCCAAAGCATCCTCAATAATAGTCAGGTTTCTTAGGCCCAGAAGATCCATTTTCAAAAGCCCCAGCATTTCCACGGCATACATATCATATTGGGTGATAATAATATTTTCGTCCTGCGGCGCGCGTTGCAACGGAACGTAATTAACCATTGGCTCTTTGGTGATGACAACGCCGCAAGCATGGATGGAGGCATGCCGGGAAACCCCTTCTAATTTTTTCGCTGAATCCAGTAATCTTTTTACATCCGGGTCGCGCTCATAAAGAGTTTTTAATTCCACGACATTAGCCAGGGCTTCTTCTAAAGAATTATTAAAGGGAATGAGTTTGGCAATGGTATCGCAGAAGCTGTAAGCGAGCCCCAAAGCCCGGCCAGTGTCGCGCACCGAAGCTCTGGCTGCCATTGTCCCAAAAGTGATGATTTGAACCACATGATTTTCGCCGTATTTCTGCCGCAAATAGTTTAGAACTTCATCGCGCCGGGTATCGGTGAAATCCATATCAATATCAGGCATCTGGATTCTTTCGGGATTGAGAAATCTTTCAAACAGCAAATCATATTTTAGAGGGTCAATATCCGTGATGTTTAAAAGATAGGCAACCAAAGAGCCGGCAACACTGCCGCGGCCCGGACCCACGACAATGCCATTTGATTTAGCCCAGTTAACGAAATCCTGAACAATCAAGAAATATGAGGCAAAACCGGTTTTTTCAATAACTCTCAATTCAAAATTCAGCCGCTCTCTTATCTCTGTTGTGATTTTTCCGCCAAAACGTTTTTTTAGGCCCTCTTGGCAAAGGGATTCTAAATAGGTTTCCGGCGTCTGACCCAAAGGCACCTCAAAATGGGGAAGCAGAGTTTTGGTAAAATCCAGTTTAACATCGCACAAATCAACTATTTTTTGGGTGTTTTCAATGGCTTCAGGCAAATCGTTAAACATTTGGAGCATTGTTTCAGTCGGGCAGAGCGAAAAATCATCGGCTCGCAGAGTCAAGCGGTCTTCTTCAAAAATTTTATTGCCGGTCTGGACCGCCAAGAGGATATCATGAGCTTCGGCATCCTCCGGCCGCAGATAATGGGTGTCGTAGGTCGCCACCACCGGCACATTATATTTTTTGGAGAGTTCAATCAACCCTCGTTTAATAATTTCGCTTTCCTTGATTTTTGGATGATAGTTGATTTCCAGATAAAAATTTTCGCCGAAAATATCCAAATATTCTTTTAACTTTTCTTCGGCTTGATCTAAGCGATTGGAGACAATCAGACGCGCCAGCTCCCCGGCAAAACAACCGGAAAGAACTATTAATCCTTCGCGGTATTCGCGAAGCAGTTCTTTATCAATCCGCGGCTTGTAATAAAAACCCTCCAAGTGCGATTTGGTCACCAATTGGAGGAGATTTTGATAACCCTGAAAATTTTTTGCCAAGAGGGTGATGTGGTATCTTTTATCGTCAATCTTCGGCCGTTTTTGAAAACGGCTCTCTAGGGCCAAATAAGCTTCAACGCCGATAATCGGTTTGATTCCGGCGGCCACTGCTTTTTTATAAAATTCCGGAATGCCGTACATTGCGCCGTGGTCAGTTAAAGCTAAAGAATCAAAACCTAATTCTTTAGCCCTGGCAATGAGTTCATCAATTTTTGCCAGTCCATCCAGGAGGGAATAGTGAGAATGAACATGCAGGTGAGTAAATTTAGCTGCCATAGATTAAAATTTTAGCACAGAGAAAGTTTTGGAGCAATGATGAGAAGTTGCTTTTTTGTGATAATTTTATTAAAATACATTTGTCATTCCGGTGTAGCTCAGCGGTAGAGCGGATCCCTGTTAAGGATACGGTCGTAGGTTCGAATCCTACCACCGGAGCTAAATCGAAGCTATTTAGAAACAAAAAGGATCTTCAGGCGATAAGCCTGAAGATCCCCTTTATTAAAAGTTCAAAATGAAGTGGATTTTTAAATCAGCGCTGTGTCTGGCAAAATCATAGTAGGGCCAGAATTTGAGATATTTGAGAAAGCTCTTAGAAAAATGAAATTCGGGGCCTACTTGAAATTCCCGCCATTTCCTTATAGATCTTACTTCTTCACTTCGTAGGCGAATCCAGGAGATATAAGAAATACCTATATTTTGGACGTGTTTTTGGGCAAATGGCGTTTTGGAGTTTAGTCCCCAAGAGAGACGGTTATTTAGGACTAAATCAAGAACTGTTGTTTGGAGTCTGAAATTAACAAAGCCCACCACTCTATCTATTTGATTTAGTGGTAGGGTGTATTGAGGACCCATCATAAAAGTCGCTGAGATATCTTTGGTTAATTGAAAGTTTCTGCCCGCGCCGATGTGACTAAAAAAGGATTTACCGTCGGCTGATAGACGATTCTGGTTATAAACAATCCAAGGGCCCAGATAGAATCGGAACCATAGCTGACGTTCTAATGACCAATCTGAAAAAATTTCCACCTGAGCAGCGATTGATTTCTTCTCTTTGGTTTGGGCAAGGCAAGGATTGAAGGTTAGAGCCGAAGCCATAACTGCGGCTGCAAGTGGTCTGCGACCTTCAACATAAATCTCGGAAATCTTTTCGGCAGCCTTAGCTCCCTGCGTTTCTTTTCCTTTGATCTCTTCTCTGATACATCTCTGTATTGTGTCCAGATGCATCCCATAGTTTTGGGGGTCTCGTCGATATTCGTTAAACCTTTCAAGTCGGAAATCAGTTTGATAAGAATGTGGCTCGCCAGAAATAGCCAATTTGATTGCCTCAATAGGCCACAGGGGAACTATATCCCAAATACTTGGATGGTTAGAAAATGGATTGAGGCCAAATACCAGTTCTTTAGCGAAGTAATTACGCCAGCCACCTTCTTTTTTGCCCTTTATTATACTCCAGATAGCCGTGATGGTTCCCAAGAGAAACCACATTCTCACTACTGGCAAGGCAATTGCCATAAGGATGAGGAAGGGCCACATAAGAAGTTTACCCAAAAGATGTTCTTCGGGTTCGGTGATAAAGGCATTTTCATAATACATGGTCTACCTCCAGATATTTTAAATTTTTAATCTTCCAATACTATCGTACCCGACATTTGCAGATTTGTCAATGATTTGTAGTAGTTCAGTAGATTTGTACCACCCTCAGCAGCTATTAAAAAACACTAGTCCGATTTTTTAATATACCTCTAATGTCACTCACGATGTGTAGCCAAATCAGGTATATACACATTCCCATTTTGCCTCCGGATTATGGTTCTAATGTTGTTCAGAGTGCGGAGCACTTCGGCAAGGACATTCGGCTGAGCTCAGTCGAAGCCCTCAGTGCAAGCCAAACAAAAACCACCTTTTTATTTAGGCGGTTTTTTGGTAGAATAAGGGTAAAGGGTCGATAATTAATTAGTTAAGTTATTTTATCAATTTTATGGCTAAGTTTGTTATAAAAAAGTCTGGCGAGAAAGAACCCTTTGATGCGAAAAAAATTGAAGTATCAATTATGGCCGCTGCTTCAGAAGCTAATCTCCCGAAGGAGCGAGCGGATGGAGTGGCAAAACAAGTTTCAAGCGTAGTAATACAGTTGGCAGAAGGAAAAGAGGAGATAACCACGGCAGACATTAAAGCAAAGATTCTTAGCGAGTTAGACGTTCTCGAACCTTCTGTTTCAGAGGCTTGGAGAAAGTACGAGCAAGGGAAAGGAAAGGTTTAGCACAGGTTATTTTTTATTTTTCAACAAATGTAGTGAGATTTTTCCTCGCTATAAATTTTAGGGTGTTAGAGAGTGGTTTTGACAGTCCACCCGTGGCTTATTTTAATTTTAAAAATAGTGAGTAGCGGGGCGAAGTAGAATTTGACAAACTAAATTCGTGGACTCAAATTCGGTATAAAATATACTCATTTTGTCGTTGGATTATAGTTCTAACGTTATTTACAATTCGAAACTGGAAGAACAAAAACATGAAAAAGATTTGGATCATACTAGGTATCTTCGCTGTGGCGGCTTTAGGCATCTTGCTTATTGTCACTCAGACAAAAAGGTCGCCAAAGGGCGATTTTTTGGTTTGGGGCGAATAAGGGTATTGACAAGAGTATGGTTATGGGTGTATATTCATAATAGAGGGGAAGCAATAATAAAAGGTCGTTCCTCTTACTAATAAAAATTTAATTATTGTAAAAATTATGCCAAGACGAGACGGAACTGGGCCTTGGGGAATGGGGGCAGGCACCGGTTGGGGATTAGGTCCTTGCGGAATGGGTTTTAGACGAGGATTTGGTCGTGGCTTTGGTAGATTCTGGAGATTTGGTTCGGAAATTAAGCCAAAGGACGAAAAACAAATATTAGAGGAAGAAGCTAAGATTTTAGAAGAGGATTTGAAATCCGTTAAAGAGCGACTTTCTGAACTCAGCGCCCAAAAATAAAAGAAGGCCGAGAACCCAGCCCTTTCTTTCGAGAGGGCTGGGGAGACCTTCTTCAATTATAAGGTTATCATTAAGTTTTAATAATTTCAATTTATGGTTAGACCACGACTCTGCCGAAGAATAAGATTTAATCCCAATGTAACTTATTTTAAACCTCAGGGAGTACCGATGAGGCATTTAGAGATTATTGAATTAACCGCCGAAGAAGCGGAAGCATTGAGATTGAGAAATATCAAAGATTTAGAGCAGGAAGAAGCTGCTAAAAAGATGAAT
>Ga0172366_10004949_pt1 | contig 10523 bp, 9 predicted proteins | sample LakKivSesite69cm_FD_114533 | JGI IMG/M metagenome (GOLD analysis project Ga0172366, IMG submission 114533) | Sediment microbial communities from Lake Kivu, Rwanda - Sediment site 69cm | ecosystem: Environmental > Aquatic > Freshwater > Lake > Sediment | place: Rwanda: Western Province, Lake Kivu...
CGTATAAGTACAGAGTAAATGTATGCTGTTCTAGCGGTTGTTTGTCTATTGGCGCATTAAAGGTATTAAAGGCGTTTGAAGATGCCGTTAAGGAATTCGGTGTCGATAGGGAGTGCAAGGTTTCTAGGACAGGCTGTTTAGGAACCTGCTATGTAGGTCCAGCTGTACTCATAGAACCTGGGAACTATCTCTACCAAAACATTACTTCCGAAAATGCTCGAGAAATAGTAAAGGAGCATATAGTTAAAGGTGTGCCCCCCAAAAATCTACTGTACAGTAACGAGGGGTTCTTTAATAAACAGCTCAGACTCGTTCTTAGAAACGCTGGTAAGATAGATCCTTTCAGAATTGAGGATTATATAGCTGTGGGGGGATACTCAGCGCTGATCAAATGTATAACCAAGATGAGCTCCCAAGAGGTTATCGATGAAGTATCTGCTAGTGGTCTAAGGGGTCGCGGTGGTGCTGGTTTCCCGACAGGCCACAAATGGACTTTTGTCTTAAGAGCTCCAAGCTCCCCCAAGTATGTGGTAGCTAACTTGGATGAAGGAGATCCAGGTGTGTTCGCAAATCGAACGCTTGCTGAAGCCGACCCGCATTCGATAATCGAAGGTATGCTCATAGCTGCTTATGCTGTAGGATCGGAACGCGGTTACATATACATAAGGGCTGAATACCCTCTAGCTATTCAGACTCTTAAAAGGGCTATAGAGCAGGCAAAGTCGCTAAGCATTCTGGGTGGAAACGTTCTTGAATCCTCATTTAAGTTCGATGTTGACATAAGGTTGGGGGCGGGAGCATTTGTAGCTGGTGAAGAAACAGCTATACTTGCCTCAATAGAAGGGCGCAGGGCTATGCCGCATCCGCGTCCACCATACCCGGCCCCCTCTGGCTTATGGGAAAAGCCAACCCTCATACAAAACGTTGAAACTCTAGCTAACATACCATTAATAATAATAAATGGTGGAGCGTGGTTTTCGAGGATTGGTTCCCCCGGGTGTAGTGGAACTAAATGTTTTTCACTTACTGGTAAGGTTAACAACCCTGGGTTGATTGAGGTGCCTATGGGGATTACATTGAGGGAGGTTGTATTCGATATAGGCGGAGGGATACCTGAGGGTAGGAGGCTTAAGGCGATTCAGGTAGGCGGACCTTCCGGTGGGTGTCTTCCAGAAGATCTGCAGGACCTTCCGATAGATTACGAATCCCTAACCAAAGCTGGAGCTATAATGGGCTCAGGCGGGATAGTTGTAATGGACGACGAGTCTTGTATGGTTGATACTGCTAAGTTCTTCACAGATTTTTGTGTAGATGAATCTTGTGGCAAATGTGTTCCTTGCAGAGTGGGTCTTCTTAAGTTGAAGGAGATATTTGAAGGGATTATGAGGGGAGAGGGTAGTCTGGAAGATTTAGCCCTCCTAGAAAAATTGGGTGGCATTATTAAGGAGGCTAGCCTATGCGGTCTCGGTCAGACAGCGCCAAATCCTGTTCTTACAACGTTACGCTACTTTAAGGATGAATATGAAACACATATTGTTGACAAGAAGTGTCCGGCAGGAAAGTGTTTTAGAAATGAAAAAGAGTTGAGCGGGACATGAATGTTAGAACCATTAAGCTGAAGATAGATGGCAAGGAGGTTATCGCCAAAGAGGGTTACACAATTCTTGAAGTTGCTAAAGAAAATGGAATCTCCATTCCAACACTATGTTATTTAGAGGGATTGTCTAGTTTAGGGGGATGCCGCCTCTGCCTCGTTGAAGTGAAAGGGTCACCGAAGCTCTTTCCCGCGTGTACAACACCAGTCAGCAACGGGGCGGAGGTTATAACAGACTCGGACAAGCTATTTGAAGTTCGTAAGATGAATGTAGAACTTCTCCTTTCCGAGAGAACTCATATATGTTCGGTCTGCGTAGCCAATGGCAGCTGTGAACTTCAAGAGATGGCTACAAAGCTGGGGGTGGACCATGTCAGGTTTAAGCGCGAATGGACCATGCACAAGATTGACTCCTCTCACGAGCGTTTGGTGTTAGACCCGAACAGATGTATTCTTTGTACACGCTGCATCAGGGTTTGTGACGAAGTGGAAGGTGTTCATACACTCGACTTAAAGATGAGGGGAAAGGATTCACAAGTTATCATTGACCTCGACGAGCCTTGGAGCTCCTCCACCTCCTGTACCTCATGCACAAAATGTGCCACAGTCTGCCCTGTAGGGGCTATATACATCAAGGGTGAAACCCTTTCTGAAACAAAGGATAAGGAGCTACCTAAATTCGTTCTGGGAAGGAGACTTCGGTAGATGGAAACTGTGAAAAAAATTAGGTTGGCAACCGTCTGGTTAAGCGGCTGTTCAGGATGTCACATGTCATTTCTCGACCAAGATGAACGTCTTATAGAGCTGGCTGAGAAGGTTCAACTAGTTTATAGTCCCCTCGCGGACATTAAAACTTTCCCAGAAGATGTTGACATAACTCTTATTGAAGGTGCTGTGGGAAATGAAGAACAGTTAAGTTTGCTTAGACATGTGAGGGCGCGCACAAAAATTCTTGTCTCATTAGGCGATTGCGCTGTCACAGGAAATGTTACCGCCTTAAGAAATGCGTTGAATAACAGTGCTAGATCCGTCCTTCAAAGGGCATATGTGGAAACCGCCCATGTGAACCCTCAAATTCCAACAGATGTTCCGAAACTGTTGGAACAAGCGTATTCATTGCATGAAGTAGTTAAGGTGGATCATTATATTCCGGGATGTCCTCCATCGGCGGATCTCATAAATTATGTCTTGACAGAATTGCTGTCGGGAAGGATTCCCAGCATGGAGGGTAAATTCAAATATGGTTGAAGAAGGTGCTGGGATGAACAACAAGATAGTAATAAACCCCATTACAAGAATAGAGGGGCATGCTAAAGTAACCATCTATCTAAAGGATGACGGATCTGTAAAGGAAGCTCGATTCCATGTTACAGATTTCAGAGGATTCGAAAAGTTCTGTGAAGGACGGCCGTTTTATGAAATGCCAAGCATCACCTCAAAGTCTTGTGGCATTTGCCCCGTCAGCCACTTGTTAGCTTCAGCGAAGGCATGTGATGAAATACTAGCTGTAAGCATACCTAGGACAGCCGTTCTCTTACGTCGCCTGATGCATATGGGGCAGATTATCCAGTCGCACGCTCTGAACTTTTTCCATCTCTCTTCACCCGATCTACTTCTAGGAATCGACTCAGACACATCTAAGAGACACATCTTTGGTTTAATAGAAGGTCGCCTAGATTTGGCTAGACAAGGCATTAGGCTGAGAAAGTTTGGGCAAGAGATAATAGAGTATTTGGCTGGGAAAAGGATCCATTCTAGCGACTGGATTGTACCTGGTGGTGTGAAGGCTGCCGTTTCAAAAGAAAAAGTCTATAATCTACTATCTAATTTACCAGGAGCCTTAGAGATTACGCTTAAAACAATTTCGATGTTCAAAGACTGTCTGAAGGGTTTAGAGGAGGAGATAGAAAACTTTGGAAATTTTCCAACATACTACATGGGTTTGGTAACCCGAGATGGCGGTCTCGAACATTACGATGGCGGAATAAGAATAGTTGATCCAGAAGACAGGATCGTTGCTGACCAGCTCGACCCCAGAAAGTATTTTGAATATATCGGGGAGGCTGTTGAACCATGGACCTATATGAAGTTTCCGTACTACAAGCCGTTAGGATACCCTAATGGAGCATATAGGGTAGGTCCTCTTGCTAGACTTAACATAGTATCGCATTGTGGCACACCTCTTGCGGATGAAGAACTTAAGGACTTTAAGCAATTTGGTAGGAATGGAGTCGTCCATAGCACCTTCCTATACCATTATGCACGCTTAGTGGAAATCCTGTTCTGCATCGAACGTGCTAAAGAGATTCTCGAAGACCAAGAGATTTACTCAGGCGATGTCCAAGCTAAAGCATCTGCCAACAGAAGTGAAGGGATAGGGGTGGCGGAGGCTCCGAGAGGAACGTTGATCCATCACTATAAAGTTAATAAAGAAGGTATAATAAGCTGGGTTAACCTGATCATCGCAACAGAGAATAACAATATTGCTTACAACATGGCTATAACTCAGGTTGCTAGGAAATACATTAATGGGAAACGGCTGAGTGAAGGTTTACTCAATAGGGTTGAAGCGGTTATCCGAGCATTTGACCCATGCTTAAGTTGCGCAACACATGCTTGGGGAAGTATGGCTTTAGATGTCCAACTCTTTGATTCTGAAGGTAACTTGAGAGACAGGATGACCCGCTAAAGAAAAAGTTAATGAGGATACTCATAAGGAGATAGCCTACATGGGGGAAGTCTTCACTGTTAAAGAATAACGTGAGAAAGGCGTAGCGACAAATCTCCTTGATGTTGCAGTAGATCTTTTCAGAAGGAATGGAGGAAGAGCAATCTACATAACCAACCTTTGTCCGCACGCTCCTCACCAAATCTGCAGAAAACTTTTTCCAAGCCTATGGTTACGGACAACATGCCTATAGGAGCATCATAAGACTGACTGTTAGTGAAACATCAGGAGACTTCAACCAAGACTACTATAGATACGATCCACATACTTCAATTAGGAGTGTAGACTGGGGAGATATCCCCAATTTCATAGCTCTCTTAAACTATCCTCACCCATGGATTATACGAGCTTACAGCCTTGGTCTCATTGGATACGCGGTCTTCGATGAGCTTGGAAGATCTTTTATGGATTTCATGAAAACTCAAACAGAGCAACATATGCCTCGTTCTTGAAGATAGCAAACATAGAATGGTGGGAACCGCATATTCCTCGTCTCTTGGATCAAACTAGAACGATATATCTTTTCTTCTATAGCCTTCTTAATGTGAGTAGCAGTTATATAATTAGAATTATCTTGGGCAGCATAGAAGCTATAGCTTCTCGGATAATGTCTGCTATTTCGGCAAATCTCGTGGACATCTTCTCCTGGTCTTCGGCTAATCTGGAGCCATACTCAATTATTTTTGTATCCAGTTTTTCAAGATTTCCTCTTTTGTCCCCATCGACTTCAGGAACTCGATCATCTTTGAACGTAATTCTTCAGTGACTTCTTCTTTTTCGTTGTATAGGTTTCGAGTCTCATTTGGATCTGTAGATAGATTATATAGTTCCGATTCAACCCTCCTTCCCAATTCATCCTTGGGCGGAGCATTTATCCCAGCCGCCAAGAGGGCCCAATCCTTCGAGGTTACAGTTATCCATAAAGGCAGTCTCTGCCCGACTAGGCTTGACGAACTCACAGCGATCTCTGTCTCTTGAGTTGCTTCGTCTCGTATTATGGGAAGAAGCGATTTTGCTTGTACTGTTGGGGGAGGATTGATACCTGCCAGTTCAAGGATTGTCGGCATCAAATCTGGCGATTGGACAAGAACTTCGCATCTGCCATGCTGAGCCCCTTCTGAGTCTGGCAACATTATTATTAACGGTATGCGTGTAACCTCTTCATAGAGATGACCGCTCTTTCCGATATATCCATGTTCGCCGAAGTAAGTTCCATGATCCGAAGTGAATATTACAGCCGTATTCTCAAAGAGACCTAAATCCTCAATCTTCTGTAAGAGCATCCCAATCCACCGGTCAACCATCGTAACCTCGCCCGCGTATAACGCTCGAAGATGTTTTAACTCCTTCTCAGTTAGTTCGGTGGCCGCTGGTCTTTTGATACCCGGTAAAATAGATCCTCCAAAAACTACGCCGCCCTTCCAGTCTGGATCATACATGTCAGCGTACCATTTAGGCGGGTCCCAAGGTTCATGCGGATCAAACGTATCTATATGCAGAAAGAACTTTTCATGTTGGTCGTAGTTGAGTTCAAGCCATTTGGTCGCGGCAGTCATGGTCTGCGCAACAGAATAGTCTTCTTCAAATATACGTGATGAGATGTTCTGGAGGTACTGAGCCCCAAATGCCTTTTGATGTTCTACCGGATCCTTAGTGGGATTCGTCATATATCGATCATGTTCCTGGCCTCTTATCCACCACCATCCATCAAAGCCCCTATCGAAGTAGTGTCCATCTCTTATCAGGTGCCAGGTATCCACGATCAACATAGTTGTGTATCCTGCTTGGCGTAGAAGCTGCGATAATATAACTTCATCTCTTGGAAGTGGAGACCACACGGAATATGTGAATGTATAGCGGCCTGTAAATAGGTCGTGTCGATTAGGTATTGTTGGAAATGATGCAATATAAGCCCTATCAAAGACCATGGATTCTCTAGCAAATTTGTCTAGGCGTTCTGTGTGAATCCAGTTGTTTCCATAGCATCCGAGATAGTCGCGTCTAAATGTATCAGAAACAATCTGAATAATATTCATCTTGATAACAAACCTCCTAAAAGATATTTTTAATAATCCTTTTTTATGTTATTTACTTTTCGGTGAAAAATAAGACATCATAATGAAAAGATGCGTTTTTATTCTTTAATTTTCCAATAGAAAGACTCGGGTTCTGATATATTTCTCCATATTATGTTGACTCGCCTGAAACTTCTTTAAAATAAAAGAAGCATGAAGCGAAGGGTGAAGTAGAAAGGAAATAGCTAATCTTCTAAGGCCTATTCTAGTAACTCATCTCTCCTCCTTCGTCTCGCTTAATTTAGCTGCAGATCTTTAAAGAGTATATATACATATGTGCAGGTTTTACTGAATTTGTCACGGGCGTTAATAGTTATGCCATGAACTCGCTTTCTTCCCTCTTTTCGCCATACTCCCTCGCTCTCCTATTTTTTTCACCCTTTTTTTGGGGTGGTGGAGACCATTTCTGTTCAACTTCGATGAAAGTAGCACCTATATAACCGCAATCAAGGCACTTACGCATTTGCAGTCCCCCTTTACCTCCTAGCCAAAGGTCATTTCGATCACTGAAACATATAGGACAACGAAGCACAAATTTTTCCTTTCCTTTACGCTTCTTTTCACTCCGCTTTTTGCTCAAAGTTCTCCCTTATTTCTATGACTTTTTTACCCCGTTAAAATTTTCGGTTTGAGGTACACATGTATATACAAAGAATAAAAAGGATACATAATCTCATCGGGCCATTCTTCTGATGCTGTTAAGATAAGTATTTATGGTCAGCATGTCTGAGAGAGCATATGAAGAGCTCGAATTGAGCCGACCTATATATAAGGGGGGTCTATGGCCCGAAGAGACGAACGTCTAAAGGATGGGAGAGAGAACTTTGCCTTTCATCCATAAACGCCTGTCTCACCATTATCCACTCCGTCTCTATGGACTCTTTTTAACTCTTTAAGCTACTAGATTGCTAGGAATTTAACCTCTTTTTTCGAGGATGAGAGATTAGAACGGTTTATTATGGTTGATAGAAGCGTCCTTTATGGATAATTGTTATATGAAATTGTTAGATTTATAAAGACGTTAAGTCAAGGCTTATTATTGGTTCTCGTTTAGGGGTTGATGGAAAATGTATGATGTGATAATTATTGGTTCTGGACCGGCAGGCTTAACCGCTACTATCTATGCGAGCAGAGCCAGGTTTAAGACCCTTGTTGTCGCCGGAGCAATGTGGGGTGGACAACTGATGCTCACAACGGAAGTAGAGAACTTCCCAGGATTTAAGAATGGAATTCTTGGGCCTGATCTTATGGATAACATGCTGAAGCAAGCTGAACGCTTAGGCGCCGAGATAGTCTTTGAAGACGCCACCTCTGTAGACTTCTCATCCAAGCCTTTGAAGGTAAAAGTGAGAAACAAAGTATATGAAGGGAAATCCGTTATCATCGCCACCGGCGCCTCCCCCAGATGGCTGGGCTTAGAAAGTGAAAACCGGCTGAGAGGCAGAGGCGTCTCGACCTGTGCTACGTGCGACGCACCCTTATTTAAGGATAAGAAAGTAGTTGTTATGGGAGGAGGCGACACAGCAGTCGAGGAAGCTCTAGCCCTCTCCAAATTTGCAAAGGAAGTCAAAGTTATCCATAGGAGGGACAAGTTGAGAGCTTCCAAGATTCTTCAAGAACGAGCTTTAAAGGACCCAAAAATCGGGTTCATCTGGAACAGCTCAGTCCAAGAAATCTTAGGTAAAGATAGAGTCGAAGGTGTTAAGCTAAAGAAAGTTGGTTCAAATGAAGAGTTTGAACTTGAGTGTGATGCTGTCTTCATAGCAATCGGCCGCAAACCGAACACTGAAATCTTCAAGGGTCAGATAGAACTGGACGAAAATGGATACGTTGTTGCTAAGGATTCTACAAAGACCAGCATAGAAGGGGTCTTCGTAGCAGGCGATGTACAGGATTATCGTTATCGTCAAGCCGTTATGGCAGCTGGGGCGGGATGTAAAGCCGCCTTGGACGCAGAAAAATATTTAGAGAGTGGATCTTAGTAGTAGATCCATATCTTCCGCATAGACGAAAAATACAGACGAGTCAATCGAATATTTTCCATATGTTTTCTATCAAAAATAAGGTGATAAAAAAAGAATTGGATGTAAGATGAAGTTTATTATCCTTCAAAAGATTAGGAGAGATGTTCCCATCGATATGTTGGCCAGACTGCTTCCGGCGCAGTTCAAGTATCTAAATGATCTGGAGAAGGGAGGAAAGATTGAGGTGTCATATCACTTAGTGGGTCAACAAGGCAACCTCTTGATAGTTGATGTAAGTTCAGATGAGGAACTTTCGAGGATAATCGGCGAGGACCCATTATTTTTCCACAGCGAAAGAGAAATCTATCCTCTAACCACGCGAGAGACCCATAAAAGATATTTGAAGCAACTACTCGGAACTTAAGGACTAAAAAGAGAGAAAGAGACGAAAAACAGCGTTAATAGATATGTCATTCTGTAAATCAAAGTCTTTCGATGAGTCTCTGTTTCATCTGTTCATGGGCTATTTCATTTAAACCTTAATGGTCGTTAATCTCATAGTCACTATCCGGGATCTGAAGACAAAAAGAATGAGGCGATACTGGCTGTAACTGACGCTCTATATTTAAGTAGAAACTTTTATGGCTTGGACAGGGCATTGGGTTTCACATGCGAGGCATTGTATGCAATCTCCCTCTCTAGCTGGATCGGATTTCTTCTTGGAGGCTGGATGCCCAGGAGTGTCCACCCATTCGAACACGCTTACAGGACAGACTTCAATGCAGACGCCGTCTCCCTCACAGATGTCCCAGTCAACTGCGACATTGGTTCCATGTATGCCAAGCTTTTCAGGGGGTTCCACAGGTCCCCAGACGTTATGACCGTTATGTTGACCAGTAACCTTCCGATTCTTCTGGAAATCGAGATCTATAGGCAAAGATGCCTCACCTCGATTTATGGGTTGGCGGATGAAGATATTAATCTTTCTGTTTGGTGGATCCTGCGTCTTTATGGCATCCTTTCTAATATTACTTCCACTCGTCCTTTTTTTAAGCCTCTTAGAATAGTTAATTCAGATCTATTGCCAGGTTTCTTTTCCATTAAGATGTTTTGTAAGTCTTCGACGCGGTCTACGCCTTTTTTATCGAATTCTAAGATGATGTCGTTTTGTCTTATTCCAGCCTTCTCGGCAGGGCTGTCAGATGTAACATTAACTACAAGTACGCCCCTATCCGCTGGCAACTCGTAGTAGTCAGCCACATCTTTAGTTATGGTTAAGCCGCTTATTCCAAGCCAAGGGCTCATTATGGAGCCGTGAACTATTATCTCCCTTGCGCATTGTTTAGCTGCATTTACTGGTATCGCAAAACCTATGCCCTGAGCAAAAGGGATTATGGCTGTGTTGATCGCGACCACTTTCCCCTCAGTATCTATGAGTGGTCCTCCACTATTGCCAGGATTAATGGCAGCATCAGTTTGAACCAGATTCTTAAAGGCTCCCTCTTCTGAATGGATCGTTCTGTTTAATGCGCTTATCACACCTGAGGTAACAGTGGGGCCACCGGTCAAACCGAAGGGATTACCAATAGCAAAGACTCTCTGACCGACCCTCAACTTATCCGAGTCTCCAAGATCAGCCGCTATTAGCTTATTCGCATTGATCTTGACGATGGCGACCTCATCGCTTCTGCAGGCTCCTACGAGTTTTCCCTCTAGCACGCGACCATCAGTCATAGTCACAACAATCCTCTCAGCTTTTTCTATGACGTGATTATTGGTTAGGATGTAGCCTTCTTCATCAAATATAAAGCCCGAACCCATACCCTTTACGGGAACAACTCGGTAGAAAACATCATGGAACACTCTTAAGGTATTTACGTTGACAACGCTTTTAGTCACTTTCTCTATTAGTTCAACTACGCTATCTTCTTCCATCGTGTTTCCCTCCGTTATACACTATAAGATACGATAATGAAAAACTTTTTGGGACGCTTTTAAGGGTTACGAGAATATTGAACAACTTCCAGACTAGAGACATGATGAAGCGTTTAAACCGATACTTTGAAGGTAAGGTTGAGATTCCGAGAATAAGAGTAGGTCAAAGACAGACCATAGAAACCCTAATTAATAAGGAAGCGTTATTGTTAGCCAAGTTTCTGAGA
>Ga0172366_10004950_pt1 | contig 10522 bp, 11 predicted proteins | sample LakKivSesite69cm_FD_114533 | JGI IMG/M metagenome (GOLD analysis project Ga0172366, IMG submission 114533) | Sediment microbial communities from Lake Kivu, Rwanda - Sediment site 69cm | ecosystem: Environmental > Aquatic > Freshwater > Lake > Sediment | place: Rwanda: Western Province, Lake...
AATAGGAAACTCTAAAAATGATCCTTGATATAATAACGTGGAGTTAAACAAAGTAGATAATTCCTCTCTACCATTGCTAGTCTTTTGAAAAGTAACATCCTTACTAAAGCTATACGGTATACCATCTATAGTAAAATATGAATATCTAGGAATTGTATAGGACCCTGGAGCAAGGGTGGAAGGTGCAACCGCACTAAAACTTAAAACGCTAGTTTGAAATCCAACAGGATTATAATTAAGCGATTTAACTATCTTATTCATATTCTCATAAATTTGAGATTGTGAATACAAACTTTCACTACCCGTTTTGTTTAGATAGTATAATAAAACACTATAACTATAAGCAATAACATCTAACAGCGTGTTAAAGTTACTACCCTCGTAAATCTGATCTGTAAATACACCGCCCTCATTGAGGCGTTGAATCATTAGCGATTTCAGGGAAGTAGCGTCAAAAGCAGCATAGGAATTGGAAGGCAAATCCCAAGGATTATTTAAAAGTTCGTTGGCCATAGTTAGTTAAAATAATATCCGGAATCGCTTAAAACTCCTTTAAGACCAACTCCTTGTATATTTAAAGCAGGAACGTCAATAACCAGAGAAATATTATATTGATTGTTGTCGAAATCTGGATCTACATTTATATTTCTCGTCCTAATTCTTGGTTCAAATCTCTGCACACCAGAAAAAATAGCTTCACCAATTAAGCGGGCATTTGTTGTAGTCAACCCTGTAAAGAGATATTGCACCAAATTTAACCCATAAACAGGGTTTAATATTTTTTGACCAGGTATAGTTGTAAACAAATTAAATAGACTATTTTTAATAGCTTCTAAATTTACTGAGTTTTGTATGTCTTTTATTTCTTTTCTTTTTAATAACTGTTTGTTTTTAGTATAGTTTAGCTCTATATCCAATCTTAGATCCTTATAAACGACCTCTTGTTTTGGTATAGATAAACCATCAATTACAATAGCAGCCATATTATTATTTATATGATGATATTTGTTCTAAAAGTAGCTGCAAAGCCATAAGTATTTAATATGAACAAATTTGTCAAGCTTTATGAATCTGCAATTCAAAGGTTTACTAGAGGGGGATTTCTTACTGGCGATTTGGTAAAGTTTGTTGATAACCCGTTTGGAGATGAGTTTTTTAAAGATCAGGCGCCTAACTTTGTTGCTAAAGCAAAGTCGTTCCTTGACAGTGGTTTAAATATGAGAGTTAGTGCTGTTAAACCAGTAAGACCTTCAACACAACCAGGCAATATACAGGATGAAGCTGATAAGTTTTTAATTGATATTACCTTGGAATTAGCACCTGGCTGTTACAAAGATTTCATTACTTTGCCTGCCCATCTCATTCAACCTTTTGAAACTTATCCTAATCTAGCCCCTGTACCTGATAGTTTAAAGAGAAAAGGTGATCTTAATATCGATCCAAAACAGGTTGAAATAAAAGATCAAGAAGAACTAGTTCAATCACCACACCGTCAAACCAGAACAAGTGATACCGGTAATGGTAAAGATTCCCCTGGGGACAGGGAACTGAACAATACTAATGTTACAATTCCTAGTTCACCGGCGGTAGGCGAAAGAAGCCCCGAGGTAAGTAAGGGAACTGCCCGCTATCTTCCTAAGCGGTAATTTCAGATAAAGCTAACATTAAGCAATAAAAATTAATTTCTTGATCCAATACAAAAGACGATCTATACATGTATTCTCCTATAGTAATTAACCATAGCTTTTTTTGATTTTCTTTTAAACTAAAATTACCATTACAAATAGTATCAAAAACAGATTTCATAAGAATAGGGTAATCCCCGTTAAATGTAGCTTCATTCTCAATAATATATTTTCTTGCATTTAAGACTTTTTTATCCAAGATTTTTGCAATAATATTTTCACCAAACTCTGATTGTACATTTAAGTCAGGAATTACTACATTGCTCGATATACTATATTTCTGCATCTCATTGATACACTTTCTAACGTCAGGAAAATATTTACGTATTAGATTGACAAGTCTATGTTTATTATCATCATCTACTTTAACGTTTTCCTGTTTAAGTATATAAAAACACCTCTTTACTACACCGTGTAGATCGGGGTCTAAGTCAATAGATTGACAACGACTTTGTAATGGAACAATAACTCTATGCTTATAATTACAAGTAAGTATAAACCTACAATGACCGGCATATTCTTCGAGAACATTACGAAGTGAGCGCTGTGCTTCTATTGATGCCATACCATCTATTTCATCTAATAAAACTATTTTCTTTTTACCGTTAAAACTTTTTGTACGGCTAAATCCAGTAATATCATTTCTTACCTTATCTATGCCAACCTCTGAGCAATTTTGGTATATATTTTCCGCATCTAATAAATTAATTAATATTTTTGCAGTAGTTGTTTTACCTATCCCTGCATGACCGCAAAACAGAATATTTGGCACCTCGTCATTTTTTATGAATCCTTGCAATATTTTTCTATTATGATCGGATAGTACTACATCTTCTAATACTTTTGGCCGGTATTTTTCTGTCCAGATTTTATCAACATCCATAACAATTATTTTCCACTACTACCAAAACCTTGACTACCTCTATCCGTTTGTTGGACTTTGCCCCAATCCACATTAATCTGGACGTTATAATGAAGAACAAGCTGTGCAACTCGATCCCCCTTCTTAACGATATAGTTTTCATTACCGTGATTGTATAGCAATACTCCTAAGTCTCCGCGGTAATTCTGGTCAATAACACCGGGATGGGCCAAAATACCGTGCTTGAAGCTTAACCCAGATCGTGATCCAACCCCCAGCCAATACCCAGGCTCAAGATAGGCCAACGTCAATCCTATCGGGACTACCTTTCTGTCCTTGGCTAATATCTGAGTATCCTCTACTGCAAAAAGATCCCACCCAGAATCTGAGTCAAAATTTTTCTTAGGCAATTGAGCATCTGGGTGTGTCTTTTCAAATCTCATGTACGGTTGAAAAGAAGGTAAAGCTGATTCAGAGGTATAGCTCATACTTAAATATAACCTATTGTATAATGTTTTCAATAGATAAATAGTGTATGGAAGAAAAAGAGTTTAGTGTTAATGACTTAATAAATCAATTAAAGGTGGGCGCCGATAATGCTAAGAAACTAGCTAATACGGAAGACTTTACATTGCCTAAAGAACAGTTAGAAAATTTTGTTTTAAATAGCACCGGTAAGCTAGTAACTCAGGGGTTGGAAATAGTTGAAGGGGTTAAGGAGTATGTTATGAATAACCCGGAAAGCCGGGAAGTGGAAGCTTTATCTGAAGCATTGAAGGCTGTGGCCAGCGCACTATCAGTTATAAAAGACATCCATATTACTCAGGTAAAAAGCGGTACCGCAAAAGAATTAAAGACCATGGAAATAGAGGCTCGCAAGCAGCTCAAAGGCGAAGAACAAAAAGAAAAATTCTTAATGAGTCGGGATGAAATTTTTAAAAAGATAATGGAAGATGCCAAAGTAATAGAAGCAGAGGCTGTAAATGTCACCCACACTATTTCAATCAGCTCGCGCCCAGTACCCCGCGAGTAGTTAACTCTGACTTTACATCCTGTACCCTGTTAAAGAGAATATCTTGGTTAATAGGAGTACCTTCAACATCAACAGAAATATCAATATTAGGGACAAACTGAATATTATTAGAGCTTGACCGTGGATTGTATGAAGAGTATAGCTCTATTACGTTGTATAATTCTTTAAATTGTTGTCGTAGTTTTTGGTTTAAACTACTTACTATTTTTTGTATTCTTGGGAAATGCTGGGAATCAGGTATTAAATTATCCCCATGGGACTGGGTACTGGTACTGACCTTTTCTTGTATATTTTTTATATTTTTTCTAAAAAGTAGATTGACCTTTTTGCTCATTTCTGCATGAAGTAGTTGCGTATAGGGGCTAATTTTATTTGTCAACGACGATCCATACCGAAGCGGGGCCACTATATTTTCACCAGTTATATCGTTTACTATCTGAGTGCTGTCGTCATAATAATTTTCTTGCTTGGTCAATGACCCTACACAATCACTAAAACTATTATAAAAAGTACCTCCATTAGTTTTTATTAAAACCTGGTTTCTAACCTCCTCCAAGGAACGATTAAATTGATTTATCCAGTAAGCTGAAAACTGTGCGGGCATACTCTTCATCTTATTGTCTAAATCAACAAAGAAATCGGTCTGAGCTTTAATTACATCGTTTGATACCTTGGTCTTATTAAATCTAATAGCATCTTCCAATTCTGACTGATACGACTCAACCGTGTCTAAATAGTTGGTTGCTTGTTGATAAAAATCTTTTTTGTAAAAAAGATTAATGTTAGTAAGGTATGGATCAATTGTACGTTGGCTCATATAACTGTATTATATACTTTTTGTTGTTCAGTTGTATAGGTTTTAGTGCATATTAAATTATTAAAATATTGACCCTTACAAAAGCAATGCTCAATCTTAACTATAAGATAAGTACCCATGACTTTATTATCAAAACTATTATCGATAGACGAATCATTTCGTGAAATAGTAATAAATTTTCCTGCAGTTCTAGCAGTATTGCCGCGGGCGCGAAATGATATTGTATTATTTAAGAAAATGCCCGCTAACAGAGCACGGTTTCTGCCGGAATTTAATCTTTGAAAATTATCTGTATTTGGGTTATAATGATGTTTTATATTTTTATGTAAAGTGCGGATCTGATTATAAACTAAATCTGATTTTGCAGCCCCATTAACCCCTTTAAATCCAGCTACAAAATTTCTATCATAAATATCGTTGTTCTTATATATATTATTTTCAGCTAAATCTATTGTAAACATTTTTTCAGCCGGATTATAATTATGAACAACATGGGTGACCATATTCTCCTGGGTATCTATGGCAGTCATATTAGCAAATTGAAAATTTTCTATAAAATTATAATCTGCTAAATCATTACTCATTAATGACACGGATGAATTTCGTGAAGGTTGTTCATTATAGGAATCTTGAGTGGTTTGATTAGGGAAAGTAAAGTTTTCTATTAATCTACTGCCTCCTAAATCACCCAATGAAGCGTTCCCTCGGTAATAAGCCTGCTTAAAATAATTAGTCACTGGAATTAATGTCCAAATTTCTCCACGTTCCTTACGTAAAATACACGGGGAATGATCGCTGGCTGGTCCGCTTACATGGTAATCTAGTAAATATTTTATATCATCTAATGCCTTGTAAGATGGTATACTGCTGTAAAAGATGTTTGATGCTCCATAATCCCAGTCCTGACTGAATTTCTGAGGTAATTCGTAATCTTCAAAAAAGGCTTTATCTATAACTTGCTGTATAGCTGCACCTGTGGAGATACTTCTATCGGTATTACTGGTGCCTGTCCTATATTTGCCTGTGCTAAAATAAGAATCTTTCTCACTTAGCACTTCAAAACAAAAATCACGAAAAAATAACTTTTTTAGTTTTACATCGTTATTACTAGAGGTTATATCCTCATAATTGTATATACTATATTTGTACGTTAAGCACCCGTTATCATTAGGAATACTTTCTTCATAGTCTCCGGTTTGCTCGACTTGTGGACAAATATTAACTACCAAATAGTCCCTACCATCGCCTCTAAAAGAATACGGTATAAAAGCCTCTTGTGTTTCACCAGTATCTCCACGTCCAAGAAACTGGGCACTCTCTAGTATGTCATCGTTATTTTCAAAAACTATATACCCCTCTGTACAAAACAGTTTTAAATCATCAACTATTTTTAGATCTGCAATAGCTGCAAACTTAATACCAGTCATTGCACCATCTCCATTCATTATGTACACACTAAACCTATAATTATTGTCCCCAATTTTTACTATGTCACCATTGCTCTGTGCAAGTGACAGATTTCTTATAACAGGGTTTATTTCGCTCATTGTAGTAGCTGTTGGCTAATACCGTTTAAAATAGTAGGTATTAATTCACGCTTAATAATTTTTAATGTTGTTCCTGGCGCTGGAAATTTAGTAGGGTTAATAATTTTGTTAGCAGCCACTACTAACCACCACAAATTCATAGTACGGTATTCATTGTAACTAATGGCTGTCCAGGGCATAATTCGATTAATTTTAATTGAGTAGTACGTCCCTTCTATTAGTTCATCCGGCAGATATATACTGGTTAAAATATTATAGTAAGACAGAGGTTTCTGATTGGATACTTCCGTGCTGTATACGCGGAATATGTTTTCATAACTAGTTCTTGATATATTATCAAATGTATCTTTTGGAAATGAACCTAGTGCAGATAAACTATTCATTATTGTAGCTCCCTAGATAAAGTTGGTATACCCACATTAAGGCTAGGTGAAGTAGAATTAGGAGCACTACCCGCAGGTAAATTAGGCCTGGTTGGAGTTATATAAGTACCAGACCTTTCATCAAAGAAAGGACTGCCGCCCGAGTACTGTACTTCATCAAAACTTGTTGTAATAGCAGTTTGTATAAGATCTAGAGGGTTAAAAGTAGCAGGCGCAGTTGTAATTATATTTTGTTTATCAGATAACATAGCATACAAAAAGTTTTGTGATTCACGTACAAGCGTTCTAATTACTATTGTAACATCATATGCATCAGGAATTATAGTATTTATAACAGTGTTTCCTCCTAATACAGGTACAGTAATATTCATTTTGCGGCGGGCCCCTCTAAAATTTACCTCTAATTGTTCAATATATGCATAGGGATGATACTTAATTCCCGGGATACTCACCTCATACATAACAGGGGGATCAATTAAATCTCTACTTCTTCTGTTTGGTCGGTTCTGATAGATAAGTAAGAATAAGAGCTGCCAATTTGCCACTACATCATTAAAATTAGCCCATCCAGTATTAATTAAAGGGAAATTAAATGTTATGTCATCGCCCGGCTCACCAAAGCTATAAAACTTAGGTCTTTCAATATAAACCCCCGGGGCTCCAATGTTTAACAGCGCTGCAGTGCCAGTTGCAACCCGTCTAACTTCTTCTGCTATTTCTCCTATTGAAGCTATATACCCGCCTGGTCTTACGTCTGAACCGCCAAATGCTTCATCTTTATCTTTAAAATTATTTGTTACTGAATTTTGTCTATTTTGAAAATAAGGAAATTTATAAAAAAATCCAGTATCTTCAGTAAGGTATAGTCCTTCATAAGGTTCTAAATAGTTACTTCCTAATGTCTGCACATTAAATCTGCTTATATCAGTATTTTGTCTTATATAGCCTAGTAAATTACTTGCAATATTTAAACCTGCTTTTGGTAAATAAGTGGGGTCGGTTGCGCCAATAATAGTACCTGCTATTGGAGGTATAACAGGACTTCTTATTCCCTGTCCTATTCCACCTATTAGTCCTCCTATACCTGAACCAATACCACCGAGTAAACTCCCCCCAACAAAACCAGCAATCCCGAAAATATTTGTTGCAATATTACTACCAATATTAAAAATATTTCCTATAGCATTAAATACACCAGTACTTTGAAGAGCTGTGAAAATACGATTACCTATGGCACCTCCAACAATTTGGCGCACCGGTGTTGGTAGGTTTCCCAGTCCAGCAACTCCCCCACCGGCTATGGAACTAACCGCTAACCCGTAGTAAATAGATTGTGCAACTAATGCATTAGTGCGGAGTCGTTTTTCTCTCAAGTAAATACATGGTACGGCTTGTCTGCCCTCTTTCTTAGTAGTTGTCCAATGAAAATTTTCAATTACATCGATTAGTGACAGGGAAAAACTATCTTGTTGAATGAATTGACCACCTGGACCAGTTACACCGGTAGGCACCAACCTGGGGGCACCTCTTAACTGTGGGTCAGGGGTACTGAAATTTGCAAAAGAATACAAGTTCATGTGATAAATCCTGGAGTCATAGGTGTATTAATTTGTTTTGAGCTTCTAGGTGCCATATATCCACGTATTGAACTTCTATAATTTTCAATAAAGTTTTCATTGGCCGGGTTATTGGGAGATATATTATTTAAATTGTTGTTTGTATTTGAAATTGATGTAGGTAAGTTTTTAAGTATGTTATTGGAAATTTCTATTAACTGATTAATAGAATTTAATAAAAAGGTATTATTTTTTTGTAAATTAGTTTCTAGTTTTTCTAAATTATTATTAATTGAAAGCAATAAATCTTCAGAAGCAGAAGAAAATTGTGCTGGAATGGTAGCTAAAGTCGACTCAACAACTGGTGCTTTCTTAAATATATCTTCAGTTGTTTCTAACGCAGGTGTAGGTATTTGTTGTTGTGCAACCTCTGGTACTTCGACTTCTTTTGGTACAGGTACTTCTGTGACCTGTGGTACTTCGATTTCCTTGGCTACCGGTACTTCTGTGACCTCTGGTACTTCAACTTCCTTAACTACTGGTACTTCTGTGACCTCTGGTACTTCGACTTCTTTTGGTACAGGTACTTCTGTAACTTCTGGTACTTCTACTTCCTTGGCTACCGGTACTTCAGTTATTTCTGGTACTTCGATTTCTTTAACTACAGGTACTTCTCTAATTTCTGCTTGAAGTTGGTTTTGAATACCATCAAAAGCATCTAAAATATTTTGAGTAGTCGCTTGAAAATTTTTAATATTCTCTGTATCGACAGGATTAAGTTCTGTGTTATTTTCAATGGATGATGGAGGTGTAACTGGTTTAGAAACTGTAGTGGGCTGCGGTTCAGATTTAGGTTGTTGCTCTATTTCCTGTTCAAGCGCTTTAAGAACCTTGTTATTACGTACCTCTAATTTGTTAATAGCACCCAATAAATCGGACAACGTCTTAGCTTCATCTAGAGGTTCTTCGGCCATAATAATATTTATCTACAATATTTTTTATAGAAGACTGTTAGATTTACCTGATTTCTTTTCCTTCTCTTCTGCCATGAATTGGTTTATAAACACATCACATTCCGCAGGAGTTAAGTCATCTAACTCATTATAATGCAACCCTATCTTATTAATAAGCAGATATTTTTTTCTGTATATACTCTGCGCATAAGGCAGAAAAATGGATTTTAGGAAGTAGAACAGAGTGTTATCATAAATTCTAAATCGAACAGACCTAAAATTACCAAGATTAGCTTTATTTTCGAGTAGAAATAAATTTAAACGAGTATCATTGATGTAGAGATATTTTTCTATACCTTCTTTTATTTCTGAGGTCAATCCTTTAATAAACTCAACATTTTCCTCCGAGCTAAAAATCTTTTTGACATTATTTAATTCTACAGACTCTATAATATTATCTAGGTTATTTTTTAAATATAACTCATTGCTTAATTTAAAATTAAAAATAAAATTATCTAATTGTAGCTGATTATTAGTAAATTTTAATTCCGAAAAATCAGATAATATCTTTAAAAGACTAATTTCTACGCTGCAAGGCCCTGTATTACTAGAAGCGTTATAGGTTAGAGTGTCTGAAATATTTACTGCTCTCAAAAAAGATAATATAAACCATTTATCGAATCTATTAAGCTTGGTAAAAATGTCTTTGTTTTGCAAATTATCTAAAATAATAGAATTAAAAATTTTATTTATTTCTAAATTATTGTCATTAATTAAATATTTCGACAAAACATCGAGCTGTTTTATCTTTAGCTCAGATATTTTGTAATAGTCCTTTAAACTGGGAACCCAACAATCCAGATAAAATTTATCCATAAATTAAAAGAATGCAGCAGCGTTATTAGGGAAATTATTCGAATTTTGTAGAGGTGAAACTACCGGGGTATATGTACCGTTAATAATACCACTAACATTATTAATAATATCGGCCAAAGGAAAATACATACTGTTTTCAATTGCATAATTGGTAAATGAAAAATTAACTTCATACCCGGTAGCTGCTGCAGGCTCTTGATTATAATCTAGAGTAAAATTATTAATAGTAGTAGGTACACAATTATAAAATGTAAATACCTTTCTAGGAATCTGACTAACATTTTGGTAGCTCCTGGTATAACACAATAAAGTAATATTTGATTTTACATTAAAAAAGCTTTTTCTCCCTGGTACATCACCGGGGTAAGCTACATACCCGTAATGACTGGCCAACATTACCCACGGGCGCATGATAAAATCTATAAAGCTAGTATTTGTTTCTAAGAACTTCAATCGCAGCTGATTAAGACTATAACCGGCACGATTTTCAGAAATTATACCGGGTATAAAGCCTCGATTATTTTCAACGGCTACATCTGAAACACCGTATGACTCTCCAGGTACTTGAGCACCCTGGGCAAAAACACACCCGATAACTTTTTGAAAGGGGAAACTTGTTAGTAAGGTCTTGGCCTGGTCAATATCATACCCTCTTCGGGCACCATCATTTCGTTCTAATCCTTGTAGTATACTACTTCTTAAGCTAAAGGGGTATGAATCAATAACAGCTATCCATTGGGTCTGTAGCGGTATAGTAGTTAACCAGCTTTGTAGTTGTAATAAAAAATAATCCCGGGTACTGATTAATGG
>Ga0172366_10004951_pt1 | contig 10522 bp, 13 predicted proteins | sample LakKivSesite69cm_FD_114533 | JGI IMG/M metagenome (GOLD analysis project Ga0172366, IMG submission 114533) | Sediment microbial communities from Lake Kivu, Rwanda - Sediment site 69cm | ecosystem: Environmental > Aquatic > Freshwater > Lake > Sediment | place: Rwanda: Western Province, Lake...
CCCTACGGGTGGAGCGAGCGCGAGGTGCTCAACGTGCTGCGCGTCGTGATCAAGGTGCTCAGAAAGTCACGCGGCGTGACCTACACGATGCCGCGCATGCAGGATGTGTCGTGGCACCTTCACGCGATGCCGACGCTGCGAAAGACGATCGACGGCGTGGCGCTCTACCTCGCGCACGGGCAGCGCAAGGCACTGCACGCGATCGGCTTCGCGGATGGGCTCGTGATGCCGGGCACGGTGAAGGAGCGCGAGCGCGAAGAGTTCTACAAGCTCTTCGGCGAGTCGTGCTTCGCGGTCGTGCCGCCGCGTGCGAAGAAGCCCAAGCCCAGCAAGCTCGTGAAGGCGCAAGCGGATGTGCATCGCTGGACGGCTGAGATCGTGAGGCGTCAACGCGCGTTGGCGGCAGCGCAGAAGAAGCTCGCGAGTGCGCGGCGCAGCGAGCGCGCGCTCATCCGCGCAGCCGAAGAGCGCGCAGCGCGTCCGCCCGAGCGGATGGACGAAGGCACGCTCCGCGCTCGCGTGCGTGCGTTGCGGAAGTCGAGCGCGGCATGAACGAGGAAGCGACCATCGTGGATGTGCGCTTCGTGCGCACGCGTGACGGCACGTGGCGCGTGCTGGTCGAAGGGCAGCGCGTCGAAGCGTGCGAAGGCTCGTGGACGCTCTCACTCGCGGTGATGCGTCTCGCGCTCGCGCACTTCCAAGAGAGCACGTTCCGCGACCTCCCCGAGATCCGTGCGGTGCTCACGGAGCGCGGACGCCAGCGCTCGCTCGGGCATCACGACGACGTGGACTACCCCGATGGCACCGGCACGGCGATGCACGCGTACGCGCTCACGACCGTGCGTCACGACGTGCAGTTCGCGGAGCAGACGAACGCGCTCACGTGGGCACACGTGCTGCGCGAAGAGGTCGCCGAGGTGCTCGCGGAGCACGACCCCGTGCGCATGCTCGAAGAGCTACATCAGGTCGCAGCGGTCGCGGTGCGATGGGCAGGCGCGATCAGAAGGAGGATGAACAAGTGACGAAGAAGAAGGCAGTGAAGGCGGAGAACGTGGACGCGGAGAACGTGGACGCAGCGATCGATGAGGTGATGGGTCAGATCGCCGAGCATCGGTGCGCGAGCGCGGATGTGCCCCCGAGCGTGAGCGTCGAGTTCTACGAGGGCATCGCGGAGCAGGCGGCAGACATCGCGAGCGGGCTCCGCGAAGAGCACGGGGTCGAGCGGTGACGCCGGTCGAAGAGAAGATCCGCGAGTTCGCGAGCGCGCTCTATCGCGAGACGATGGGCCGCGACGACCAGCGCATCCACGATGCCGCGCTCAGGTCCGAGAAGAAGGATGGTGCGTTGTGAGGATCACAACCCCCGAGGGAGCCGAGCGATACCTCGTCGGAAGGCGGATCGTCGGGGTCGAGCTACGCCCCTTCGACTCCGGGCACAAGGGGTCTCGGCGCTGGACGTTCGCCCCGGTGTTTATCCTGGACGACGGGTCGCGTGTCGCGTTCAGCGTCGATGAGACCGACCACGGTTCCGAGTATGGCATCAGCATCAGTCGATGGCGGGACGTGCCCGCATGACGAAGCGCACCACGCTCGCCCAGGTCGAGGACGTGCGAGCTCGTCTCGCTCGCGGCGAGCGGCACAAGGACGTCGTCGCGGCGACTGGGCTGAGCCCGAACGTGGTCACGCGGATCGGCGCAGGCTGGAAGCCGAACGGGCGACGCGCGCTCAGGTTGGTCCCGAGCCTCGCTCGCCAGCGGACGCGTCGAAGAGATCACGATCGACGCGGTGACGTACGATCGCCTGATCACTGTTCGTGCTGGCGGCGGTGAGGAGCACACAATCACACTCGCGTGTGCGGGCGGCTACGTGAGAGTGAAGCGAGGAGGATGATCATGGACGACGAGAAGAAGCCCGAGGCGTTCCGACCGCTGGGAGACCGCGTGCTCGTGAGGGTGCAATCGCGCCCCGAGCGGAGCGCTGGCGGGCTCTACCTGCCATCGGACGCGCGAGGACGGGAGAACATCGGCGAGGTGCTCGCGTGCGGTCCTGGGCGCTACTCGGAGCACGGCGTGCTCGTGCCGTGCGGCGTGTCTCCGGGGCAGGTGGTGCGGTTCGACCCGTACCGCGTGCTGCTCGTGCTCGACGAGGATGGCTCGCGCGAGTGCACTGCGAGCGTGCACGCGAAGGCGGGGCAACTCGCGGTCGTGCGTGACGTGGACATCCTCTACGTGGTGGAACCATGAAGCTCAAGCGCTCGAACACGACGCACGAACAGGTCGCCGACGTGAAGGCGCGCTTCGCACGCGGCGAGACGCACAAGGAGATCGTCACAGCGACGGGGCTCTCACCGACGACGGTGAGTCGCATCAAGGACGGGTGGAAGCCGCGAGGACGCGCGCCCTTCGTGCTCACGAAGAGCACATCGCTCTCGACCTACTCACCCCGGCACGGACGCGGAGGTGCGCGATGACTCGCGTGTACCTCGCAGGTCCGAGCGCGGAGATGAACGCGATGAAGGATCGAGCGCGCGAGATCGAAGCGCTCGGCATGACGATCACCGAGCCGTGGTGGGAGCGCATCGCGGAGGCAGCGGACAACGGATGGCTTCACGACGCGGAGGTGCCCGCGGACTTCATGCGTGAGAGCGCGCGCCGCAACCAGCGGGGCATCGTGACTGCGGATGTGGTCGTCGTGTGCGCGAAGAGCAGCGGCGGCTTCTCGTCGGGCGCAGCGGGCGAGATCGGCTACGCGCTCGCACGCCGCAAGCGAGTCGTGCTCGTGGGCAACACGCGCGGCTTCGTCTGGTCGTGGCTCATCGACTCGCGGGATGTGGTCGCGTCGTGGGACGATGCTCTCGCGCTGCTTCGCGCACTCGTGTAGAAGCGACTCGGAGGGCTGATCATGAGTGACGACGACAAGACGATGGGCGACATGCGGCGAGAGGAGCTTGCGCGCCTCGGGCTCACGAACGACGCCATACGCGACGGCGCGCGTTTCGAGGTGGTGCAGGACGAGGCAGACCCGCGCTTCGAGTGGATCCGCATTCGGATGCCGCGCGTGAAGCAGCGCGGGGGTGCGACCGACGTGCGCTACAGGGGCGAGCGGGCGCAGTGGCGCGCGATGCACTACTCGCTCGCGTCAGCGTCGGGCGTGGTGATCATGATGATGGAGACGCTCCCGCTGCGAATCGTGGAAGGGCTCATGCTCCCGGTCGCAGTGCAGTCGCTCAACGCGCTCGGCGAGTTCGTCGGCGACCGACTCGCTCGCTTCGACAAGGAGAGCGAGGATGTCGATCCGAAGGCCGAGGCGTGACGTGGCACGCGCGCTCACGAAGATGAGCGACGACGAGTTCCTTCGCAGGCTGCGCGCGTGGAAGCGTGGCGAGCCTGCGAAGGAACCGCCGCCCGATGCCTCGACGCTCGCGCACGTGTTCCGCGAAGAGCAGGAAGCGCTCGCACGCCGCACGCTCATGCTCACGCTCGCGAACATCTGCGACATGCTGCGCGCGCCGATCGCCGCGCAAGAGTGGTGGGCACCGACGCGCATCCGCGGCTTCGTGAACGCGGTCCGCGTCCGCGAGTTCGATGAACTCACAGACGCGAGGCTGTCGGGTGTACGAGGGCGCGATCGTGTGCGTGTCGTGCGTGGGCTCTCGATCGTGGAGTACGAAGTGGCAACCCCGCCTTCTGGCGATGGGCTCGACGCGCTCGTCTGGTGGTCGCGCGAGGACGCGGGGGTTGACGGCACGATGCCGCTTCTCGGGTTCTACGGTTACCACCGACGAGCACGCACGCTCACGGAGTGGCGGAGCATCGTCGAGGACAAGGAGGGCCATGCGCCGCTCGGCGTGTTCTCGTTCGATGAGCGCGTCACGTGGTCGGGGACGTGCGAGTGGCCGCAGGGCGCGGTGGACGTTGCGCGTGACGACCCTGAGGCTCGCGCAGTCGTGCGGATGAGCGCGCAAGTCTCGCTCGCCATTGGTTCACCGGAGAAGGTCGTCACGCCGTGGGGCGAGATCGAGACGGCCGTGTCGCGCACGTTGCAAGAGCGTCTCGACCTCGCAGTGCGCGCGAAGGAACTCTCGACGTTCGCGTACGAGGTGCCGTTCGTCGTGGACGCTGACGAGGTGGTGCGGTGAGAGGCGAGCACGAGACGTATGGCGAGATGCGCCTACGTCTCTGGCGCGCGGGCCTGCATCACGAACTCACGCGAGCCGAGTGCGCGGAGATGCGCGAAGCCGACGCGTGGTCGCTCGCACATCCGATCGAAGTGCGCGCGCTCGAATGCTACGTCGGTCGTGTCATGGTGCTCGTGCGCGACTTCGCGACGTACGCGACCGAGGTGCGCGAAGGCGCGCGAGGCGTCCCGCTCTCTCACGCGTGCGGTGCGCAGTTCAACGTACGGATGCGCGTGCGTGATCGGCTGCTCGTGCGTGCGTTGGGCGACGGTGCGCACGCGTACCTGCTCCGGCGTGAATGGCTCCGACTCCCGCTGCGTGCACCGCGACGCCTCGCACTGTAGGATGTCGCTGCGTGCGAGCGACGACGATGCACGAGTGGCACGGAGAACGGACAACCGTCTCCGCGCCACCGCTCAAGGGAGACCCGATCTTCCGCGGGCTCTTCGCGTCCATGCTGCGCGAGAGCCTGCCGCTCTTCGCGAAGGAAGTGCTCGGGCTCACCATCGGCGAGCACATGCTCGAATGGGGCGAGCTAGCGAACGAGAACGACCGCATCGGCATCATCGCTGCGCGTGATCACGGCAAGAGTACGTTCTGGACGTACGCGTACCCGATCTGGCGCGCGGTGTTCGATCCAGGCTGCGAGGTCTACCTCTTCGCGAAGACGATGGAGGCGTCGATCGAGTACCTCTCGATCATCCTCTACGGTCGCAACAACCTGCAAGGGCTCGTGGACATCGCGAGCCTCGCGCACCTCGTGCCGTCGCAGGAAGCGATCAAGAAGGATCCGAAGCTGCGCTTGAACATGAGCGACGTGCGCCTCACGAACGGCTCACGCATTCGCTGCATGTCGTGGGGCAAGGCGACGCGCGGACGCCATCCGAAGTACGTCGTGTGCGATGACGTGCTCACCGACGAAGACCTGTGGAGCGAGACGACGCGCCGCAAGAACATCGAGTACTTCAAGAGCGCGATCGTCAACATGCCTCCGCCCGATGGGCAACTCGTCGTCGTGGGCACGCCGTTCCACGCCGTCGATCTCTACGGATGGATCGCGAAGAACAAGCGCTACTTCTTCAAGCGTTATCCCGGCATCGTGCGAGAGGGCGGCAAGGAGCGCGCGCTCTTCCCGTGGAGGTGGTCTCTCACGAACCTGCGCAAGAAGAGGATGGAGATCGGCAACATCTCCTTCGCTCGCGAGATCATGTGCGAGCCCGTGACGGACGACGTGTCGATCTTCCCGTCGCACCTGTTCCCTCCGCTGTTCGACACGACGCTGCGACTGCGACCGACGCGCAGCGAGATCCGAGCACGCGGGTGGATGGTCTACATGGGCGTCGATCTCGCGCTCTCTGCGAGCGTGGGCGCGGACTTCACGGTGCTCTTCGTGCTCGCGAAGGATCGACAGGGCAATCGCTTCATTCTCGACATCGTGCGCAGCAAGGGGCTGCCGTTCCGCAAGCAGCTTGATCTGATCGCGCAGGTCGCGAAGCGCTACGAGCCGAACCTGATCTTCATCGAAGCGAACCTCTTCCAGCGTGTCTTCTCGGACGAGATGCGACGCACATCCGATCTCCCCGTGAAGCCGTTCGTCACGCACGCGACGAACAAGAACCCGCTCGACCGCGGTATCCCCTCGCTGCGGATCCTGTTGGAGAACCAGAAGTACACGATCGCGCACGACCCGAAGGACGCGTACACGTGCGAAGCGATCGACACGTGGATCAGCGAAGCGACGCAGTTCGGCTTCGTTGACGGGAAGCTGCAAGGCATCGGCGAGCACGACGACACCGTGATGGCATGGTGGCTCGCGGAGGAAGCGTGCAAGGCCGGAGGCTTCTCGTTCGCGATGGGCGACGGCGAAGAGACGGGCGACGGCAAGGACAGCGCAGGCTCGCTCGACGGCAGCGATGATCGACCCGACGTGAACGACGACGAGTGGAAGCGCGACATGGGTCTGCTCGATGGGCACGAGCCCGAGATCGAAGCACCCGCCGACGAAGAGGATGGCGCTGATCCGTTCGGGCTCGCGTCCTTCGACACGCGCAACGGATCGCTGTAGGATGCCGCTCTACCCATGCGGGGCTCTCGCCTCGCGCAAAGCGGAGAGATGAGCATGTCACGCATCAGCAACGCGCAAGCGAAGATCCCCACGGGCAAGGAAGACACCGCGTACCTCGACACGACGAAGCTCGTACGCAGCGTGTTCGGTCGCGGCGTCGAGTCGCAGTCGGGCACCGTGACCGGCACGGGCGCAGCGATCGAGGTCGCTCTCGACTTCGATCCCGCCGAGGTCACGCTCATGAAGGTCGCGGGCACGGGCGCACCGATCACGATGGAGAAGCACCCCGGCATGGCGACCGACACCGCGCTCAAGACGGTCGCTGCGGGCACGCGCACCGTCGCTCCGGCGGGCGTCACGCTCGGCGCGCTCGGCCAGAAGAAGTTCACGATCGGCACGGACGCGGGCATCAACGAGGTCGGCGTCGCGATCCTCTGGACCGCGCGCGGCTACTCGGCGACGGGCGGTCTCTGATCGATCACGAGTGAGGATGCGGCGTGCGCGCGTAGCTCACGCCGCGTCACTCACACGAAGGAGGACGCGTGCCCGAGCCGGTCAACCCGAGCTTGCAGATGCCGGGGTACTCGGCTGGCACCTCGCAGCCGGGAGTCGCGAAGAAGCTCGTCGTGCGCGCGCAGCGCGGCGACGGCACCGCGCAAGCAACGGTCTCGGCAGCGAATCGGATGTTCCGCCTCAAGAACGGCGGAGCGGGCGAGCAGCCCGAAGCGCGCCTCGCGTCGAGGGACATCCGCAGCGCCGAAGAAGTGACGCGCGGGCTCGGGCTCGACTCGCGTCGTGACGCGCAGTTGCAGACGCTCGTGCGCGAGACGCGTGCAGACGGCGGAGCGAAGTCGCAGACGCACCGGCTCTTCCTCGGGCTCGATCGTCTGAACACGACGATGCGATCGATGCGCGACATTCCGAGCGAGACGCGCATGGAGATCGCGCGTCGTGCTCGCGCTCTCTGGATGAACACGCAACAGACCGACTACGGCAGCAAGGAGCCCACCGTGCGCGCACCGCAGCGACCGCAGGTTCGTGACGACCGTTCGATGAAGAAGTCGCAACGCTTCGTCACGGGCAGCGAGACGCTCGTGAAGAAGATGACCCCGACGAAGAGCGGCAAGACCGTCGTCGCGAAGAAGCCCGCGAAGGAGTCGTGGTCGCAGCAACGCGAGCGCGAACTCAACGAGGCGTACAAGGCGAAGCAGGCTGCCGCGAAGCAGGCGAAGACCGAAGCGAAGAGCGCGCCGAAGGGGAAGGGCGCAGCACCCGCGGCAGGCCCCGCCGCGGCTCCCCAGGCCCCCGCAGGGGCCATGCCTGCATCGCAGGCCCCCGCGGCCCCTGTAGCGGCTCCCAAGCCCGCCGCGGGCCCCGCAGGGGCGCAGGCAGGCCCGCCCGCCCCGAAGGCCACGCAGAAGCCCGCAGCGCCCGCCCCGAAGGGTGGCGGCGAGGACATCATCGGCGCAGCGGCAGCACGCACCGCAGGCCCCGCCGCGGGCCCGCTCGGAGCACCGAAGCCGGGCAAGGCACCGAAGGGCGCGAAGGGCCCAGCGATGGGCGGAGCGGACGCGAGCGGCGCGAAGGGCGCGGTGTCTCTCGACACGCCCCCGCCAGGCTTCACGGCCATCCCGAACTCGAAGAAGGGCGGCTATCACAAGCAGCAAGGGACGGACTGGATCTACTGGTATCCGGGTGTCGGCATCACGACGACTGCGATGGGCGAGGACAACGCGCACGGTGGCGCAGCGCAGCCCGCAGGTGCCACGCCCGCAGGCAAGCCAGGCGCAGGCCCCGCAGCGCCCGCGCAGGGCGCAGGGAAGCCGCCAGCGAGCGTGCTCGGCATGAAGACGCCGGGCGCAGCGCCGCAGGGCGCGCAGGGCGCAGGCGCGCAGGGTGGCGGGCCAGGGAGCAGCGACAAGGAGAAGCACCGCGGCGAGGTCACGAAGCACCGCGCAGCCGCGAAAGCTGCCGCTGCATCCGGTGATCAAGAGCAGGCCCAAGCGCACTTCGCAGCGGCGGAGCATCACCGACACGAGTTCAATCGCAAGAGCGCCGGGGAGTACGGGCAGACGTACAAGAACGGCAAGCCCGCGCCTCCGCTGCCCGAGCAGTTCGCGCAGCAAGCGGAGATGGGACAGAGCGGCGATCCGATCGCGGACAGCTACGGTCGCGCGCAATCCGGCATGGCGCAGGACGAGAGCGGAGAGCGCTCGACTGCGGCGGACCCGCGCGAGCGTCACGTGCCCGAGAGCGAGACGGTGAAGGGGATGCGCGAAGCGCTCGGCAAGAGCGTCAACGTGCTCGCCGATCTCAGCGCTGCGCACGATCACCTCTCCGCGCTCAAGGCGAAGCGCAAGCAGATCGCAGCGAGCGGACATCCTCTCGCGCGACGGCTCGTATCGCAGATCGATGCGGAGGTCGCAGCGACGCGACACGACATCGTGCAACTCGAAGATGCGCACGGGCACGCGATGAAGGAAGTCGCGAAGTGGCAGTCGCAGATGCGCACCGAGCAGATCAAGGCGAACCCGATCTTCCGTGCGCTCATGGGCGCGTTCCAAGCGCTCGCGGGCATGGGTCAGAAGCTCATGGGCGGCGGCGCGAAGCCCGGCGAGGAGCAGCCGCAGGGGCAGCCCGGCGCAGCCGAAGAGACGGGCGAAGAGCAGCCCGACGAGAGCGCGCCCGAAGAGGGCGGCGACGAAGCGACCGACGAAGGCGAGGACGAAGCACCGCAGGGTCCGCGCGATCAACTCGACCTCGCGTCGCGACGCGAGCGCGCGCTGCGTGGCGACGATGGCGAGTTCGACGTGTCGGGGCTCGCGAAGCAGCACGAGCGTCAGCAAGCGCTCGACGCTGGCGCTTCACCCGACGTGCTCGACGCGCTCGATGCGCGCGAGGGCGGCGATGGGATGGCGCAGCCGCGCAACGGTCGCGACGACAAGGCCGCGAACATGCAGCGCGTGCTCGCGGTGCTCGGCGAGAAGCACGCGCCGGGTGGCGAGGCAGAAGGCCCATCCGTAGGCGCACCCGAAGAGGGCGAGGACGACGCTGCGTCTGCCATCGCTTCGCTCCCGCAACCCGACGAGCAGCCGATGCGCGCGCAGAAGCCAGCGCAGGCAGCACCGAAGGATGTCGAAGAGGACACGGGCCAGTGGGACGCGGACCTCGCAGCGAAGCGCAAGAAGATCACCGACGCGGAGAAGGACGAGGAAGAGACGCTCGCTCCCTACGCGGGCATGGACACGATGAGCAGGCTCAAGGCTCTCAAGTTCGGAGAGGAACGCGGCACGGGCAGCGCGAAGCAGCCGAACCCGAACTCGGAGAAGGGCACCATGCAGACCGGCATGCGCAAGAAGAAGAAGCCCGCGCCCGCGCAGATGAGCGAGGCGCAGAAGAGCATGATCATCGATGCGAGTGAGCGTCTCGTGAAGAGCCACGCCGCAGCGCGCATCATGCGACTCGCGCCGCGCGTGGATGCACTGCTCAAGGCAGCGAGCGCGCCGCGCTTCGTGATCGATCGACGCCCGCGCGCGGACCATCTCTTCGCTCTCTACTCGTCGAGGGTGTGATGCCGTTCGCGAGCGAGAAGCAGCGAAGGTTCCTCTGGTCTCAACATCCCGACATCGCGCAGCGATGGGCGGACGAAGAGAAGGCCGCGCGCAAGAAGAGCAAGAAGGGCAAGCGCAAGCTCCCGATGTACGTCGCCGACGTGGGCAAGTGGAACGTCGGCGTGCAGAAGCCGAAGCGCACGAAGCCCGCGAAGCCCGCGCGCCCCGCGAAGCCCGCAGCACCCGTCGTCGCGTTCGCGACGCACGCTGCGTTCGAGCGCGAGATCGAGGAGATGTACGCGCCGATCGTCGGCAAGGCTGGCGCGAGCGTCTACGGTGGGCTCGGCGCGAGCCCCGCACCGCGTGATCCGATCCCCGACTACGCGGACATCTACTACCAGCCCGACGACTCACCGAACCGTGAGCGTGAGCGCGCAGCGAACGAGTCGCGACGCGCATCCGTGAGCGCGCGCAACCGAGGGAAGTTCGGCTTCCACGGAGAGGCGCAGGTCGAGCCCGAGCTACGCTACGAGCGCGACGACTACCCGATGACCGCACGACGCGGGCACGCGCAGTCGCCGTCGAAGCGCAAGCCAAAGAACATGGATCTCAACGTGTACGATCAGCCCGTCGATCATCCCGAGCCGCGACTCGTCGTGAAGCGCAACGTCGCGCCCGTGCAGCGTCGCGAAGCGAGCGGCCCGCAGCGTGAGCCACAGCGTCTCGTCGG
>Ga0172366_10004952_pt1 | contig 10521 bp, 7 predicted proteins | sample LakKivSesite69cm_FD_114533 | JGI IMG/M metagenome (GOLD analysis project Ga0172366, IMG submission 114533) | Sediment microbial communities from Lake Kivu, Rwanda - Sediment site 69cm | ecosystem: Environmental > Aquatic > Freshwater > Lake > Sediment | place: Rwanda: Western Province, Lake Kivu...
AGGATAGCGGCTTCAGCGGCCCACCTGCTTCCGCCTTCGGGGTCTCGTCTGCACCCCGCGACCGGTCAGGCACCTCGTCCTCGCCGCGCGCGGGCAGCAGATACATCGCCATCACCACCCGCAGGTAGTAGTACACCGAGACCATCGAATTGACAATCGCGAAGACGACCAGCCCTATGTACCCAGCCTGGTAAGCCGCATAGAAGAGGTAGAACTTCGCCAGAAAGCCCGCCGTGGGCGGAATGCCCGCCAGAGATACCATCATCACGGTGACCAAGAACGCGGTGGCGGGCTGGAATCGCGCGATGCCGCGGATATCGTCCATGTCCACGTCATCGCGCTCCGGTGCCACCCAAGAGGAGATGACGGCGAAGGCTCCTATCGCCGCCGCCGCGTACGCCACCAGATAGAAGAGCATCGCCGAGGTCGCCTGCGGCGTCGCCGCCACCACTCCCACTGCCAGGTATCCGCTGTGGGCAATGGTGGAGTATGCCAGCAAACGCTTCAGGCTCATCTGGTGCAGCGCCAGAAGGTTCCCCGCCACCATGGTCCCCACGGACAGCCAGATGAAAAGGAGCTTCCAGAACTCAGCCAGGTCTGCGAACCCGCCGAGCAGGACTTTCATCAGAACCGCGAACAGCGCCAGCTTCACCGCTCCCGACATAAAGGCGACCACCGTGCTGGGGCTGCCCTCATAGACATCCGGCACCCAGACGTGGAACGGGAAGAGCGCGACCTTGAAACCGAAGCCTACCAAGAACAGCCCCAGGCCGAGAAGCATCAGCCATCGGTCAGGCAGCATGGGAATGGCGCTGGCGATGTCATTGAGCCATAGCGACCCCGTCGAGCCGAAGATGAAGGCAGCACCGTAAAGCAGGATGGCGCTCGCAAACGCTCCCAGCAGGAAATACTTGATGGAGGATTCCCGGCTCTCATCCAGACGGCGGTTGTAGCCGGCAAGCACATAAAGCGGCATCGATACCAGCTCGATGCTGACGATGACGGATATCAGCTCCCGCGCCATCGGAAGCAACATCATTCCCCCCGCCGAAAGCAGAAGCAGCGGGTAGTATTCGCTGCCCCGGATACGCATCCGCGTCAGGAAGAGCGGCGAAATCATCAGGGACAGATACAGCAGCACGAGTATCGCGAAGCCAACCAGCGCGGAGAAGCCATCGTATTCCAGCGCCCCTCTAAATGCCCTCACCGGTTGCAGCGGAAAACCAGACACCAGCGCTATGGCGGAAAGCCCCGCACCGACCATGGCGACAGCAGCCGGCGTCCCGGAGCGCCGACATCCGCCAAACGCGTCGATGAGCACGAGGACCAGGGCTGTTGTCAGCAGCACCCCTGCCGGCAGGATGCTGGCGACGTACCCAAGCTGAATTACCAGGTGGTTCTGCATTTATCCTCCGCCACCAACGCCAAACGTGTACTCCCGACCGCCGACCGCCATGGTCGCACTGTCTTTCCAGAGGGCGGCACTCTCATAAGTGCGGTATATGTGCTGCTGGACTCGCTCGACCGTGCCCGCCGCCACCGGCTCGATCACACCCAGGTAGGGCCGTGGGAACAAGCCGATCCAGAAGATCATGAGCACGAGCGGCGCCAGCACCGCTATCTCCCGAAGGCTTAAGTCGCGAAGCTGGCGATTCGCGGGGTCCGTGCACTCGCCGAAGAACACCTGCTTGAACATGTAGAGCAGATACACTGCCGCAAGCACCACCCCGAACACGGCGATACCGCCCAGCAGCCAGTCAGCCTGGACACCCCCCATCAGGATCAGGAACTCGCCAACGAAACCGTTCAGAGCCGGTAATCCCACGCTGGAGAGCATCACGATGAGGAAGAAGTTAAAGTAGACCGGCATCGGCTGGGCCAGGCCTCCGAACGCCGCCAGCTCCCGTGTATGCCGCCGTTCATACAGCATTCCCACAAGGAGGAAGAGAGCGCCGGTGGAGATACCGTGGTTCACCATCTGGATGACTGCGCCCACCGCCCCCTGAACGTTGAAGGCGAACAAGCCCAGCACGACGAAACCCATATGTGCGACCGACGAATAGGCGATGAGGCGCTTGAGGTCGCACTGCACCATACACACTAGCGCACCGTAGATGATCCCGATTACCCCGAGCCCCATCATCAACGGCACAAACCTCACCGCCGCCACGGGGAACAGGTCAATCGAGAAGCGAATGAGACCGTAGGTGCCCATCTTCAGAAGAACTCCCGCCAGCAGCACGCTGCCCGCGGTTGGAGCCTCCGTATGCGCATCCGGAAGCCAGGTATGGAACGGGAAAACAGGCACCTTGATGGCGAAGGCCAGCGTGAATGCCAGGAAGAACCAGGTCTGAAGTCCGGATGGGAACGACATCTCGCGCAGCCGAAGGAAATCGAAGGTCCCGGGACCGTAATGCGCCGAATAGACATAGAGGCCGATGATGGCCACAAGCATCAGAAAGCTCCCGACCACGGTGTAGAGGACGAACTTCATCGCCGCATAGATGCGGCGTCCGCTGCCCCAAATCCCGATCAGGAGATACATCGGGATGAGCACGCCTTCCCAGAACACATAGAAGAGCACGAGGTCCAGGGATGAGAAAGTGCCTGCCAGCGCCGTGCCCATAATCAGAAGGAGCATATAGAACTCCTTCTGCCGCTTCTTTATCTCGCGGAAACTGGCGAGGATGGACACCGGCACCAGGAGTGCGCTCAGCAGGAGCAGGAGAACGGATATCCCGTCGACGCCGATGTGGTAGGTGATGCCGAGTTGCGGTATCCACTGGTACTGCTCCTGATGCGAGAATTCTCCGAAGCTCTCGACCCCTGGAAGCAGGAGCAGCCCTAGCACGAAGGCGGCAGCAGCCACCCAGAAGGCGAACCACTTGTGGAACCGAGTTCGACCGGGCGGCACCAGGGCCATAATCACCGCGCCCGCAAGCGGCAGTAGAATCACGACCGACAACAGCGGGATGCCTGCAAGGAATTCTCTCATCCTATCCTCGCACCAGCCACAAGATAATCACCAGAGCAACCGCGCCCGAACCGATGTACCAGGCGTAGTTGCGCACGAAACCCGTCTGCAACGGCCGCAGCAACTGGCCTGCGGCACCAAGAATGAACGCCACAAGATTGACCAATCCGTCGACGATTCCCCGGTCAACCACCTGGTCAACCGCTTCAGCAAACGTCCTGCCCGGGGCCACCAAGGCGGAATCGTACAGCTCGTCGACGTAGTACTTGTTGAGCAGTATCCGGTAAGGAACCGCAAACACGCGCTTCAGACGCTCGGTAATGCCCCAGCGCATCCGGTAGAGATAGTGGGCGAGGACAACTCCGATGAGCACCACCACTACCGACACGACCATCGAGATTCCTTCGCCCAACAGCTCGCCGGCGCGGTGCACTTCCGCCGCCGCCTCCTCCCCCGCCAGCGCCAATGTCCGCTGAAGGAATGGTCCCAGCAGGTTGGGCAGACGGAACAGTGCAGGAAGCGCCAGATAACCGCCGAATACACTCCCGACGGAAAGCAGCCACAGCGGCACCAGCATCACCCAGGGCGCTTCGTGAGGACGCAGCTTCTGCTCATCGAATCGCGGCGCCGTCAGGAAAACCAGATACATCTGCCGGAACATGTAGAACGCGGTGAGCAGTGCCGTCGCTACACCCACCGCCCACAGAATTGCTCCGGCAGATCGCAGCACTTCGGGCCTCGCTCCGAACGCGGCGAACAGAATCGCATCCTTGCTGAAGAAGCCCGCGAGCAGCGGAATGCCGGATATGGCCATCGCGCCGATGAGGTAGTTCCAGTAGGTCTGCGGCATATACTTCGCCAGCCCGCCCATCTTCCGCATATCCTGCTCCCCGTGCATTCCGTGAATGACGGCACCGGAGCTGAGGAACAAGAGCGCCTTGAAGAAGGCGTGTGTGAACAGATGGAAGATGGCGATCCAGAAGGCGCCCAGACCCGCCGCGAGGAACATATACCCCAGCTGGCTGATCGTCGAATACGCGAGCACCCGCTTGATATCGTTATGCACCAGCGCGATGCTGGCAGCGAAAATCGCCGTGAATCCGCCCAAGAAGGCCACCGCGAGAAGAGCAAACCCCGACCAGGTGAAGAGGAAGTTCAGGCGGCACACCATGTAGACTCCAGCAGTCACCATGGTGGCGGCGTGGATGAGGGCGGAGACAGGGGTCGGACCCTCCATTGCGTCGGGAAGCCAGACGTGCAGAGGGAATTGCGCGCTCTTGCCAATCGCCCCCAGAAACAGGAACAGCGCAATCGTGGTGAAGAGATAAGGTCCTAACTCAGTTGGCCCCGAGAGCTTCTCCCGCAACACGGTGAAGTTCACACTATGCAGGTACCAGAACACAAGGAAGATGCCAATGAGGAAGCCGAAATCACCCAGGCGGTTCAGCACGAACGCCTTCATCCCGGCAAGCGGCGGAGCCTGCTTGCGATACCAGTAGCCGATCAGCAGATACGAGCACAGCCCGACCCCCTCCCAGCCGATGAACATCAGCACCAGATTGTTGGCCAGCACCAGCGTCAGCATCATCGCCACGAACAGATTCATATAGGCGAAGAAGCGCGGGTACCCATCGTCATCGGCCATGTAACCCATCGAGTAGACATGCACGAGGAAGCTCACCAGCGAGACCGTGAGCGCCATCAGGAGAGACAGCGGGTCAACGAGGAAACCGTAGTCGAGCCTCAGGTCGGCGACCTGAATCCAGGGCAGGATGTAGTACTCGTACTCGGCAAACACTCCCAGGGTCTGCGACCCCAGATACATCACAAACGCGTACAGCGAGCACATGAAGGAGAGGAAGACGGTGAAGCAGCCAATGAAACCGACAAGCTTGCGCGGCAGGTGACGACCGAAGAGGCCATTGACCAGTAGCCCCAGAAGCGGCCACCAGATTGCGAAATGAATGCACTGCATCGCTTCTCAGCCTCTCAGCGTACTCACGTCGTCGATATCCACATCCGCGCGGTACCGATAGACCGCCACAATAATCGCCAGGCCAACCGCCACCTCCGCCGCCGCCACCGCCATCACTATCAAGGCGTAGACCTGACCGGACACCTCCTGCAGGTGCCACGCGAAGGCGATGAAGGCCAGGTTTGCCGCGTTGAGCATCAGCTCTATGCACATGAACATCACCAGAGGATGCCGCCGCACAACCACGCCCAGCATGCCCATTGAGAAGAGCAGACCGGAGAGAACCAGGCTGTAGACGACGATTCTCTCCATCAGCTATCCCCCTCCGGAGAGCGCTTCCCGCCGGCAGGCTCCCGTGAAACCCGGCGCGCCATTACGACCGCGCCGAGCATCGCCACCAGAAGCAGCAGGGATGTGAGCTCAAACGGCAGCAGGTAGCGGCTGAAGAGCGCCACCCCCAGGCTCGCCGGAGCCGCAACGTCGAGAGGAGTCTCCGCCGTCGGCGGCACGGGGACGCCCGGATGGAACAGACCTCCCTGGTAGAGGGCAGTGAGCACGACTCCCAGGGCAACCACCGATAGCAGCGCTCCCAGACTGTACATCAGCGGCAGGCTGTAGCTGACCGTGTAGACCTGCCCCGGCCGGACGAAGAACAGGATTACGAAGACGAACAAGACCATGATGGCACCAGCATAGACGATAATCTGCAGAGCCGCGATAAGCGGTGCCGACAGAATCAGGAAGAGCGCCGCCAGTGAAAGCAGGTTCAGCATCAGGAAGAGCGCGCAATGAACCGGATTGCGCGCGCCGACCAGGCCACCGGCGCCTATCACCGCCAGCACCGCCACCGGTACGAACACCCACAGTTCAAGCCCGTTCACCAGCGAAACTCCCGCTCCAGAAGGTCTTCCTTATGATAGATGAACCTGTTGGGCCCGCCCTGCGGACCGCCCCGGGCATCATCGGCCAGCTCGAAGTCATGCTTCATCACGATGGCGCCCGTCGGGCAGGCCTCGACGCACATCCCGCAAAAAATGCACCGCAGAATCTCCATATCGTATATCTTCGCGTAGCGCTCCCCCGGTGAGTGCGGATTCTCCAGGTCATTCTCTTCCGCAACCACGGTGATGACGTCCGCCGGACAGGCGGCTGCACAGAGCGCGCAGCCGATGCACTTCTCACGCCCCCTATGGGGACCTTCCGTGTAGCGCTCCAGCCGATGCAACCCGCGGAAGCGCTCGTGAAGCGTGAGCCGACGCTCGGGATAGGTCACCGTGACCAGCTTCGGCCCGCTTCGAGTTCCCACTAACTGCGTAAGCGTCGTGAGCAGCCCCTTGCCCAATGCCCAGAGATTGAATTTGTCCGTCAGCGTCGTTTTCACGGCTCTACCACATTACACAAACGCCCTGATACCGGCGGTCACCAGCACGTTCAAGAGCGCCAGCGGAAACAGCACCAGCCAGCCGAACCTCATCAACTGGTCATAGCGGAATCGCGGCAGCGTGGCTCGCAGCCAGATGAACACGAATATGATGATGAAGGTCTTGACGAGGAACCAGAACAAAGCACTGAGGCCGGGAAGCCCGGCGCCGAAAAGCAACGGCCCTTGCCAGCCACCCAGGAAAAGCACTGCCGCCAGCATGCTGATATTGATGATGGCTACATACTCACCGAGGAAGAACAGCGCGAACTTCATTGCCGAATACTCGGTGTGATACCCCCCGACCAGCTCGTTTTCAGCCTCCGGCAGGTCAAAGGGGGCTCGGTTCGTCTCCGCCACCCCTGCGGTCATGAAAACGAGGAAACCGAGAATCTGCGGCACCACATACCACAGGCGCGCCTGCGCAACCACGATCGCTTGCAGCGAGAGGCTGCCCGCCAGCAGGACGACGCCCATCACCGCCAGAGCAAGCGCGAGCTCGTAGCTTATCATCTGCGCGCAGGAGCGCAAAGAGCCGAAGAACGGGTACTTGCTCCCGCTGCTCCAGCCACCGAGGATGACTCCATAGGTGCCCAGCGCCGAGATGCCGAGCACCAGCAGAAGCGCGATATTCACATCGGCGATGTAGAAATGCTCCGTTATCGGGATTACACTCACAATCGCGAAGGCGGCGACGAAAGAGAGAGCCGGCGCAATGAAGTACACGAGCCGGTCGGCAGTTCGCGGCACCAGCTCCTGCTTGAACAGCAGCTTGACACCATCCGCTATCGGCTGCACCAGTCCAAGCCAACCCACGCGATTCGGCCCCAGTCGCCACTGAAACCAAGCCAGCAAGCGCCGCTCGATGTAGGTCAGATACGCCATCGCGCCCAGCAGCACGACGAAGACTATGAGTATCCTCACCAGCATCCAGATGACGTCCATGAGGGTCATGGCGCCACCACCCTTACGGCAAAAACGTCGTCTTCAACACCGAGAAGCCTGTTCACCGGCTGCTCGGGCAAGTAGTTGTTCACCACCACCGACCCCGGGGTAATGTCTTCCGAGAGCTTCAGCTTCAACTCAATTGAACCGTGCGCGGACTCTACCCGCACCTGCTTCCCCTCTTCGAGCTGCAGGCGCTCGGCATCCGAAGGATGCATCATCACCCAGTCACCGGGCTTGACCGGCTCCATCCAGGACGTGTGGTGGACTCGCGGGGAATCGCGGAAGAGAAGGACCTTCGGCAGCAGCACGAGCGGGTACTCCTCCGGCATCTCGCACGGCCCGGCTTCCAGGGACTGCGCCGCCACCTGGTCGCCGACCTCCGCCAGCTCTTCCGGCGGCAGGGTGAAATCCAGAACCGAGCCATGAGGGGGAATGGTATCGTAGGTCAAATGAGACACCGCAGGCGTCACCCGGGCTATCTCGTCAAAGATGGTGCTTGCCTCGGTGCTGTGGCTCCCTCGACCCATAGCCACGAGAAGCCGATTCCACAACTCAAGGTCGGAAGGTGTGTCGTCGGTCAGGGCAGCCGGATTCAGCTTCTGCAGTCGCCACTCGAAGTTGAGGTAAGTCCCGCCCTTGAAGCCCCAGGGCGCTGTCGGCAGCACCACATCCGCCAGGCGCGATGTCTCGTGGAGGAAGTGGTCCTGCGCGACCACGAACTCAGCACGGATGAGGGCATCGGCGGCGAGCTTTCCGTCGGGAAAGGTCATCAGCGGGTTGACTCCTGCCAGGTAGAGGAGCTTGATCTCCCCATCCGCCGCCTTTCGCAATATACCTTTCACTGAGGCGTGGACTTCTCCGGGAATCTCTTCAGGACGACCGGTCAGCAGCTCAAGGTGGTTGAAGATGATGGCGCCTGTCGAGTTCGCACCACGGAATACCGGATTCAGCGAGAAGTGCAGCACCGGATCGCCATCGACCTCCCGCCTGCTTCTCACCGCTTGCTTCAGCTTCATAAGTGCGAGCAGGTGTTCGCTTGCTCTTGGATGCCACAGCAGCTCCTGCCCGTATAACACCGAAATCCTGCCCGCCGACAGGAGCCTCGCCGCGAGCGCGCCGTATTCGCCATCGGTGCGTCCGGCCACGACCTCATCGATCAACCTGCCGACCGCATGCACGAAGCGACCGGGCGCGTATCGAGCACACACTGACGCCAGCCGCTCGCTGGCAGTGGCATGCGAGGCCAAGCAGGCCAGTGCGGACCCCCTACAGGCCGCTTCCTCCAATCTCAGACCCAGCACGGGCGCTTCCTCAAGCACATCGCAGCCCGCAAGCAGAATCAGGTCGCCTGCCATTATCTCTGCGAGACTCGCCGCGTCGAAGAACAGCGAATGGAGAAGCAGCAGCGGATGCACCGAGAGGTCGAGCATATCCTCGCCCAGGAAGAAGTTCTTGCTGCGAAGATGTCGGTGGACGATGATCCGCAAGGCCATATACTCTTCGTTGGTGAGCGAGTTGCCGGCAAGAACGCCGATAGCGTCCCCACCGTGGCGCTGCATTGTTTCCATCAACCTGCTCGCCACCGATTTTTCAGCCTCATCCCAGCTCACGGGCACGAACTCACCGTCGCGCTTGACCAGCGGATGATGGAGCCGCTTGGCAGAGTGCAGCCAGCCATAGGCGAACCGCCCGCGGTCGCAGATGTGTCCGCTGTCCAGCTGCGTATCCACACCCGGCTCCGACGCCGGGACAATCCGCATCAGCCTGTTGAGCCGGGTGTGCAGCTCCAGATTGCAGCCGACCGCGCACTGGTTGCAGATGGTCCGCGTCTTCGCCAGTTCCCAGGTTCTCCCGTGAAAACGGAAGGGAATCGAAGTGATAGCGCCGACGGGGCACAGCTCGATTGTATTCCCACTGAAGCGGCCGGGGCTATCGGCGAGACTCCGGGAGGCGGTTATCTCGCACCACGCTCCCCGGTCTTCGACAACCATGAGGTGATCGCGACTGACTTCCTCGCAGTACCGGACGCAACGCTTGCACATGATGCAGCGCTTGTAGTTCATCCGCAGGAAAGGATTCAGCAGCGAATCCTCGCGCACCAGCTTGTCCTCGATGTAACGGCTCTTGTAGAGACCGTGACGCACCGCCAGGTCCTGGAGGTCGCACTCGCCGCCCTTGTCGCAGACGGGACACTCCAGCGGGTGATTGAGCAGATGGAACTCCAGCATCCGCTCGCGGACACGTTTGATCTCGTCGCTCTCCGTGGTGACCACCATACCGTCGCGCACCGCAGTGGAGCAAGCAGTCTGCAGCTTCGGCACGCCTTCAATACGCACCAGGCACATTCGACAGGCGCCGAGCGGAGCCAGCCAAGAATGGGCGCAGAAAGCGGGTATCTCGACTCCAGCCAGCCGGGCAGCTTCAAGCAGGTAGACGCCTTCAAGTACCGAGACCTCCCGCCCGTCCAGGGTGATGGTCACCTGCTTTCTCGTTTCCTCAGCCATCTCAGTGGTGCCTTACCGGCATGAACCTGCGTTCGTAGACCTTGTGCTTGCGTACATATTCCTCATATTCATCACGGAAGTGCTGGGTGGTGGAGCGAACGATGCCGACGGCGGCGTCGCCGAAGGGGCAGAAGCTCTTGAACTCGATGGCGTCGCAGATGTCGCGCAGCAGTTCAATGTCCTTCATTCTGCCGCCGCCGCTGAGGATGCGCTCGTAAACCTGCAGCATCCAGCGCGTTCCCTCGCGGCAGGGCGTACACTTCCCACAGCTCTCCCACGCGTAGAAACGGGTTATCACTTCCGCCACTCGCACCATATCCGCCGTCTCGTCAAACACGATGATGGCACCGGAGCCGAGCATCGAGCCCGCCTCGGCGATGGCCTCGAAATCGTACGGCGTATCCAGTTTGTCCGGCATCAGAACAGGGGTCGAGCTGCCTCCGGGGATGAACCCCTTCAGAGCGCGCCCCTTCCAGACTCCGCCACCCAGGTCGTCAATGATGCTCCGCACCGGCGTACCCAAGGCAATCTCGTAGTTGCCCGGCTTCTCCACATGCCCGGAAAGCGACACCATCTTCGCGCCCGGGCTCTTCTCGGTTCCGAAGGAGCGGTACCAGTCGGCGCCGCGGTTGACAATCGCCGGCACCGTCGCCAGCGTTTCAACGTTGTTGATGACGGTGGGTTTCCCCCAGGCACCGTG
>Ga0172366_10004953_pt1 | contig 10520 bp, 9 predicted proteins | sample LakKivSesite69cm_FD_114533 | JGI IMG/M metagenome (GOLD analysis project Ga0172366, IMG submission 114533) | Sediment microbial communities from Lake Kivu, Rwanda - Sediment site 69cm | ecosystem: Environmental > Aquatic > Freshwater > Lake > Sediment | place: Rwanda: Western Province, Lake Kivu...
CGTTTAACGTGGTTCTTTAGTTGGCGAATCCGTTCCCATGGGTCTTCGGCCAAGTAGCGTATTGCCACGTCGAAGGTTGCTCCACCCCATGCTTCGAGAGAGAAGAAGCCGACTTGGTCTATTTTTTCGGCTATCTTGAGCATTGTTTCGGTGCTCATTCGCGTGGCCATCAGTGATTGATGCGCGTCTCGGAACGTTGTGTCTGTTATTTTCACTGGTTTGTGGGGCAGAGTCTATCACCCTATCTGTGAATGGGCTAAATCAGAAATTGGAAAGTGATGACTAGCGATATTAATCTGTTTAGGTGCGAGCTTTGAGAAATGGCATGATTAGTTAGAACAAGATCTTGCTGGTTATCTTGACTCTGTTGTTCTCGATTGGCACTCCCTCTTCTTTCAGGAGCTTCTTTCTGGATTCGGCTCCTTTCTTTTCTCCCCCAAACGTGCCATCAGACTTCACGACGCGATGACACGGAACGACGGGCGCAAGCGGATTCTTGTGCAAAGCGTTTCCAGCAGCACGATAGGCACGCGGCTTACCAATCTTCTCCGCTATTCGCTTGTACGTGCTGATCTTCCCCCGTGGAATCTTGAACGTGGCCACTAGGACGTCTTTCTCGAATTTCGTCTTACCGCTCAGATTATGTATAACATCCTGTTCTGTTCTAATCTCATCGCTCTTCATCAGATTTCACTCCGAATAGACACTCGAAAATTCAACATTCTATGTTTATTACCTTTTCTCAAGATCGATATGCAGCGTGCTTTCCTTTGGCAAAATACCATCGGCAGATGAGTAATGCTTCTCAGTGAATTAACGCGTTCGGTTTTATCTCTGACATCGTCTCACTGAACCATTCGTCCGCCTTGTGATATTTTTCTTGCAGGTCTCGCGCATCGTTGACGAAGTATAGATGCTCAAGTTTCTTGACTATGTATTTTGGGAGTTCATAGTGTATGTAGCGCATCTTGAAATCGTAGTGGACAGGGTTGTGTCTGATCCTCAGGGCTTCGACCAAACTGGCAAGCGTGAGAACGTGGTACAGGTCTAGGGCTTCAAGGCTATTTCCTCTGTTGATCTCTTTTTGCACAAAGTTGTTGAACATGTCGTGTCTTGCCTGTAGCCTCTTCAGTCTCGCCTGTAGCTTAACAGTAAATGCTTTCTTGTCCAGCGGAACAGGCTTGACCTTGTTGGACTTGTTGAAGTAGAACACGACGTTGCCATGTATTTCTGGTTCCAGAAACTTTTCTGAACCAGTGAGCTTCAGAATCGCAAGGTCGATGATGAGATACTCGCTCGTGCTTTTCAGTCTATAGAAAGCTTGAGAGACGCCGGGCCACCCGGTTTGTGGCACATCGTACTTCTGCTTGATAGGGGACAGCGATTTCAACATGTTCTCCACCGCTGTGAACGTTTCATTAATCTTCTCGTCGTCAACCACCAAGTAGAGGTCGATATCAGACCATTCGTCAACACGGTTGAAGGCAACAGCGCCTCCCTCGTAGAAGGCATGAACATAACTCAACGGTTCTAAAGCATCGACAAGAGCCTGAATTACAACGTCACGAGTTAACTTGGTTTCTTTCTTCAACGTAAACCCTCTAAGACAAAATTGGAAAGCGTCTGTTCATAAAAAGTTTGGGAGTGCAAAAACTGGATTCAAGGCGCCTGAACAGAGTTTCCTACATTGGGACGTTTGAGTGTTTTCTTGATGGTCTCTGTTCCCGTTTTGTAGCCAAGCTTTCCAAGGCACTGATGAGCTTAGGTCTCGTGTGGGCTGGTTCTATGACTTCGTCTATGTAGCCTTTCTGTGCAGCTATGTAGGGCGAAGCGAACTTTTGGCGGTATTCTGTTACGAGTTCTTCGTGTTTCTTCTTTGGGTCTTTGGCTTCTTGGATTTCCTTGCGGAATATGATGTTTATGGCTCCGTGCGGTCCCATGACGGCGATTTCGGCCGTGGGCCAAGCGTAGTTGATGTCGGCGCCGCTGTGCTTTGAACCCATGACATCGTAGGCTCCACCGTAATCCTTGCGAAGTATGACCGTGATTTTCGGCACGGTTGCCTCGCAGTATGCATACAGCAGCTTTGAGCCGTGTTTGATTATGCCCCCGTGCTCTTGGTCTATGCCCGGCAAGAAGCCTGGCACGTCAACGAACGTGATTATCGGGATGTTGAAGGCATCGCAGAAGCGTATGAATCTTCCCGCTTTCATTGAACTGTTAGTGTCGAGTGCTCCTGCGTAGTGCTTGGGCTGGTTCGCCACTATGCCTATGGCTTTGCCGTTTAGCCTTGCAAACCCGACCACGATGTTCTGGGCCCACAAAGGCTGAACCTCAAGAAAATCGCTATTATCAACTATTCTGAGTATGATTTCTTTGACGTCGTAGGGTTTGTCGGGGTCGTCTGGGATTATCTTGGCTATGGTTTCGTCTGTTCGGTTTGGATCGTCCGTTGGCTCTATGGATGGTGGGTCTTCAAGGTGGTTGCTGGGCAAGTAGCTGAGAAGCTTCTTTGTGATCTCGATGCAGTGTCGTTCGTCGTTTGCGATGAAGTGAGCAACACCGCTGGTCTGGCTGTGAACCATGGCTCCACCGAGTTCTTCAAACGTAACCTCTTGTCCAAGAACCGTCTTGACGACGTCTGGGCCTGTGATGAACATGTGACTCGTCTTGTCAACCATTATTATGAAATCCGTTAAGGCTGGCGAGTACACGGCTCCGCCTGCACACGGACCCATTACCGCAGATATTTGTGGCACGACGCCCGAGCTTATGACGTTCCGAAAGAAAATATCTCCATAACCGCCAAGACTGGCAACGCCTTCCTGTATGCGTGCGCCGCCACTGTCGTTCAGGCCAATGACTGGTGCTCCTGTTTTCAAGGCTAGATCCATTAGTTTGCAGACTTTTTTGGCGAACATTTCGCCGAGTGAGCCGCCGAAGACGGTGAAGTCTTGGGAGAAGATGTAGACGAGTCTGCCGTCTATTGTTCCGTAGCCGGTGACGACGCCGTCTCCTGGGATTTTTCGTTCTCCCATGCCGAATTCTGTGGATTGGTGGACTACGAATTGGTCGAGTTCGTTGAAGCTTCCGGGGTCAAGCAGCAAGTCGATGCGCTCCCTTGCGGTTAGCTTACCTTTCGAGTGTTGGTCTTCGACTCGTTTTTGGCCGCCTCCCAGCTTTGCCTGTTCACTCAGCTCTCTTAGGCGTTTGATCTTTTCATCCACGGTTGGTTCTTTGATCTGGGGCAACTGCAAATCCCTCTGATTATTGCGTAGTATTTGCTCCAAGGGGTATTTAGAACATATGGAAGCGGGTTAAACTACAAGATGTGAAACGAGCCTCTCAAGAGCGAAGAAACACAGTATACAAAAACAGTATAGCTTCTATTCGCAAAAAGACTAGTAGATCACTGATCAGAATCTTGGGAGGAGGTGACTCGATGCCAAAATGCGGGCTTTGCGGCGCTGAAGCGAAGGAGCAACCGAAAATCACTGCCGAAGGCAAATGCTCAGTTTGCGGAGCAAAACTGGCCACCGTAAAAACCTTCCGACGAACAGAACCCAAACGATAGTGACTGACATCAGCGCAAGTGCGCATGCGTGTTCCTGAATTCGTTTGTGGGGCGACTTGCGTTTTTGTGTTTGTCTAGCTATGGATGATCAGGTGCATTGAGATGTGAGGACCCCCCTGCGAGCGTGCTGAAAAAAGAATTCTTTTTTTGTCACGATGATTCCTTGCTAGGACATGAGAAACAGCGTTCAGAAGGCACGACTCGACACAATCGCGATCAAAACATGGAATTTAGGAACACACTAGAACACTGCACTTCTGGGTTCGAATAGCAAACTCTCATTTGCAGTGGTCTATGAAGGGATTATTGCTACGGCTTCAATCTCGACTTTGAATCCATCGTAAAGGACTACTTGAACCGTGCTGCGGGCAGGTGGATTGGCTGGAAAGAATTTCGCGTACACTTTGTTCATTTCCTCAAAATCCTTGAAGTCTGATATGAATACGGTTGTCTTGACAACATGCTCCATGGAGCTTCCAGCAGCTTTGAGGACATTGCTCATGTTAGTCAGAGCCTGCTCTGTCTGTTCTCTGATCGAACTGCCTTTTAGCTTATTGTTTGCTGGGTCAATTCCAACCTGTCCTGCGATGAACAAAAGATCCCCGGCTTTCACCGCGTGGGAATATGGTAAGGTCGGCTTCGGAAATTTATCCACTGCTATGACTTCTTTTTTCATGTTCAAATGACCCTTCTCGTCTAGTACATCCATATGGAAGGGTATTGCTTTTTTTATAGGTTTTTTGGCGTACAGCTGTATGCAGACAGGGTTTGGGTTTCCGTGTTACAAAACCGTATCTCAGTTTGCAATAGTTCGGTTGGTTTGGGGCGAAGCTTTATCCCAACCCAACCTATGATGGCAAAGCCTGCCATTGCTGACACAACAATTCATAGCGCACGTCAAAACAAGGTTATCCGCGACAAACCAGAAACGAAGGGCTTTATCTTATCCTAATTTCTCTAGAATCAATCCCAATTTAGTTCAAGACTATCAGTAATCGCTGTCAATCGAGATATTTCATCCTTTCTCAAACACCATTGTGTAGCATGAATATTGCTTTCTATTTGGCTCTTTTTCTTTGCTCCAGGTATGGGTATTATATCTTTCTCTCTTAACAACCAATTAATAGCTACTTCAGCAGGACTAACGTCATGTTCTTCAGCAATCTGTCTCATTGTTTCGAAGAGCGCCTGGGATCTAGTGAAATTCTCCTTGTGTTTGAAGAGCTCCCAATGGTTTCGGAAATCATTTTCTGGCAATATCGTATTTTCATCGTATTTTGTCGTTAGGAAACCGCTCAGCAATGGATAATATGCTAGTACAACAATTCTTTGTTGTCTTGAGAAGGGGAGGATTTCCTTCTCAATACTTCGATTTATTAGGTTATATTCCAATTCATTTGCGATTATTTCGCCATTCTGCAGGTTGCTCATTGCTTCTTGCACTAATGCATTATGATAATTTGATACACCTACATATCGTATTTTTCCTTCGGTTAGCAATTGATCCATTGCTTTCATCGTTTCAGAAATTGGAGAATAACACCAAGGCCAATGAACTAAATATACGTCTAAATAATCAGTCTGCAATCTTTCTAAACTATTATTGGCCGCTCTTATGACTTCTTGATAACTCAAGTGATTATGTGAAACTTTAGTAACTAGAACTAAATCCTCACGATCTCCACGTTTTCTAATCACTTCCCCAATAAACCTCTCTGTTAAACCTCCAGAATATTCCTCTGCAGTATCGATCAGATTAATACCATTATCAAGTGCAAAATTAATGCAGCCATGAATTTCATCTTTGTCCTGAATACCCTTAATCTTATGACCAAAAGCAAGTGTTCCTAAACCTATTCGAGATACTTCCAGATCAGTCTTTCCGAATTTTATTTTATTCATAATCTCAATCTCAATGATTTTCTGCATAAAAACTTATCTTGATGCCCGAAAGTCACGTATCCGCCCTCTTCAGTGCTCTCGCAAGCCTGATGGATTATTAGTCACGAGGGGCAAGTTTTCGTTCGTTTTTTTCCTCTCACTGTCTGTATACTCGATTTCGATACTACATATCTCTTCCTTATTCCCATGCACTATGTTCTGAACCAACTGTACAGTGTTCTTTCCGTCCGTCGTGGTCGTTCGTCGTTTCTTGGTTGCCGTGGTTCGTCGTCGTCCGTTTTGTTGTTGTTGGGATAAAGTCTTATCCAACCAACCTTTTCACGACGAAGTACTGCTTCGTGGTAAGAAGAGGCTAATCAGCGTATACTCGGTTCAGTATAGTCAATATCCAGGTATAAGGATAGTCGGAATCGAGTAAATGTCATTCTTTCGAAAAAGTTATAGCTGGATCAGGCTGAACAAGACTGCCGTAGTGCAAGCCAAGTGGAGATTGGAGTGACAGAGAATCTTCAAGTAATGAAACCCAGAGATGTTGTCACGCCGAGTGCGACAATACTCGTTCTGATTCTTACTGCACTTGGGATACTCGTAGCGTGGGCAGGACAATCACAGCAAATCATAGTTAGGAATTTCGCAATTCTATTCATAATCGTAGTGACATTGTTTGTCTTGGCAGTCATTGCTACGGTTCTGTCGTCTCTCTTAAGGAGAGCAAGATTATGGAGTGCAGCACTAATCCTCTACGTAGCTGGATGGAGTGTTCTCGGGTCTATGTTGATTATTGTCCTCATAGGGTATGCGTATGGAATTGAAACGTTGCAGGTCCAGTTGCCTCAGTTCAACTTCGAACTTGTTCTTGCCATTCTTTTGACAGTATTGGGAATATCTATTGCATTGGCATCATGGCTGCTCGAAGGGAGGCTGTCCGAATACAGAAAGAGAGTGAAAGGTCTTTCGGAAAAGGTTGATGTGAACAAAAAGGAATTTGAAGAGGCTTCTGAAGAACTGAATTCCGAAAGTGTCGATTTGACGAATTCTCTCGTAATACTGCAGTCAGACATTGAGCGAGAATTGAGAAGACTTGTCAGAGCGTCAGAAACACGGGTCGTGAGACACTATAAGCATCCGATTCGCAAATTAGTGACTGCATTGAAGCAAAGGAACATATTGAGCCCACAGTTGGCTTATTCAGTCTTGTTTGTGTACAATTTCTGCAGCAGGGCTGTTCATGGGGAGGTGGTCTCCGAAAAAGATGCACTTCTCGTCAGAGAGTTAGGCATAAAGACACTCATCAGTTTGAGAAGTCTTGCAACAAGATACGAGAAGCAATAGTGTTCAGTATCTTTTTAATTGCAGAACAATACAGATACAGAGGGATCTTACGGTGAGTTTTGAAGCTTGTCTCAAAGGGCAGCAATTCGAAGATGATGTTGGAAAGGTTCTCAAAGGCAACAATGTTGAGTACGAAAAACAAAAAAGGGTTGAGGGATTCGGCAAGAAGTGGAAAGTCGATTATTACCTCCCCCAACACCAAACAATCCTAGAGTGCAAGAACATAACTGGCAAAAACCTAGAGCGGTATCTACGTGCGGATTGCGTGAAATTTCTGGATATCCATAATCATTCACCTGATGTGGTCTTCATACTCGTCTTTCCACAACCAAGGTCAGCCATGGGAAGCTTCTCCCGTTTTTGCACAAAATACAACATCAAACTTGCCACTCCATCTACAGTCATAGAAGCATTGAGGAAGCAAGCTGAAGAAGCCAATTTGAGCTTTGGCAGATCAGTAGCGGTTGAGGAAGAGATGTGGAAAGCAGTGGAATCTTCTGGGAAAGAAGGCATAGAAAGAAAGGAATTGGCAAGAAAGCTGAGAGTCCATTATAACAGTAGAGTCTTCTCAAATCAGTTCCTGAGCAAGTTCGATATTGTCAAGTCACTTACGTCTCCGAAACGATACTTTGCCAGAAAAAGCTACGAAAATTCCAAAGAGCACGAACTTGTTGAGATGTTGAACAAACATCATCTACACTATAGTGACAGAGACTTAGCGGAGAGATTTGGTTTTTCACTTGAGCAGGTTCGTGAGCTTAGAAAGAGACTCAACAAGACTAAGAAGACAGGGTGGAATTTTCGCAAGAACAGAAAAAACCTTTCTCTTGTAGGATTTCTTGGTCAGTAACGTCCACGACTTCCTGCGACTCTTCCCCTTGAGGGGAAGGGTGAGGGTTAGGGTGTTGTGGTGCTCTATTCTGCACACTGCCCGAAGGCTGCCTCTTTTATTCACCTTCACGTCCGTCGTCGTAGTATCTGTGTGTGCATAAAAGTTTACCCCAACCAACCAACTTTCAACGGTGTCTCTGCAGAAAAAGGACTGCTGGCAGGATGCGGGATTCATGATATACAGATATGACTCTGAAAGTAGTTGGGATTCAGAGGTAAAAGGAGAGTGGTTTCTTGGGGGTTCTGCTAGTTGGAACAAACCAAATAAGCAAGTATCCTGTATAACGAAAATGGAGTGGAGAGGCATTTGAGCAAAGACACAAGCCCTCGGAAGCAAAGACCTTTCCCACGAAATTCGCTTGAAGAGGCTATGAGACTCGCTCAGACTGTACAAGACCAGAACAATGGACAACCAATGAAAAGGATTTTCATTGCAGACCATTTGAAAATAAAACCTGAGAGCACCAACTTCAGTTATCTAATTAGTGCTTCTTTTAGATATGGTCTCACTCAAGGAAACGAAAAATCTGAGTATATCAATCTCACGTCTTTAGGAGAGTCTATCGTCAAGACGAAGGGAACATCAAGAATTCCCCTTCTCCAAGAAGCTTGCCAGAAAGTGCCCGTGTTCCAAAGTTTCTATCAAAGGTATAGGGATGCGAAACTTCCGTCTGAAGATTATGCAAAGAAGCTTCTAAAAGATGAGTTCCAAGTGCCTGAAGAACACGTAGATGAATGTTACAATCAGATAATCGCAAATGGTAAATTCTCGGGGATCATAAGAGAGGTTGCTGGTGCTCCACGAGTTGTTTTTGAAACAACCCTTCCAGCTACGGAAGGCAAGGAGGTAACGGAAGAACAAACAGAGGAAGAAGAGCATGAAGAACAAGAAGAAATCTGCCTACCAGAAGCCCCACTGAAACCTAAAGTCTTCACCTCACACAGCAAAAACAAGAGGATTTTAGACCAGATAAAGCAGATTCTGGAATTTGGGCAGTTCGAATATGTTGTGGCAGAAGAAACAGAGACTACCGCCATCCCTATTCCTGACAAGGTCTTCGGATTGATGAGAGATTGTGCTTGTGCAATAATAAATGTGAGTGCAGACGAGCAGGAAAAACGAGCCGACGGAACCTACGGAATAAACTCGAATGTTCTTATAGAAATTGGAGCAGCTTTTCTCAAGTACAACAAGAAGGTAATCTTGCTCGTCGATAAGAGGATTCAATTGCCATCCAACCTACAGGGTCTGTATCGAAGCGAATATGAAGGTGATGAACTCACGTTCAATACAGCCATGAAACTGCAGAAGGCATTGACAGATTTTAGGAAACTGTAAGCGAAAGAGCATAGAGTAAACTACGCTTGTTCCCATAAAGACCACCTATTCTAATTCCACAATTCTCGGCGTCCATTTTGGTCTTTCTCCCCTCAGATATTCAGCGAATAGCAGTGCTTCTTCACCAATCAGAGTTTCAATTTCCTGCTCCTGATCCATTCTTATTCTGAGAATCTTTGCTTTGCTCTAGAAATATCAGGTAAAACCATTGATTGACCCGCGAACGGTTCAAAAACGTGATATCATAGCCCACATGGGAAAACCATAAATGTAGAAGTTTGAACTCACATTTACAGAGAAAGATTTGTCATGAAGCCCAATACAGTAGTTCAGACAATGCTTGCTCACAAGTCAATCCGAAAATACACGGATGAAGTGCCTTCCGAAGAAGCCATAGAAACAATCGTAAGAGCTGGTCAGCAGGCGCCTTTTGCTTCACAATCCTACAGTGTACTGCTGTCGCGAAACCGGAAGCGTAACCCTTGGAACGCACCATTGCTATTCACGGTCTGCGTTGACTTTCACAAGTTCGAAAAAATAATGGCGAAAAGAAAATGGAAATTGGTCACCAACGATCTCAGCCTGTTGTTCTTCGGGATACAGGATGCTGCATACATGGCGGAAAACATGGTGACAGCCGCAAGAAGCCTCGGTCTCGGCAGCTGCTTCCTCGGAGCCGCACCATACAGAGCCGACAAAATCGCACAAGAATACAATTTGCCGAAAAAGGTCTTTCCGCTGGTGCAGCTGGCAATGGGGTACCCAGCCGAAGACCCGCCCACAAGACCGCGATACCCCTTGGAGTTCACTCTTTTCGAAGACAAATACCCAAAGCTAAGCCCAAAGATGGTTTCGGAAGCCATGAAAACAATGGACGAAGGATACCTCGCTCAAGACTACTACCGAAGGGCAAAGGCCAAGATAGTGTTGGAAGGAAACCGAAAAGAAGTCTTCACCTACGACGACTATAGCTGGACGGAGCACATTTGCAGAAAATGGGGACAATGGTACCAAGACCCAAAGGAACTGATTAACCAACTGAAGAAAAGAGGTTTCAACATCACAAAGAAAGGAAAGTAATTACAGAGAGCGTCAGATCACGCCTCAGAAAACTGCATCTCTCATCTTAGACAGCGACACGATGTCTGCCGCAAAAACATGCTTCACCGTCCCATCCTTGAGCTTCAAAACCAAAAACCCGCTACCATCCACATCCGTTGCCAGACCAGCGAGTCGTTCATTCCCGCTCACGACTTCCACTTGACGACCCAGAAAACCAGCGTACTCTTTCCACCCTTTCAAAATAACGGAGACCCCTTCCTCCAAGAAAACACTGTACAAGCCTTCCAGCTTCTCTAGCAACGCTCTGAGAAGCGGTTCCAACTCAACCTTCCTGCAAAACTCATCTTCAAGCGATGTTGCAGTCTCCCACAGCTTCTTAGGCAGAGACTCCTTCACGTCAAAATCAGCGTTAACACCTAC
>Ga0172366_10004957_pt1 | contig 10516 bp, 9 predicted proteins | sample LakKivSesite69cm_FD_114533 | JGI IMG/M metagenome (GOLD analysis project Ga0172366, IMG submission 114533) | Sediment microbial communities from Lake Kivu, Rwanda - Sediment site 69cm | ecosystem: Environmental > Aquatic > Freshwater > Lake > Sediment | place: Rwanda: Western Province, Lake Kivu...
AAAACAGACACACTGATTTTCTAACGCTTTCAAAAAAAAAACAAACACAAAAGATTGATAACCAATGATAGACGCAAGACCTCGATATATTGAAGTGTTAAAGCTGCAACCAGATTATGCATTAATATATCAGGAGTATGTAGGTAACGGCTCGAAAAAACCGCATGATAAAAGTTTATCGAACTTATCGAAAAATAAACATAATGGAGAGATAAGCCTCAAAGCTCGAAACAGGCTGCACACAGCGTTGGACTGGATGTTATTAATTTCAAAAAAAAAAACAGCAAACAATTTAAAAAAAAGCGGACAATTTATATTCAAAATTTCAATGCTAACGCTTACGCTGCCTTGCAAACAATTACATTCTGATCTGTTTATAAAAAAAATGATGTTGAACGAGTTTTTAACGATCATCAGAAAAAAACATAATTTACAAAACTATATTTGGAAAGCGGAAAAGCAAGAAAACGGTAATATACATTTCCATATTATAATTGACAAGTACATTATTTACTCGGATATTAATAGAATCTGGAACAATATTTTGAAAACGCATGGATACATTGATGAGTATCGAAAAAACCAAGAAAAAAAACACGTTAACGGTTTTTTTTATGACAAAAAAAAATCAAAACATTGGAATAAATCAGCACAATTAAAAGCTTATAAGAACGGTGTCCGCACACACTGGCAATGCCCAACTGCAACGACAGACATACATTCTTTAAAAAAAATAAAAAACGCTAAATCATATTTGTCGAAGTATATTACGAAAAATCCAGATATTGAACGAAAATATAATGATGTAAAAACAAAGCTATGCCAACGATACAGTATTAATGATTTACCAGAAAAGATGGAAAAAGAAATAAAAGAAAAAATAAAAAAGAAATTATCAATCATCGGCAATCTATGGTACATCAGCCGTTCTCTAAGTGAGCTAAAAGGAATACGCTGCGACATCAGCGATAATATTAGAAAAGAACTAAACGGATTCCGAAAAAAATATGTAAATAAAGTTATAGAAAAAGATTTTTGTACAATCTTTAAATTCTCGATAAAGGATATTTTTAAAATGAAATTACCACATCTTAGCGATGTAGTAAGAAAATATATAGAAGAACTGCGTACAGTCTTTTACCCGCCAAACGAGCTGACAGGCTCACAACTCGGATTAGCATTAGACATATTTGATTGAAAAAAAAACGCCAACCGCACACGCCATCGCTTTCACTGCTAATTATTTTTTGCAGCATCAGTAACCCTGAAGAAGGTTACTGTTCTTTAAAAAATAAAAAGCAGTGAAAAGGTGCTCGGCGGCGTCCCAGTCGGGCAGCGCAATAAGGTTTTTTGCCGCTGGTGCGCTTAGCTCCTCTCTGGTGCACCGCCTCGCTCGCTCACTATTGACCGATCATGCTAATTTAACCGATAGTGCTGTTCGCTCTTTTATTATTAGGGCGGCTGCTTTGTCTGTTTTGGCTGCCTTTAAGTGGGTCATTGAACATAGGGCAGCCAAAACAGCCCGCCGCAACGCCGCCCAAACCGACCGTGCAAGCGTCAATTAATTGGTGCTTTTGAACTGCAGTACTGCCTAGCGCAAAAAACCCGACGCTTAAAAAAAACCACCCTTCGTTTTTGCTTGCCTGCTTTTTTCTGCATGGTGCAGTTACCATTAGCTTATTGATTAAGCTGTAGCACGTCCATGCAAAAAAAAGCAGGTTGTTGAAAAAATCCGGGATATCGGTTTACTACCAACTTTTTGTCATAAAGATGTTGAGGTATCAAAGAAAATCGTGAAAGCCTGCGTTGATGGTGGAGCAACAGTTGTGGAGTTTACAAATCGTGGTGATTTTGCGTATGACGTGTTTGTTAAACTTTTAGAATACACTCAAAAAGAGTTACCTGATGTTATTCTTGGTATTGGTACTATTTTAGAACCCGAAACAGCAACTAAGTATATCAAAAGTGGAGCAAACTTTGTTGTAGGTCCTATTTTTAATCCTGATGTTGCAAAGGTTTGTAACCGTCATAAAATAGCCTATATTCCGGGGTGTATGACACCATCTGAGATATATGCTGCTGAGAAAATGGGTGTAGACGTTGTGAAAATATTCCCTGGGGCGTCTGTTGGTCCTGAGTTTATAAAATCTGTGCTTGGGCCATGTCCATCGTATCACATGATGCCATCGGGTGGTGTTGAAACAAACAAGGATAATATTTCAACTTGGATCAAAGCAGGCTCATCTGCATTAAATATCGGTTCAAATTTGATTAGGAAAGATTTAGTAAATTCCAAGGATTTTAATAGTATTGCAAAACTTGTTAGCCAATGCATCATGTGGATTAATGAGACAAGGGTAAAAACACATTAGATGATTATTAGAATATTATTTTAACATAATTCTCCCTATTTGTTTTTATACGGCCAAAATGATTATATACAAATATCAGGTTTTTATAATCGTTTTATGAAAAAAATCCGTGTTGGTCTAGTAGGTCTAGGTTTTTCAGGATCCCTTCACGCAGAGGCATACACAGCAATAAAAGACAAAGCAGAACTAGTCGCAGTATGTGACACAGACAAGGAGAAAGCTGAGATGATGGCTGGTTGTTATTGTGCGAAAGCGTACACAGATTTCAAAGAAATGCTTGATAAGGAAAACCTTGATGCTGTTGATTTATGTATTCCTCATCATCTGCATTCCAGTTTTGTAATCGCTGCGGCTAAAGCTGGGAAGCATGTAATGGTTGAGAAGCCAATGGCGACGACAGTTGAGGAAGCAGAAAAAATGATTGAAGAAACAAAAAAAGCAAAAGTTAAATTCATGGTCGCTGAGGATCAGGTGCATCTACCAGCACATAAACTTGCTAAGAAACTAATAGATAAGGGTGCGATAGGTAAAATATTTATGACAAGGGTTGTAAGTGGAGTATATGACGTGCCTGAGGATGAGAAAGGATGGAAACTTGATCCTAGGAACAAGGGTGTGCTTCTTGACATGGCAGCCCATTACCTTATGGTCCTATACTGGATGGTAGGAGAGATGGAGAAAGTCTGTGCGATGGCAGAAACAGTTGTTGTAGAAAAAGGTAAAAGTGATTTTGATGACAACGCGGTAGCACTCGTCAGATTCAAAAATGGTGCTGTTGGTGAGATTTCTGTTTCAACAACCGTTGTAAGTGAACCATTGCAGAGACTTGAGTTCTATGGAACAGAGGGTACGATAGTAATTGATCATTCATGTGAAAAACCATTGAAGTACCATTCAGCGCATCAAGGTATGGAAACTGATGGATGGAGGATACCTGATGTTGAGCATGAGATATATCCAGGTTATTTCCCACTCACATTCGGCAATGAAGTGAGATACTTCATGGATTGTATCATAGAAAACAGGGAACCAGAATTTGGTGGTGACATGGGGAAAGAAACAATAAAAATTATTGAAGCCGCGTATAAAGCTGCGAAAACTGGAAAAACACAGATTATTAAATAAAAATAATATATGATATAGAAAAGTTGAGGGAGGAAAAAAATGATTGATTTAAGTAAATATAATATAATAGAACTAAGCGTGGAGCTCTGCCCAACAATATACAGGTTGGACGGGGTAAGAGAAGACCCATTTCCATCAACTGATTTGGACTGGAATGAAACAGTTATTTACTCAGGTGGAGCAAAAAGACTTGCCCTTCGTCAAATAAGATATACTGATATGGATTTCAATGAACTCATAGACATGGAGGCACATCTTGGTACACATGCTGAGACTGGTAAACACCTAGATTACGACAAACCAAGCATAACAGATTTTCCAGTTGATACATGGCTGGGTGAGGCAGTGGTATGTGATTTTTCAAAAAAAACACCTACCAATGGTGAAAACTATAAACTTGGTCCGAAAGATTTTGCAAAAGTAAAAAAAAGAGACATAGTTTTGATAAGAAGTTCTCTACCATATGGTGAAGCACCTACTATGACTGAGGAAGCTGCACAATGCCTCATTGATAAAAAAGTAAAACTCATTGGTGGACTTGAACCATTCAACGGCGTAATAGGCACTGCTGAACTACGCAACATCCATGACATGTTCCACAAAAATGATATAATACTAATCCAAGGAATGATAAACCTTAATCAGATAAAAAAAGAAAGAGTTTTCTTCATCGGGCTTCCAATGAGAATCAAAGGACTTGATGCATCCACAATACGAGCTGTAGTTCTTGAGGAAAAAGACTAAAAAAATAATAAATTCAGGATTATAATACATCAATTTTGGGGGAGTCATGACAAAAAAAGTTAGGATTGGTATCATAGGTGCAGGTGAAGCCGCAGGACATCATGCAACAGGCTACGAGCATCTTAAAGACATAGCTGAGGTAGCCATAGTCTGCGATTTAGATGAAGAAAAAGCAAAGGATCTTGCAGATAGACTTAATGTAAAAACGATTTGCAGTGATTACCATAAAATCCTAGATGACAAGACTATAGATGCCGTGGATATAATGCTACCAACCCATCTTCATGCTAAGATCGTTATCGAAACAGCAAAACAAAAAAAACATGTACTCTGCGAAAAACCTATGGGACTATCAAGTGCTGAATGTCAGAAAATGATAGATGCCTCAAAAAAAGCAAAAATTGTACTTATGCCAGTGCATAACCAGATATTTTTCTCATCACATAAAAGGGCAAAAGAAATCATTGAATCTGGTGAGATTGGCATACCTCAACTTTATCGAACACACAGGATAAATAGTATAGCTCCACCAGATGAATGTTGGAGAGGTAAACCAAATGAAAGCGGTGGGGTTCTCATGGAAGCAGGCATACACCGTATATACACCTCTGAGTACCTAATGGGGCGAATCAAAAAGGTTATCAGCTCTGTGAAAAAATCAGATGAACGACCTGGTGACATTGATACTGTTTGTGCTATTCTTGAGTTTGAAAGCGGTGCACTTGGTGTGTTTGATTTTGGTGTAGGAGTCGGTGGAGGTTTCTTCTCCGAGGACAGTACAACGATATTTGGATCTAATGGTCTTATACATATAAACGGGTGTGAGTACCCATTTTTTGAGGAGGTGCCTAGACTTAAGATAAACACTCAAGATGGGTGGAGAGATGAGGATATAAAAGATGAGGATTACTCAAATTCTTTTATTGATCTGATGAAAAATTTTGTAGACTCAATAAAGGGAGAAGCAAAACCAGTGGTGACAGCGGAGGATGCAAAACATATAATAGAAATAATAGAACTGATAACAAGTGAAAAGGGTTCTGTCTAAATTTAAATTATGGGTGAGTATCATAACATGAAACTTCATATTGAGAAAGAATGGTTTGTTGATGAGCATGGGCAACGGTTACTTCTCCGTGGAGTTAATTTTGCTGCTTCATCTAAAATACCAGTTACCCCAAACGGTGCTACGCATATAAAAACCGATTTTAAGGATCATAAAAATGTTTCTTTCATTGGTCATCCTCTTTCCTTAAAAGAAGCTGAAGAACATTTTACTAGGTTGAAACACTGGGGTTTTAATTGTTTAAGATTTTTAGTTACTTGGGAAGCAATCGAGCATGCTGGCCCTAAACAATACGATACAGAATTCCTTGATTACGTTGAAGAGATTTTAAAGATCGCTGGAGAAAAAGATTTCTATGTTTTTATCGACCCACATCAAGACTGTTGGAGTCGGATGAGCGGAGGAGACGGGGCACCAGGTTGGACATTTGAAAAAGCTGGTATCGATTTTACTAAGTTTCATGAAGCTGGTGCAGCTTGGATAATGCAGTATCGGTACGATCAAAACAATCCTAAGGCGTATCCTCCAATGTTTTGGTCTCAGAGCCGGTCTCAATTTGGATGCGCTACAATGTTTACCTTATTTTTTGGTGGACATGATTTTGCTCCATCATGCATAATCGATGGAATGAATGTTCAGGATTATCTACAGTCTCATTATATTAATTCATATAAACAAATCGCGGTTCGTACAAGAGATATGAATCATATCCTTGGTTTTGATTCTCTTAATGAACCAACAATTGGTTTCATTGGTTTAAAACTAGATGGATCAAATATTAATTTTAATGAAGCACTTGGATATGGTTTTACTCCTTTTACTGCAATTATCACTGGATCAGGTTATACCATGAGAGTACCATATCGCAAAATAACGCCATTTGGACTTAGAGTAGCTTATCATGAGGAAATAAACCCAAAGAAAGTTTCTTGCTGGATTGATGATAATAATGATATATGGAAAAACCATGGTGTTTGGAGTTTAAATGAAAAAGGTGAACCTATTATTTTAAATAATGATTATTTTTTTAAAAAAAACGGGAAAGAAGTAAACTATTTCAGAGATTATCTATCCCCTTTTATCTGTAGATACGCTGAAGAGCTTAGAAAGATAAAACCTGATAGTATTATATTTTATGAAGGACCTGCAGAGGCTATTTTAAAAGGTGAAGGAGCGGATTTTGTTTTACCTGATAATGTTGTAAATGCCCCACACTGGTATGATTTTATGACCGTAGGTCTTGGTCGTTTTATGAGTATCATTAATTATGATTTAAATAAAAATAAAATTTTGTTTGGAGGTAAATCAATTCATAAATCATTTATTTCCCAGATGGCAAATTTAAAATCAATGGCAAATAAATTTTCAGATGGTGGTCCAAGTATTGTTGGTGAATTTGGTATAAGATATGATATCTACAAAAAGAAAGCATTCAAAGATTTTAAGACTAATCCAGAAAAAGCTTGGAAATATCATACTAAGGCTTTATCTTGGTATTATGATGCTATGGATGCTAACCTGTTAAATTCATGTCAATGGAACTACAACCCCGAGAACTGTAATGAATGGGGTGATTTCTGGAATATTGAGGATTTCTCCATTTTCTCTAGAGATCAACAAACCAGTGACTGGAAAAAAGATATAAACTCAGGTGGAAGAGCAATAACAGGTTTTTGCCGCCCTCATTTCATATGTGTTGCTGGTACACCCTTGAAAATGGATTTTAACATAAAAAATAAAAAATTTTTGTTTGAATTTGATGCAGATAAATCAATTAAAACACCAACAATTATTTATGTCCCGGATTTTCAGTATCCTGAGGGTTACAATATTACAGTTTCTGAAGGGAAAATAAAAAAAGTTACAGATAAACAATTAGTTGAAATAAAAATTAAACAAAATGGTTTGCATACTATTAATATTACAAGTAAGTAATCATTTAATGTTTATTACTTTCCCTGTTTTTACTGACTCATAAGCCGAGAGAGCGATTTTTACTGCTTCTCTACCATCCTCACCCGAAACCTTTGGTTTTTTATCATGTAACACACAGTCAACAAAATGTTCTACCTCGTTTTTAAAAGATAAACAATAATATCCTGGGAATGGTTCATGTTCAACCTCTGGTCTTACCCACCCTTCAGTCTCATAACCTGTTTTATTTGAAAAAAACATTAATGGTTTCTCCCACATATGATCCTCAAGGATAGTACCATTTGTACCGTAGAGTTCAAGATGATTTGTTGGCTCACTTATAGCACAATCAGTAATATCAATTTCGCCTAATGCACCGTTTTTAAATTTAAGAGATATCACTGCAGTATCATCAAAATTACATTCTAGTTCACAAGCAAGTTTACCTGCAAAAGCAAAGATGCTTTTTACCTCGCCCATGATCCATCTGAGAATAAAAAAACGATGTACCCCCATGTCTAATATTTCCCCAAGTGCCTCTGGTTTTATCCTCCAAGAATCAGGTGTAATTGGTGTGTCACCAACAACCTCGTAAGCCTTCGCAAGAAAAACACGACCTATCTGCCCTTGATCAACCATTTCTTTAGCAAGCATATGAGCTGGGATAAACGCATGGTTCTCAGCAACCATTAGTTTCACACCAGCTTTTTTTGCTGCATTAATTACTCTATCAGCATCTTTTAATGTTGTCGCAATTGGTTTTTCCACAAGAACGTTTTTTCCTGCTTCAGCTGCTGCAACAGCAGCATTAGCATGCATATGATGAGGAAGACAAACATCGATGATCTCTATATCCTTATTTTTAAGCATTTTATTATAATCTGTAAATGCCTCAGTGCCATACATCGATGCATTAGCCTCAGCACGTCCTTTGTCACTATCACAAATACCAATAAGTTTTGCTTTATCCTTAATTGCATCATAAGAATCCACATGAAGCGTACCAGCTACACCAATACCAACCACGCCAACCCCAATTTTTCTCAAACTAAAATCACCCAGATTAGAAGAATAAAAAAACTAGTATTTACTATCTTCCAATTATTTATTTTACAAGAAGTTTTTGATCAAGAGTTGATATTCGTTCAACTTTAGATTTTGTTACTAGATATGTATCTTCCATTCCAATTAAACGGTTATTATATGGTTCATATGGTACCCAAAATTCAAGGTCAAAAACCATACCAGGCTGAAATGTTAGTTCAGCAGATTTTATAGGATCAAATAGATGGATTTCCTCACATCTAAGACCAATGCTGTGACATGTTGGGAAAAGCGGTATTTCTTCACCTTTTTTTTCAAAAGCTTCTTGGGCTACATTTAGAATATCTAAAGTGCTAACTCCTGGTTTTATGGAATCGATGCATTGTTGTTGTACATCTACTATTTCATCGATTAGTTTTTTAACATCAGATGGAATTTGTCCGAGTATAGCATGACGACTAACATCAGATGTATAGCCCATGTAAATCGCCCCAATATCAAACCTGGTCATCTCGTTTTTCTTCATCTTTACTCCAGTACCTGGGGCTTCTGGGTCACTATCACCTAGACTCATTGTTATATGATCCCATCCTGTGGCACCCTCATTTACAATAGTGGTTTTTGCTATTTTTAAAAGATCTATATCTGTAATACCAACTTTTAATTCATCAAACATAGCCATTATTGTTTTTTCAGCGATTTTTGTTGATTTTTTTATACGATCTATTTCCTCAGATGATTTAACAAGTCTTAGTTTAAGAAAGATATCATCTGCTGATTCAAATTTTGCGTTTGGAAATGCTTTTTTTAATCCTTCATATTGATACAATGGCATAACACTTTCTATGGCTATTGCTGGTTCTTTAATATTGGATTCTTGAATTATATTTACTAGGTTTTCAACTGCTTCATCTTTTGAAAAAATACCTCTGAAATCTTTTATCCATGTGAACTTCGGATCAAATATCAACCAAGAGATAACACTATCCTCACCGTCTCTACGTACAACAACTATTGTAGGAGTCAAGTTAGAAAGAGAAAACAATATTGGATTATATTCAGAGTGCCTAGTTGGTAATCCTGAGGTATAAAAAATATTTTCAGGAGATGAGGCTATTAAAAAATCAATGTTTTTCTTTGTTAATAATTCAGTAGCTTTTTTCTTATCAAAACCAATTGGCTGCATAGTGTTTTGATAGACTTTCTCTATTTAAATTTTTTTTGAAAAACCATAATAACCATGAAACCTATTTTGCAATTCGAGGCTTTGATTATGGGTAATCTATATGTATTGATTGGTTTTGATGTTGAACATGATGCTGAACCACTATCAGATAGATGTGAGGGAGTTAAAAAAGGTACTCCAAAAATCCTTGATGTGTTAGACTATTTTGATATTCATTGTACTTTTAACATCCTTGGATGTATTATTGATGAGCATCTTGATTTATTTAAACAAATCAAAACCAAAGGTCATGAAATTGGGTGTCATTCATATGATCATGAGGCACTTGGTTTTATGGACGATGAATATATCCATAATCAGGTTGAAAGATCTACCAAAGCAATTCAAAAAAAATTTGGTGAACCTCCTGTTACTTTTAGAGCCCCATATTTAATTAGTAATACTTTTCTAGTAAAAACCTTGGATGAGTTCAATTATCTTGTGGATTCATCACATTTGATTGCTCATCATAATACACAACTATTACCGTATCATCCTTCAGGTGATGATTGGACTCTTAAAGGTGATCTAAATATTCTGGAGGTACCAGTTTCTTCTGATCCTTCTGTTTTTGATTCTGAAAAAAGTGATTTTTGGCCATGGTGGCGGGTTATCGGTGCAAAAGATACAAAAAAGAAAATAAACAATCTGATTTCAAAGCAGAAAAAATATGGTAAAGATAATGTTATAACATTTTACTTACACCCCTGGGAGTTCATAGAGCTGGAAAAAACTGGGGTGGAAGTACCCAAGGAACACCAGCAAAAAATATTTGGTGGAAACGGAGAAAAAGCTATTCAAAGTTTCAAGGAGATACTTTTTTGGCTAAAAAAACAAAAAAATGCTACTTTTTTACCTATGAAGGATTTTAGAGAAATATGTGATGGAAAAATATAAAAATAGTGTGGTTGTCAACTTTAGCTCCTGGTAAAATGATACATTGATACAAAGCAGTCAATCCACTGTTGAGTGCTATCAACAGTGGCATTATGTGGCCAGTTTCTATAGAAGAGTTTTATCCTATGT
>Ga0172366_10004962_pt1 | contig 10510 bp, 8 predicted proteins | sample LakKivSesite69cm_FD_114533 | JGI IMG/M metagenome (GOLD analysis project Ga0172366, IMG submission 114533) | Sediment microbial communities from Lake Kivu, Rwanda - Sediment site 69cm | ecosystem: Environmental > Aquatic > Freshwater > Lake > Sediment | place: Rwanda: Western Province, Lake Kivu...
ATCAGCAGCGGTAATGTCAATAGCGAACCGCTGCCGGCAACAGTATTAATAAATCCGGCAATGAATCCGACGCCAATGACAGCGAGTATCAGATACCATTCCATAATACACGTGAATCGTGAGTCGTGAGTCCGGAGCCGGGGAAAGGCTGATAGGCTGAAGAGGAGGCTATTAGGCTGATGGAAAAGGAAAGAACTTTCCGGAACTTGGAACATGGAACATGGAACTTGGATCATTTCCTCCCCACCTAAAAGCCTAAACACCTACAGCCTAAATACCTAAATAAACTTTGAACTCTTCCTTCCTGCTCACTTTCTTCAATATGCAAAGAGCGGAAATCCTTTCATCATCCTGTTAACTTCATCCCTGACGCTAAGGATAACAGCTTCGTCGCTGACATGGCTGATAACCGTATCGATCATTTCGACGATCTTTGGTATCAGGTCCTCTCTGGCACCCCTGGTTGTAAGTGCGGGCGTACCTATCCTGATACCTGATGCCTGGAAAGGTGATCTGTCATCAAAGGGAACCATATTTTTATTGATGGTTATATCAGCCTTCACCAGTGCATCCTCCGCAGCACGGCCGGTAATATCAGGATACTTGGTACGCAGATCAATAAGCATCAGGTGGTTATCGGTACCTCCTGAAATGACTTTATATCCCAGTGATTCAAAATGATCAGCCATTACAGAAGCATTCTTTTTAACCTGTTGCATATATTCAAGGAACCGGTCGTCGAGTGCTTCCCCGAAAGCAACAGCTTTGGCAGCGATAACATGCTCCAGTGGTCCACCCTGTGTTCCCGGAAAGAGTGCTGAATCAAGGACCTGCGACATCATTTTAGGTTTGCCCTTGGGTGTCAGGATACCCCATGGATTCTCAAAATCCTCTCCCATAAGTATCATTCCTCCCCGCGGGCCCCTGAGGGTTTTATGGGTGGTAGTGGTGACAATATGGCACCAGGGAAACGGTGAATCCAGCAATCCTTTTGCGATCAGCCCGGCCGGATGGGCAATATCTGCCATAAGCAGTGAGTTGACGGAATCAGCTATGCCGCGCATCCTTTTATAATCCCAGTCACGACTGTATGCCGAAGCGCCGGCAACGATCAGCTTCGGCCGCTCCCTGGCGGCAATTTCCTCCATCTGGTCGTAATCAACCCTCCCTGTATCAGGATGGACACCATATGCGACAGGTTTATAAAGGATACCTGAATAATTGACAGGTGAGCCATGAGTGAGGTGCCCTCCGTGGGACAGGTTCAGACCCAGGAAGGTATCACCGGGCTTCAGGACAGCCAGCATGACCGCCGCATTGGCCTGGGCTCCCGAATGAGGCTGTACATTCGCCCAGACAGCATTGAACAGTTTACATGCCCGGTCGATCGCCAGCTGTTCCGCCTCGTCAACAATGTGGCATCCGCCATAATACCTTTTACCCGGTAAGCCCTCAGCATATTTATTCGTCAGGCATGATCCCATGGCTTCGAGCACCTGGTCACTGACAAAGTTCTCGGAAGCAATAAGCTCAATGCCATTTAATTGCCGGTTATATTCCCGGTCAATGATTGAAAAAAGTGTATGATCCCTTACCATGCATTTACGTTTCGAGTGTCCGTAAAATTATATGGAATTATTTACAATTAAAACTAGATAATATTAACCACGATATTAACCGGGCTTCAGTGTAAAAAAAGCCGTCTCATGGAGACCGGTTATCTGCCATCGAGCGACTTCCTGTGAACAGGAAATTCCGAACCACCCTGACGCACGAGACCGAAGTACGCAGCGATAGCAAATAAGTCTGATACCGAGACAGCCTTTTAGTTTAATAAACCTGTCCTGCTATGCACCTGCAGGTTTGGAATATTTGGCATCTCCAAACGCAAGCAATGGCAGGAAGATGAAGGGGAGGAAGATGATGCCAAGTACCCAGGCACCGCTTTTCCCAAAAGCTTTGCATATCGCGATCCATACAATGATTAACATCACGATATTCACAATTGGTATCAGGAGGATAAGAACAACCCACCAGAGCGGTTTGCCGGATATCCTTACCCATTCGATAACATTCCAGATTGGGATGATCTGGGACACACCCAGTCTGCCGGCCTTACGGATAATAAGCCACAAGCTGACTAGTATCAGCAGAACGATTAACACATAGAGAACAGTTACACCCATGGTTAGTTAGATTAAGTTAGACTTCAGAGAAAAAGTATGACTAATATAAGGCATGTTTTTGGACAAATCAACTTATTAGCATGTATTAATATATTTTGGCCTTATAAAGACTTCATACCGGATAACATTTTCTATTTTTGCACAGGCCAGTCTTTATTATTACATGAGGATAACAATTGTCTTTGCGCTTGCAGTATTTTTCATCTTTACCGGTCCTGTCAGCGGCCAGGTTGAATTTGTCACCCCTCCATCAATCAGATGGGTTACAGTGGACACCGCCACGGGCTATGTTGGTACAGCCTGGTCAGCCAGCCCTGACAGGGATATTGAAAAGTATGCCATTTACAGGGATTCGCTGGAGGCAAAAGCTGCATATGCAGTTGATACGGTGAGCGGCACAAAGCGCAGCTATGTTCACAAAACACTTGAAGCCTTACACCGTTCCCTTTCATATACCGTGGCTGCCATTGACAGCGCCGGGAACATAAGCACATACCCACCCTCTCACAGCACACTTTTCCTGGAAGCAACCTATGATACCTGTGAATCTGTAATTAACCTGACATGGCCCCAGTACAAGCCATGGGTGGAAGTTGATTCACTGGCATTTTATAATATTTATATCAGTCAGAACAAAGGTCCCTTCAGGGCAATCGATCTGCCTAAAGTAAATAAAGCTGATACTAACCGGATCCATGCCGTTCCCGAAAACCAGGAGTACTGCTATTTTGTTGAAGCGGTACACCAGGACGGGAAAAGGAAGTCAACATCGAATAAATCCTGTGTCAGTACAAAGATGCCCAGGCATCCGGCATATATCAATGCAGACTATGCCACTGTCGCAGGTGAAACAGTGAGTCAGGAATCTATCATCAAATTATCATTTACTTATGATCCGCTCGGTGAGATATGGGATTTTGATATCGTACGTGGAAAAAATTTTGGCAACCTCAATTTTACTGTGGAGAAACTTAAAAATCTGCACGACAATCCGGTAATCTATTATGATACTGTCCCGTATGCGACCATTAACTATTATTACCGGATGGAAGCGAAGGATATATGTAACAGGATGGTTGACTCTTCCAACATTGCAGGCCCCATAGTGCTTAAAACAGAGCGGGATTCGCTGAAGATAAATCTCTCGTGGACTCCTTACCTGGAATGGCGGGGAGGGGTCGGCAGGTATTACATTTACCGGATCATTCTGAATACCCAACCGGATACCATTTTGCTGGATTCGGTTAACTACCGTATCACAACTTATTCTGATAACCTCAAGGATCTGCTAAACCAGGGAGTCGAAGGTTATATACGTTATTACATACTGGCCAGGGAAAAGGAAGGCAATCCTTATGGCATCTATGGACAAAGCCGGTCGAACATTGTGGAAGTACACATCAAACCTGATGTATATATACCGAACGCTTTTACACCAGACGGGGACGGGCAGAATGAAAAAATCGGACCCATATTTACCTTTGATTCAAAAACATTTTATTTCGTTATATATGACCGCTGGGGAGGTAAGGTTCTTGAAACCAGTGATAAAAATAACCGGTTCTGGGACGGCACTGTCAGAGGTGGTCAGAAAGCTGCACCCGGTATATATATATATTATTTAAAGCTGACCACCAGGAGCAGCCTGATAATTGAAAAAAGAGGGACAATAAGTCTCATATATCCCTGACAGGGAAATGATGAATTTAATCTTTACCTTTGCATCTTTGCATTTCCGACTGTCATGAGTGTGATGACAAAAACCGAAGAAGAAGTTATACGGACCCAGTTCGAGGATCTGCTGGCTCATTGTGTACACTCAACAAAAACCGATCTGAGGCTTATCAGGAAAGCTTATAAGCTTGCTTATGAGGCACATAAGGGCGTACGCAGGAAATCCGGCGAACCTTATATCCTCCATCCTATCGCTGTCGCCAAGATCTGTACAAATGAAATCGGTCTTGGGACAAAATCTGTTATCAGTGCCCTGCTGCATGATGTTGTCGAGGATACTGACTATACCATCGAGGATATAGAGAACCATTTCGGTAAAAAAATAGCTTCCATAATCGATGGCCTGACAAAAATCTCGGGTGTGTTCGATAACAAATCTTCCCTGCAGGCAGAAAATTTCAGGAAGATGCTCCTTACCATGTCCGATGATGTACGGGTTATCCTGATCAAACTGGCTGACAGGTTGCATAATATGCGGACACTTGATTCCATGCCCCCGAATAAAAAAATCAAGATGTCAGGAGAGACCATCTATCTTTATGCTCCTCTTGCCCACCGTCTGGGCCTTTATGCGATAAAAACCGAGCTTGAAGACCTCAGCCTGAAATACCGGTATCCTAAAATTTATGAAGACCTGACTGCACGGATCAGGGATAACGAGAACAAGAGGCTTAATATGATAAATAATTTTGCCCTTCCTATCATAAAAAAACTCGATGATGCAAGCTATATATACGATATTTCAGGAAGGCCAAAATCCATATATTCCATATGGAACAAGATGCAGCAGAAGAATATCCCTTTCGATGAGGTATATGACCTGCTGGCTATAAGGATCGTATTCGAACCCTTACCCGGTATACCCGAGAAGACACAGTGCTGGAATATATATTCAATGATCACCGACAATTATATGCCCAAACCTGACAGGATCAGGGACTGGGTGAGTACACCTAAAGCCAATGGTTATGAGGCTCTTCATATAACTGTCATGGGACCCCATGGTAAATGGGTGGAAGTGCAGATAAGAAGCAAAAGGATGGATGAGATTGCAGAACGGGGATTCGCTGCACACTGGATCTATAAACAGTCCGACGGGACAAAGACCACCACCGAGCTGGATAACTGGCTGAAAAAGATCAGGGAGTTGCTTGAGAATCCCGACTCCGACGCCCTCGAATTTCTTGATGATTTTAAACTGAACCTGTTCGCATCCGAAATACTTGTATTTACTCCTAAAGGACATATAAAAACTCTTCCCAAATATTCCACAGCCATTGATTTTGCCTATGAGATACATACCGAAATCGGCAACAAGGCTATCGGTGCCAAGGTCAACCATAAACTGGTAGGCCTTAACCACAAACTGAACAGCGGAGACCAGGTGGAGATACTGACTTCCGACATTCAGAAAGCCAGGCGGGAATGGCTCGATTTTGCAGTGACTGCGAAAGCCAAGGCTGCAATAAAATCTGCCTTGAAAGCAGATACCAAGAACAGGATCGAAAAAGGGAAACAAATACTCGAAGAAAAACTGAACGAGTTCAATCTTAAACCCAGCTCCCGGATCTTCAAGAAATTGCTCCCATCCTATGAGGTGACATCCAAAGATGAACTCTATAGTAAAATAGGCAGTGGCCTGATCTCCCTCAGTGAACTGAAAAGGATACTTAAGAAAAACACCCAGAGCAAATGGATCAGGTACTGGAGCTTACAGTTCGGCCTGATTGCTAAAAACAAAAATGAGGAATTAATAGCAACCATTCCGGCAAGAAAAATCAATCCTGCTGCTCCGTTCCTCATAAGGGAAAACATCGATTCGCCGGAGAGGGAATATTTCCTGGCAAAATGCTGCAATCCCATTCCGGGAGATAACGTCATTGGCTACCTTGACCAGGAAGATAATATTATCATTCATAAGGTCAAGTGCTCAACCGCCACCAGGCTCTCATCAAGCCAGGCAAACCGTATTATTCCTTCCAAATGGACGACCCACAAGATACTGTCCTACCTGGTAAGGATAAACATTAAAGGAATGGATAAGTTTGGTATCTATAATAACATTACTACCGTCATATCAAAAGAGCTCTCGGTAAATATCAGGAATATTAACCTGGCGAGCCATGACGGGATATTTGAAGGTACCATTGACCTGTATGTCCATAATACAAAAGACCTGGATAAACTCATCATGAAACTTGAAAAAATCAAAGGAGTGGAGTCTGCAAACCGCATGGAGAGCACTGAAGAAATAAGCTTATAAAAATCATACCTTCCTGATACATAAATCTTAAAAAAATTTCTATTTTAGTCCCGCTATTTTAAATTAGTCTAAGTTATGGCTAGCGAAGAAACCAAAACCACCGTTAAAAAGATATTTACCGATTACCTTGAAAAAAAGGGACATCGTAAAACCCCTGAAAGATACGCCATACTGGATGAGATCTATTCACGTGACGGGCATTTTGATATCGAGTCCCTTTATATCTTTATGAAGAATAAAAACTACCGGGTCAGCCGCGCCACCCTTTACAATACCATTGAGCTGCTGCTGGACTGCAACCTTGTAGTGAAGCACCAGTTCGGGAAGAATATTGCCCAGTTTGAAAAAGCCTATCAATGCATGCAGCACGACCACCTGATCGATATTGAAAGCGGCAGGGTGATAGAGTTCTGTGACCCACGGATTGATGAGATCATACGTACTGCCTGCGACCTGAACAACTTCAGGGCTTCACATCATTCACTTTACATTTACGGCGTCTCAGGGAATGGTGAAACATCTGATTAATTCATTTTTTGTTCCTGTTGAATAAAAATATTGGGGTTGTCTTAAAAGTGTCCGATAGACTTCCTGATGTTTTGGGTCTAAAGTTATTTATAAGCCTGTACGCCTCAGCCGCGGCGTACAGGCTTATAAATACCCTCATCATAAAAATGACATCTCATAGGTTATTATGAGCTTTCGCGGCAAATCCATTATTTTTTATATCCCTTTATATTCGTACCTTCACGATCCGGAAAAAAAAGGCAATTATTATGAGTATTGATGTTCTTATAGGTCTTCAGTGGGGTGATGAAGGAAAAGGCAAAATCGTTGATGTGATAACCCCATGGTATGATGTTATAGCCAGGTTCCAGGGAGGACCTAATGCCGGACATACTCTGGAGTTTAATAATATAAAGCATATTGCCCACAATATCCCTTCAGGTGTATTCCGGGATAACAGTATCAACGTCATTGGTAACGGAGTTGTCCTTGATCCGATAACCTTCAGGCAGGAGATAGAAAAGGTGAAAGGACTGGGTGTGGATCTTACCGGCCGGTTAAAGATTTCCAAGAGGGCTCATGTAATCCTCCCCACACACCGCATACTGGATGCAGCTTCAGAAGCAGCTAAAGGAAAGACAAAAATAGGATCAACACTGAGGGGAATTGGCCCTACTTATATGGACAAGACCGGTCGTAATGGCTTGCGGGTGGGAGATATCATACAGGATGATTTCATGGACAGGTATCATTCACTGACCAACAAGCACAGGGATATCCTGAAACAATACAGCTTCTCCTATGACCTGGCTGAATATGAAAAAGGCTGGTTTGAGGGTATTGATACCATAAGATCATTTGAGCTGGTCGACAGTGAACATCTTCTCAACCAGTACCTCGACGAGGGAAAGAAGGTACTTGCCGAGGGTGCCCAGGGTACCATGCTCGATATAGATTTCGGATCCTACCCATTCGTCACCTCCTCCAATACAATTACCGCCGGGGCATGTGCAGGGCTGGGAGTCGCTCCACGCCGCATCGGCAAGGTCATGGGTGTTTTTAAAGCCTACTCCACACGTGTCGGAGGAGGTCCATTCCCTACAGAAGAAGATAATGCCACAGGGGAATCACTGAGACAATTCGGGGCCGAATTTGGAGCCACGACCGGCAGACCAAGAAGATGCGGCTGGCTGGATCTGCCTGTACTCAAGTATGCCATCATGCTCAATGGTGCTACAGAACTGATCATGACCAAAGCTGATGTGCTGACACATTTCGATACCGTTAAAATTGGAGTTGCCTACCATACTGACAAGGGAATCATCGACTACCTGCCCTATGACATTACCCACCTGCGTGAACCGGTATACAAGGAATTCAAAGCCTGGAAAAAAGATATATCCAAAGCGGTACATGCTGATGATCTTCCCTCTGAATTAATCGATTTTGTAAGATTTATCGAACAACAAACCGGGGTTCCTGTAAAGATCATCTCTGTAGGACCCGACAGGAAGGAATTCATCACACTGTGATAATCAAGCTCATTGGAGCTTTCCTTCAATTCAATGAACCTCCCCCTTCATATGAGTTCCTGGTTCCTGGAGGGAAGAAAAAGTTCCAGGTTCAAAGAAGCGTGAATCGTGAGTCGTGAGTCGTGAATCGGAATAAAGAGTTCGTTGATGGTGCGCTTATCCCAACGCGTGACCTTATCTTATGATAGCATCCGTTTTACTGGGCACGCGTTAGGATACCCGTGCCATCTATTTTCCAAGTTCTTCCTGACAGGCAAAAAGTCTTTAGTCCAATAGCCTTCTTCTCACTTCCGACTTCCGTCTTCTGTCTTCTGTCTTCCGTCTCCTTTCTTATTCCTCCGACTCACGATTCACCACTCACTACTCACTTTCTTATTCGGTTGTTCCAGCCCGTACCCCGATGTTCTGTCCTCTCTCTTCAGTAAAAAAGCAAATATCAAACCGGCAAATCCCAGCAGGGCAAGCATCAGAATGGGATTAGTATAATCAAAAACAGCCTTTCCTGCTGCCACCAGATCGGCAGTAACACCCGGGTTGGAACGGTCAAGGACGGTACCGATAAGGATGGGGAAAGCCCACAACCCCAGGTTCTGGATGGAAAACATCAGCCCATAAGCTGAGCCAAGGCGTGATTCAGCAACAATTTTCGCAACTGAGGGCCACATGGCGGCAGGGATAAGTGAAAAAGCTACACCCAGCATGAACATAGGAATATATGGGTTTATCCGTGTAAGTGACAATGTCAGGTGGACCAGTATCAAAACAAGGGATCCCAGCAACATCATAGAGGCACTCCTGCCCTTATTATCTGCGAACCAGCCAAAAAGGGGTGTGAACAGTATTGTCCCGAACGGTACCAGTGAAGTTATGGTACTGCTCAGTGACATGGACAACCCGAATTTATTCTGCAGCAGGTCAGGTGCATATTTAATAAACGGGAAAACTGCCGAATAAAAGGTCACACACAACAGGGTTATATAAATAAATGATCTGTTGGTAAGCAGCTTGAGAATATCAGCCAGGCGGAACCGGTCTTCATCCTTCACATTAATGAACTTCTGACGATCCAGCCGTCGATCAAAGAAATTATACAACAGGAAGAAAAGGAATCCCAGTGCCAAGAGTAGAGCCCCGAACCAGATAGGCCTGGTCCAGACCGGTTTGACAAGCAGGGGGGTGACAATGAAAGACATGGCTGAACCTAACCGGGCCAGGGCCAGATTTGTACCCAGTGCCAGGGCCAGCTCCTTACCCTTGAACCATTTCACCACAACTTTTGTGATGACCACGATGCTCGTTTCAGCACCCAGTCCGAAGAGGAAAAATCCGAGGAACATCATTTTTAGTGCAGGTGAATATCCGGTAAGGAAGCTGCTGAAAAAATGATAGGCAAAACCACCTGAATTATAATAATCCGTTGCCCCGTAAGCGGTCAGAATGGAACCTGCAAGCATAAAAAACACAAAGCTTGTCCCTGTGATACGTATCCCCAACCTGTCGGTGATGATGCCTCCCAGCACAGCCATGGCCAGAAAGACATTGGGAAAAGAATAAGCTGAGACAAACAGGCCGTAATCTGAAGAGCTGAATCCGAGCATCTCACCCAGGTATTGCTTGAGCGGGGACAGAGCATCATAAAAGTAATAGTTGGCTGACATGGTAAGGCTGACTAAAATCAGGATCATCCAACGGAATCCTTTCGACTGGTCAAGCGTCCTTGTGAGCTGGTTCATAATGAAAGGTTTTGTGATTCTAATGACTATAAATATAAGAATAATATCACTCGTGCTTCGGGAGAAAGCTCAAATGCAGATGAAAAGCTATCAGACATATTTATTTTTTTTTTTAATTTGGATCGTGGTTTTACGGATGGGTTCCTGTACGTACCGGGAAGGTTCAAGAGCTTCCTTATGGCTGATGACGGAGAAAAATTCAGTCCCGAAGGAATTGAAGAAGTATTCTCACAGCAATGTGCTTTTATAAAACAGCGCATGATGTATAATAACCGGAATCCCTTTTCTGTCCTGCTGGTAGTGCCTGACAAGGAAGCTGTTAAACGCTGGCTGGCGCAACTGTCCACCGGCAATGAAGAAGGACGAGTGGCAGTGCTGGAAGAGATGGTATCACAAAGAAATATTATAATATAAACATATGAAAATCAGTAAGTTAATAATCCAATCCCTTGTAATCGGATGGGCGTTATCCTTTTCAGCTGTATCAGCCCAGAAAGGGAACCTTTTCATAACCAATTATGATCTTGAAAAAGTGCTTGACAAACAGGTATTCTC
>Ga0172366_10004963_pt1 | contig 10509 bp, 9 predicted proteins | sample LakKivSesite69cm_FD_114533 | JGI IMG/M metagenome (GOLD analysis project Ga0172366, IMG submission 114533) | Sediment microbial communities from Lake Kivu, Rwanda - Sediment site 69cm | ecosystem: Environmental > Aquatic > Freshwater > Lake > Sediment | place: Rwanda: Western Province, Lake Kivu...
AAAGTTCACCACGGAAAATTTCTTAGAAGGAATAGAAAAAGTGATATAGTGAAATGTTTTTTGTGGCGGAAATCCGTGCTACACAAGGAATTTCAAAAAAAGTGGCGAAGTTGACTTGACAAAGCAGATTGAGAAGCTAGAAATGAAATCTATTTGATAATCTGATTTTTTAATTCTGAATAGAGCTTGGTATCAGCAATGACAGCTTATGTAAATTCTTTCAATGCTTTTACAAGTTCTTAGTTTCCAGCAGTTTTTATATGTTTCATCTAAAAGGGAACATAATGGCTTCTAAGTAAAAGAGGTTAGACCACCTAATTTTTAAAGAACAATAAAAGACTAAAGCGGCTATTGTAAAGCTACCGCGGAGCGATTTAGTTCAACTTGTTTATATCCGAACTCAGGTTGTTTGTTTCATTTTATACTTTTAATAAAAATTGTCAACATTTCGAATTGCCTCATCAAAAAAATAAATTAAAAAGTATCGATGCCTCAAATAAAAATCTAAATGAAATAATTTTCATTATAGACTAATCTCCTCTATATTGGAAGAATAAAGATCTTTCCAATAGAGGGGAGGCCAAGGAAATGTTAACCATGAGGAAAAAAAAAGCAATAACCAGGGAATTACAGAATAGATATCAAAAAGCCAGAAAGAAGGAAAAAATAATGATGCTGGATGAATTTACCCAATTGACCGGCTACAACCGCTGTTATGCCAGTCAGATACTCAGCAAAAGTAACATACTAGGTTATGTTCAGATAGCCGGAGAAAGGCTCAAATATGTATCGGATCATCATCAATCCAGGAGAAAAAAGAACAGATACTATGACCAGAAGGTATTAATTGCATTGAAAAAAACCTGGAAGGAAGCTGATTACATCTGCTCTAAACGACTGGCACCATTTTTAGGTGAGTTTATTCCGGTACTGGAAAAACATGGAGAAATAAAACTTGCGCCAGAGGTAAGAGAAAAAATCTTTACTATCTCTGCTTCTACCATTGACCGGCTGTTAGCGCCCATTAGAAAGAAACAGCAAATTAAAGGTAGGTCCACCACCAGACCGGGAAGCTTACTGGAGAAAAACATTCCGGTACGCACCTTCAGTGAGTGGGATAATAAAAGACCCGGCTTCTTTGAGGTTGATCTAGTCAGCCATGATGAAGGACACTCCAGAGGCGATTTTATCCAGAGTCTAAATTTCACTGATATTGCTACTTGCTGGGATGAAATGATAGCAGTCCAGAATAAGGCTCAACGATGGGTATTTGCGGGAATCAAAGAGATCAAAGAAAGGTTGCCCTTTGCCATCTTAGGTTTCGATTCAGACAATGGCAGTGAATTCATCAATCATCATCTCATCCGGTATTGCGAAGAACAACGCATTAGCTTTACCCGAAGCAGGCCCTACCGGAAGAATGATTCCTGCTTTGTTGAACAGAAAAATTGGTCTGTCATTAGAAGAACCGTGGGTTATGGACGCTATGATACCGAAAAAGAACTTTGGGTATTAAACCAATTATACGGCTATCTTAGGTGTTATGTGAACTTCTTTCAGCCGGTGAGGAGATTGGTGAAAAAGGAGCGCATCGGTAGTAGAATCAAAAAGCGATATGATGTGGCTCAAACTCCTTTTCGCAGGGTATTGGCCTCCCCTCTTATTTCAAAGGAAATCAAGATGAAATTAGAAAGACAATATGATATGCTAAATCCAGCAGAATTGAAAAGGGAGATTACCAGACTTCAGAATCAACTTTACAAATTAAATACCTTAAAGCAGAATAGAGATAAAGAAACTGTTCTGAGCAAAAAAGCTCAAGACAGTTTCGATTATATTTCTACTTGAGGCAGCGTATTAGCTTTCGATTAGATTTTTAAGTGAGGCAATAGGCATTTATTAAAAAAGACGCCAAAATGGCGTAAACTTGTAATTTGAAATACTTATAAAATAAGGATTTTGTTTTTTGCGGAAGGAGTAAATGTCGTGCTTTTAGACAGAAGGCGACAAATTTCTTATTAATATTTATATTAAAGGTGAGTTTTATTTCTACCTAAAACGATATAAACTCCTATGGTTTAAATTTTTTACATAAGCTTTAGTTTTTCATAAATCTGCTTTTCTAGCTCAGATATTTGTTTTTTAATTTTAAAAATTTTTGACTTTACTTTTTTTGTTTCCTGTATATTATCCTCATTTAGCAATATATTAGTTCTTGTTTATAAACTTCTTGTTTTATGCCACTACTATTTGAGTAATTATAGTGGTTATGATTTTAAATTACTGTAGACAACGGAGACTAAAAATAACTCACAATGTTTTTTCCATCTAAATAAAGATTATCTCCGTCAAAGAGGATGTTCCTAAAGTAAAATTTTTCTTTGGCTATTAATTCTGCTATAGTTAGTTTAAGAATATTTTCTAAAGGTAACTTTGTTGAATATACAAATATACTCCAATTCATACAACCACCGCCCTGGTAGAAAGTTAATATAGTGATTTCATCAAAGCCGTCATGGTTAAGATCATAAACAAAAACATCCGGAATATTCCAACTTACATTTTCCTCCATAGATGATGATTCATCTCAACCACCAATCCATCGTATATGCGTTGCATCTTTAAAAATATCAAGATATTTAGTATCTTCAGAAACAATTACAGCGAACTCACCGAAAGCTTTACGACAATCGAGCGAGCTCATGCCAGAGGGAAAATAGCCTTTTGTTTTTGCATCATATACATCAAGTATAACGAGATATTGCTTATTTTTCTCTACACCAATAAGTAAATTATTAAAAAAAGACTTGATTCTATCTATCAATCTTGTTGTATGATTTATTGGATAAATTCCATAAATTTTACATTCTCTGTCTACATATTTATTAACATCACGTTTAGTTGAAATATCGTACCATGAGTATTCATATGGTGGTACTTTCATCACAAAGTTCGTATTTCCAATTTTACCTTCAAAATAATAAGTTTTCCCAACATCTTTTTTGATTCTGCTAACCTCTTTCACAAATTTTTGCTGTTCATTTCTATAAGTTGTTTTTTGTGTCGTCTTCCTGCTTTCTGTTTCAAGTGAAGATTTAGCCCACTCTTTCGTAGAACCCATAAATTCATCCCAATCACTTTCATCTCCACGCAGGAAAACTTTAACTGCTGATGTTTGAATTTGTTTGGTTTCTTGATCAACTTCTTCTTTTATTACCAATTCGTTTATATTATCAACTATTGCCCCGCATAATGCATAAAAAAAACTACCCTGGGCAGATACAGTTGTAGACAGAAAAGTATTAAAGGTAAATATAAGAATTAAAGAAATTATAAAAATAAACTTATACTTTTTCATTTCATAATCTCCTCTTAAGTTTATTTGTTTAAAAAACAATGAATTAAATTAAAATTCGCTATACCTTATCAAGGGCATCCACATGCTTCCATTCCAATTTAACCTCCAGATTTCCCCTATCATCTTATCATTGTCACTGTCATAGTCTTCCCATCCAGCAACAGTTACAAAATAGTCACCGGTACTAAAGAGATGGGCAAATTTAGAATACTCTAACTTGAAAATACTGGTTTTACTGGTTACTTTTATTGCAGGAACATCTATGTAGGTTTTACCCTTCTTAAGTGTAAGTCCTAACCATTTACCTTTTAGTCTATTATAATCATCATTGGTATATATCTTTACCCATATTTCAAGAGTCTTATATAGGGTCCATACTGCATTATTTAAAGGGACTAGATCATCTCCAGCGATCGCAAGCGTTTCCCTGGTTCCATATAAATTACCACACTTTACAATAAACCCCGCATTATAATTTTCAGCAGAAACGGATGATGAAAAGATAAGAGTAAAAACCAACAAAAGAATTAAGATATTAAATTTTGTTTTAAAAGTCATAGATTTTTTCATCTTTAAAGCCTCCTTATTTTTTAAACACTTATTTAGACTTATATTATAAAAACCATTGTTTTTAGATTATTCTTTAATTGCCGAATATTTTTTAATTATAAATCTCATTTTCCCCCTGTAGTTATATGGATAAATTGCTAAAAAGCCCGGACAGCCCGAACCTGTACAAAGTAGTAGTCCTCATTACCGTAGTTTTGATGACCACTGCTGAAACTCTGGCACCATGCGTTGTAACCATTACCCACCGACGAACTCCAGTAGTGGCTATCACTAGCGAAACCGCCAATATTATTATTATTGACTTTCAGGTTTTTGTACATCAGATTCAATTCATCTTTCGAGGGCAAAAACCAGTCGATGTAGCCACCGTAAACCAGAGCATCACAAAGCTGTGCCGCATAGGTATGTCCTGTGCCCTGTATATCTATTATTTTCGTTGTATTACTCTGCCCGGTTCCAATGCCCGTTTCTGTTCCTCCAATCAAAGTTTTAAAACTATCCCATTGTTTATCCGTCCATTCAGTAGATTTAGGAGCGGCTTCTAGATATCGCCAACCATCGGAGTAACTACCTTTGTCGTAGAAAATCCAGCCACCTGCTGGACCTTTGTCACCAATTTTGTAGGGTTTAATGTCAAAATATACTTTAAAATCTATAGCTGACTGTAGATTTTCAATTATATAGGTATTGTCGTTAAGCGTATTTCTTTTTCTTCCATCTACTTCCCAGCTTCTTATCATTTGACCAGCATCGGGAGTTGCTTTGAAAATTATTTTTGTACCTACTTTTACTAAATCCCCAGAATTGATCGGATTACCGTCTGCTCTTACTTCTATGGTACCATTTCCAGCTCCTACACTAAAAGTTACACAGGGTGGCAATATCTCTTTCACTTCATCCTTTAATACATTCACCAATAAATGCTTCTGGATTCCTTCTTCAATCTTTAATTCATATTCTATCTCCTTACCTAAGGCAATGAAGCTTACAGTATAGCTTCCTATAGGAATATTGGAAATTTCCCAAGTCTTTTTGGTTTTATTGCCATAATGCTCTTTGTTGATATTTAGTTTGGGAATTTCGATGACACAGTCAATGGGGATGGTTTCAACCAAAAGAGAACCTGCTCTTTGTTTTATTGTATCTGTATCAGCTTCTCCCTTCTGTATAACATCTAATTTTGGAATAAATTCTTTAACCTCATATACATATATCTCATTTACCTTTAAATCAATCTCTACCGATTGGGGTTCAAAACCTCCTTTTACTATTTTTATTTCGTGCGAACCAGCAGGGACATCCTGGAGAATCAAACCCCCTAATTCTGAAGAAGTATTGCCCACAAAATTATTATTCAGAAACACAATAGCCCCAGGTTCACATTTAATCTGGATATAGCCGACCCCTTGGGCAAAGGTATATAAGCTCATAAAGCTTATTAGTAAAAGCAAAAGAGAAATAAAAATTATTCTTTTATGTTTCATTTTAATACTCCTTGAAAATTAATTTTATAAAATTTACATCAGTAAAACTACAATTATAATAATCAAAGGTATCCAAATTACCTCTTGCATATATACTGTTTTATCTTCTTCCAATTCAGCTGTTATTTCTTGGTCAGTTGCATGATATATCGAAAAGATCTTCTCGTACCGATGATATCCAGATTTCATTACGACCAGTCTGTGCCTTCCCGCAAGAATCTGTTCGACCCTTAGAGGGGTTACTCCAATATAGGTATCATCCAGAAAGGCTTTAGCTTTATCAGGAGTAGAATAAATAAAGAGAGTGCTATTTCCCACTTTTTGATTTAACCATGCTTCTACCTGCTGTATATGTAGGGGCACTACTTCAGTAGTTATATCAGTATCATAATAATATGGATGTGATAAGCGGATGTGGTATTCACCTGGAGCAAGAAGGTCTGTGGATAGAGGAGATTCTCCTAAGTACTTATTGTTTACATAGACCTGAATATTTTCCGGATAAGCCCAGATATAGATTACCCCCTGGTTAATTTCTTCTTCTAAAGATGCAGATGGATCATCTTTTTTGACTTGCGCTATTCGAGTAAACATGGGTGCCAGAGCAGACCAGATGGTATATCTATTTAATTGCATTTCAAAATCATGGATAAAATTTGACTTGCCTTTTTCCCCTTCCGGCCAGACTTTATCCAAAAAGTCATAGGCTTCATCTGGATGACCGGAAAACATCAGATCCAGCATATATCTCCAGACTGAAGAATCGAGGTAGACTTCTTCGTTATGCCAACAATGGGCATTACGCCATTTTTCTTTTTTTGCTTTGGCACAACGTCTTTTTACTTCCTCGATGGTCTGATTCGTCTCTTCTTCTCCCGGTAAAGACTGATACATGAGGGCTGGAGCTAAAAGATAATCAGTATTACAATATTCATAGACGATCTGGGGGGCGGGAGAACCGGCATGGCAGGCATGCCAAAAGGTGAAACCCCTCTGATAAGCAATACAATCCAGTTTACCATCCTGGTTGATATCGGTAAACTTTCTTTCGGGTAAAACCTGAATCAGACGGAATTGGCTACCCAAGGAAAATACTTCACAGGAAAAAGGAAAGGAATTACCCCCGCTGTTTTCCATGACTACCAGATTGGAAATACCGTCTCCGGTAATATCATCTCCCGGATGGAATAGTCCATCCTCTTCACCCAACCAGTAAGCATACCCAATATCTGATTGATAGACTAATTCATTTCCCTTATAGATCTGAAAGATTTCAAAATTATATGGTGGACCGGTATAATGTCGATAGGTGTATGCGCCAAAGAATTTTTCATCAATTAGTGTTCCTTCAGAGGTGATGATTTCAGCTGAGGATTTTTCTAGAGAATTGGAATAAGTGTAAAAGAATAAAAAAATTATTAAAAGAAAGAGAAAAAGAAAGAATATATTGAATTTTCTTCTATTAATTTCCAATTCAAACTGGAAAAATTTCATTAAAAATGTCCTATTTAATATTTTCACTCTATTATATTTCGACGAAATAATTCAAAAATACTTTTTCAAAAAATCTTAAAAAAAAGTAAACCCTCCAGCATAAGCCAAATAAACAATAAAGTCAAGTTCTATTCAAATCCCCAGAAAGTCGATTTTACTAACTTTTGAATAAGTAATAAAACTGAAAAAATTTATTAAAAGCTATAAGAAGTAATTAACGTTTGTTAAGAATTAAAAAAACAGAAATAGTCTTCAGATGAATTCTAACTTTCTTTTGTCTATTTATTTTGTCCGATATTTATAATTTTTACTTTCTGTAATTATATTTATCGGAAGTAGAAAATATATCGTCTATGTCTGACTATTCAATTTTTTTATAATCAAAAAAATCCCAGGAATGAACTTCATAGCCTTCTACTGATTCTTCCCACCATGCCTCTAAATTATCTATACAATCTCCAATGGTATTGAAATCACGAGGATATATAGAAACACCATTAAGAAATAAGTTATCAACATCGAAGTAGCCATATTTAGCTATTGGGCCCCACCACCAATAATTATCTGTAGCTTTATGCTCAAAAACAGCAATAGCATGACTAGCCATATTAGGGTTCGCAAAATCTATATATACCCAATATACTTCATAATCATTATAGTGTAAAACATAACAATTAAAAGTGGCATAATCGGCACAATCTCCCTCTTTTTTAAGATAGAATTCGTAAGGAGTATATTTACCATCATGCTTTTTGTATTGGATGTTATCGATTAAATAATCCATTAATTTTAAAGGAGTATTTAATTCATTTAATAAAGAAATAAATTGAGGATCATATTCATCCATTCCACCATCATCTGGAACAGTTGTTGGTGTTATTATCCCACCGCAGCTCACAAAAAATAGACAAAAAAACAGTATCATTATGGAAATAAATAATATCTTCATGGTTGCCTCCAATATTTATAAAAATTGTTTGATATTCCTGATTGTTAACATTAAATACGGTAAGGCATAGTTCTTTTTCACACTTTAATCCTTCTGTATTTAATCCACTCTTTTATTATTCCCCTATTCATTTCTTTCTGGACAACCTCGTGCAATTTTGAAGTTGTTCCTTTAACTCTTCCCTTGTTAAGGTATATTAAACGATGATTAATTTAATTTCAATTGTTTTCTAAAATATATTATGGGAGGGATATTGATTAACATCTAAATAACTAAAAAAGCTAAGGACATAATTAGGAATTATCTAAATACAAAATCAAACATATAGACAGATTATCGTTATAGAATCTATGTCGCTATTGCAAAAAATAGGTAGCAACTTTATTATAGTTAATAAAATATACATGCTGGCAGACAATCAATATTTCCTCTTTTAGACTGTTTTTTAGCTTAATGCCCAATATAAAACTAATCCAATAATCGTGAAAATTATTGCATAAATCCAAGCATCTTCCATTCTTAAACGCCTCCTTTTCTTTATATGTCTTCTTCTTAAAGGCCTCTTCTATTACTTTAATGCAGAATACAATATTTAGTTTAATAACCTTTTATATTTGCTAATTTCGAGAGTTTGTGATTTCATTATATCAATTATTTTACTTGCTCTATAGCTTGGTATTATCATCACCATCCAAAAAAAATAGACTTAACATCATGCATATCTAGAACCTTTTCTTCATCATTATAGCTTAATCTTATTTTCAAAAATCTCATGTAGATGCCAGGCGAGGAAAGACGAAATCCTCCTAGTTTACCTTTAAATTCAGTACCGTCTTTAAATATGACTGTATCAGAAAGCAGATTCCTAGTTGTAATTGATCTTATCTTAGACATAGAACATTGAATGTACTGATCAAGAGAATAAACACGCATTTTAAAATTTTCATTTAAAATATATCCATGCAAAGTAATACCACTTCTAAGCTTTACATCTGCTTCATACCCGTGTTCATTAAACTCTTCATTTAGAAATTCTTTATATTCAAATACGTACTCCTCCTGATATTTTTCCAAATGATGCGTTTCTTTCGACTGCTTTACTATGTCATAAGTATTGACAAACTGGGCACTAGATACCGTTATTGACGAAAAGCAAAACATAGAACATAAAATTAAGCCAAACAAAAACACTAAAAAGAATTTGCATTTCATACCTATAACCTCCTAATAAATATTTTTCATTTTCTACTATCTATTTAACTTATCTTTTCTTATTGGACTTTATACTTTTTAAATGTGATTTTTAGATAATTTATGGATTGAATTTTAATAGTATTTTAATGTTATAAAAAATTTCTTTATGTATACACTAAGGCATAAATTTTAAAAATCCCTGCTAAACTGACACACTATTTAAACTATTGTTTTATTTAATTGTTGAAAATTAATAAGTACCATTCTTAAAAGATTTTCTTGAAGGATACCTCAACAAGTTTAGGGAAATAGTATTATAGGTCCTATTTAAGCACTTGGGTCAGGATGAGAAAACATATAGATAATTTTTTCTTCCTTGTCAGGATTAAGCTTAAAATAGGATGGAATAATTCCTATGGCTATTGGATGATTTAGGAAACATCAACTACTAATAGGCTCAATGTAAAAGTAGAAATATTGAAAGGGTATTAATCTTATTATGATCTTTTATCATAAATTATAGGAATGTCTTCTATAAAATGATGGCTTAAAATAATCTAATTTAATATTTAATTTGGTATAAAATTAGACTTTATATTTTGTGGAGCATCCTCCTAAACAAAAAAATAAATAACTTTTCAGCCCTTTAAAGCATAAATATTGAATTAAACTATATTTATTAAATACTACATTTTTATCAAAAATCCTTCTTTTTTTTCAAAATTTTCTCATATTATGGCACTTTTTTTGTAACATTATGGTAAAATTAAAAAATTGGGCCTTAAAATTAAGATATCTTACTGCACATTTTTTTAATTTTTTTTAATAAATTTTAAAAATCCTTCTTTTTTAAGATTTATACTTTATAAAAAATTAATATAAAGACCTTACAAAATTCCCAAAATCCTTTATAATTCGCTATTATCGCAATTTTATTCCTTAAAAATCATGCCTTAATACCTTTCCTTAGACCATTTTAATTATACCAGAAAATAAAATTGTTGGAGATAAATCATGAAAAAATTATCTGATGATCCCTTATGTTTTACAGTTAGTTTAAAAGAAATAATAAAATACGGACTTTCTCCCCTTGACCAATTAAGAAAAATCCGGAAGCCAAGAGATTATCTAAAAGAAAGAAAACTAAAGGAGTTAAGATTAATGTCTCCAAAATAAATAGCCAAAAGAAATGATTTATTAAGGAGAAGTATCCCGAATATCTTTCCTCCTAAATTGCTTGTATTAACCAGAGGAGTCGCAGATTTAGGCCAAGAACAAGTAAAGAAAATCCTAAACATAGTAAAAGAGTTCAATGTCTTTACTAAAGACAATGATTCCTGGAAGGAACACGATTTTAGAGCACTTGAATATAAAGGAAGAAAGATTTTTTAGAAGATAGATGATTATGCCGGCAATGAAGGTTATGAATTAGTACTAACCATACTGTTGGCAGAAGAATA
>Ga0172366_10004966_pt1 | contig 10506 bp, 12 predicted proteins | sample LakKivSesite69cm_FD_114533 | JGI IMG/M metagenome (GOLD analysis project Ga0172366, IMG submission 114533) | Sediment microbial communities from Lake Kivu, Rwanda - Sediment site 69cm | ecosystem: Environmental > Aquatic > Freshwater > Lake > Sediment | place: Rwanda: Western Province, Lake...
AAAACGGCCTTTACGGATGAAGCAAGAGCCTGCAGATTATAACCGCCCTCCAGGGCAAGGACGAGATTGCCCTGGCAGAGTTCGTCGGCCAGCTGCTTCAAGACCATGGCCATCTGAGCAAAACCCGTGACGGTTACCTGCATCATAGCCAGCTGGTCGGCCCAATGAGCATCGAACCCGGCCGAGACCAGGATGAGCTGCGGCCGGAACCTCCGGGCCACAGGAACCAGGACTTCGTTGAAAGCCCGTAAGTATTCCCCATCGCCCCAGCCCCCGACCATGGGGAAATTGACAGTAGTGCCTTCACCTTCGCCCGAGCCGGTCTCATCCCTCCATCCCGTCCCGGGATAAAACGGGTACTCGTGAGTTGAGAAATACAGGACTCCGGGGTCGCTGTAGAAAGCTTCCTGGGTTCCGTTGCCGTGATGCACGTCGAAATCAGCGATGAGAACTCGCTCGAGGTTGAACTTCGCCAGCGCGAACTTGGTGGCAATTGCCACATTGTTGAACAGGCAGAATCCCATTGCCCGGTCCCGGACGGCATGGTGTCCCGGCGGCCTGACCAGGGCAAAGGCGCTGTCCACCGTGCCGCTCATCACCTGTTCCACAGCCACCATGACGCCGCCGGCGGCGTACAGGGCTGCTTCATAGGACTTTTCCGAAATTACGGTATCGGGGTCGAGCCAGCCGCCGCCCCCGGCCGCCTTAGCCTTAACATGGGAGATGTATTCGGGTGCGTGTATCGTCTCCAGTTCTTCGACTGAGGCGGTGCGGGGCGACAGAGAAGTGAGTTTGTCCCTGATGCCGGTCTTCGTCAGATGCGACATGATCTCCACCAGACGACGGGAGTTCTCCACATGGTCACCGGTGTCGTGTTCCAGGTAGATTGGGTCGTACACCAGTCCGACTCTCATACGTGCATAATATCAAATGGGTTTGTCGAAAGACAATGACAGGTGTCTTCAAGCGGGGTTGCTTTTTATCACGTAGAACATCTATGCTGGTGAAGGTTGACGCTCCTTGGAGGGGCCGGGCTCAGGAACATGACGAGAGAACAAACAAAAGCGTTGCTCGACGAAGCAGAGAGGGTATTCGCCTCGGAAAGCAGGCTGATACGGCTGGAATCGGGCCGGGTCGTTTTCGTTGGCGATACCCATGGCGACCTTGAGGCTACAGAGAAGGTCATCCGCGGGTATGCTGGTCCGGGCACCAAGCTGGTTTTCCTGGGAGACTATGTTGACCGGGGGCCGGCCTCCCTGGACAACATCAATTTTCTGCTTGCACGGAAGCTTGAACACCCGGATTCTCTTTATCTGCTTACGGGGAATCATGAGGGCTACGCCTTGTTCAGCTTCTACCCCGCCGATTTCTGGGAAGGGCTGGACGGTGAACTTCGTCAGCGATACGGCGAGGTTCTCTCCGGATTGCCGCTCGCTGTCTCCACGCCAAACGGAATCATTGCCCTGCACGGAGCGCTTCCCGACGTGCCGAGTCTAGCGGACATCGACAAGATAAAGCCGGGCAGCGCCGAGTGGCACCAAATAACCTGGGGCGACTGGCGGGAACGCGCGGGAAAATTCCTGGGGAGAGACCCCCACAGCGGAAGGCCTCAGTTCGGGCGAGGCTGGTTCGAGAAAGCTATGCGCGCCCTGGGCAAGAACGTCCTGATAAGGTCCCACCAGCCCGATGCTCCCGCCATCATGTACGACCGGAGATGCCTTACCATATTCACCTCGTCGGCTTACCGGCACTATGCCTCTCAGCGCACCGTGGCTTTGACCGACTTGAACAGATTGGCGCGGAGCGTGGATGACTTGCGGATAGAGGTCGTTTGAAGCGCCCCACTTCTGTCCGGCGCGCCGTAGACCTGCCGACGTGCTTCTACGGCGTTGGCGCAAGTGCGGCAATCGGGGCACGACATGGCAAGCCGGCTGAGCCGTTCGCCTAGCCGGCCATGAAAGCATAACGAGGGCGCAGAACTCTTTCCCTCTTGTTTTCGACAGTTCTGTTCGTGTTCGAAGGCCCTGCAGAACGGCCCGCAGGATCAGGCGCCCGGCACGGATAGCCGCCAATGACATTCTTTCGGGACACTATGTCATAGTAGTAGTTGTTGCTTCGAAGGGCGCTGCCAAGCGTCCCGCACTTCGCAGGTGTGCGACTTCGCACCGGCGATGCCCTCCCGGAGGCGCCGCCTGTTAGCCTTGCCTGGCTGATGTTGCCTGTGCCGTAACGCTCACAGAGCAACCCCATATTGATGGAGTGATGTGTCACTCCTTCGCGGGCGCCAGGTGTCTGGGAGCAATTGGAACAGATGGAACGAACTGTACCGCCGTCCGCACCTCCGTAGCGCCGCGAAAGTCGCTCCACGTTTAGGGTATGGCGGACCGTCTTTTCCGCCTTCGCGGAAATGTCCGGACGACCGCCCGTCGTTTTGGAGCGGGCACCGAACTTGGGAAGTGCGTAACGGCTCTCCACGTGTGCCGCCTGTTGTACGGCAGGGCTCCTCGTATTCTGCCAATTCCGCCAGGTCGAGAAAGCGACGGCGGTCCCAGGCCCGCCCCGGGCGTAGGTGCCGCGAATCACATGTTCTGAGCTCGGATAACCTATCAGAGAAGGCGCGGCAGGTTCATCACCAACGACGTCGTCAAAGCTTCCGCTGTGAGCCAGATAGTACCTGACCGTTTCTCGCAGGCGATTGTTCTGTCTGGTCTCGACTCTTCTGGATAAGTAGCGTGAGGTAAGTAGAAGGGCCACGCCGAACGGGGTGGTGAAAGGTTCCGGCAGGGCTATCAAAGCAATGCCCACGCGCCTGAGGATTCTTATGCTGGTCCGGGTCTTGATCATCATTCTCAATAAAATCACGTTCCCGCCAGTTCCTGCCCCACACCTGCCGTCACCCATTCCTCCTTTCCCCCGGGGTCATGGTATCTGGCGGGATAAGTAAAATTGTCTCAGCTTAGATATCTACTTGTTAGAGTGTAATCCGCCGGCCGGGCGGTGTCAATAGGTTGTGGGTGAACATTTCCAGAATCGTTAGTTCTCTCCGGCGGACACCATCGAATGGCAATAGAACGAAATCGTAAGCTACCGAAGGCCTGGTAGGTATCAGAGGTTATGCTACAATGCGTGGGGAATCCTCCCTGACTTTTGCGGAGAGAGATGTTGTCGGCGGATTCGAAATGGGTTCGTTCGGCCATTGCTGGATAGCCGGACAGCAGTGTTTGAAGAGAGAATGGAGGCGAAGGAAATGGACAGAAGACAGTTGGAGAAGCCGGTGGGGCAAGCTACGACAGTGGTCAATTTGGCCGGTTATCAGGAAGGCTCGGTGGTCAGTCGAACGATAATCGAGAAAAAGGCCGGCACCGTTACCCTTTTTGCCTTTGCCGAGGGACAGGGCTTGAGCGAGCATACCGCGCCGTTCGATGCTCTGGTACATGTCATCGAGGGTGAAGGAGAGATTGTTCTATCCGGCAAGCCCGTCCGGCTCACAGCTGGTCAAATAATCATAATGCCGGCGAACCAGCCCCACGCGGTGCGAGCAGTAACGAACTTCAAGATGATTCTCACCATGATACGATCTTGAGCTGAACGATGAGATCTGGACGGCAATGTCCGGCCAGGTGAGAGACCGGAACCCTAACTCGATACGGTTACGTAGTCCCTTATCTTTTGAAATGTGGCTTCGCCGATTCCGCTGACTTGAAGCAATTCCTCGATTGTCCTGAAAGGGCCGTTCTGGCTGCGGTAGTCCACAATGCGTTGAGCGGTTACCGCGCCTATGCTCGGTAGAGCTTCGAGAAGCCAGGGTTCGGCGCGGTTGATATCTATTCTCTGGGGAGACTCTTCGTCATCTTGGCCTGCAACGTAAATCTCGATATGGTTGAGGTCGGCGTCGGGTTCAACGCCGGCGTACGAGAGAACCGTCTGCAGCGTATCGCCTTCGCGTAGCGCATAGATGCCCGGGCTGGCCACGGCGCCGCTGATGTAGAGCTGGCCGCCTTGCACGGGAAGCTCCGTTTGGGATAGGACGATTTCCACTGGCTGGTTTCTATGGTGCTGCACCCCCAGCGTGACGCCCCCGGCTATTGCGGCAATAGCCAGAAAAATAGTTATGGATAGGTAGAATCTGTTGGCGCGGCTCATGGCTAGCTCCTTTCTAAGTGAACGAGTCCCGAACCCCATTCTATAACAGAATCCGCTCGTAATGAAATAGTCTGTCGGTAGCCTCTTGACTTCGCGAACAGCCCGCACGTACAATCTGTCAATAAACCGGATATCTGATTAAAGGAGGCGAAATGGATAATCTATGGTTGGCGTTTTCATGGGGCTCACCTATCGGCCTTGCCTTTTTCCTGGTAGGCCTGGGGGCCATGATCTTCCTCTTGACCAAGGCTGATGAAAAAAGCAAGCACACGAAAGCATTTGCTAAGGAAAAAGGGCTGGACAAGAAGTAAGAATAGTCCGGTCCGCTAGCGACTTGAATCGGCGCTGCCGGAGCCCCTTTTTCTTACTCTGAACCCCTTCGCTGCTGTCGTTGCGAGCCCCGACCTGCCGGGGCCTGGCAATCTCGGAATGAGGGGTTAGTGCCGAGAGTTCACCGCAAATTGCTCGTCGCACACCCCGATGCTAGAATTGTCCTATGATAAAAGGTTCCGGCGTGATAACCGTTAACCGCAAGGCTTACCACGACTATCATATCCAGGAAACCTTCGAAGCAGGGATTGTTCTCAAGGGCTCCGAGATCAAGTCCATCAGGGAAGGTAAGGTAAACCTGAGCGATGCTTACGGTAAGCCGGAAAATGGCGAGCTGTGGCTGCACAACAGCCACATTGCGTCGTATGATGCCGCCAGCTATAACACCCATGAGCCGGTAAGGCCCCGCAAGTTGCTTTTGCACAGAAAAGAGATTGACATCCTTGCCGGCAAGGTAGTGCAGAAGAGTTTGACTTTAGTGCCGCTCAAGCTCTATATTAAACATGGCGTCGCCAAGGTGGAGTTGGGGGTGGCCAGGGGCAAGAAAGCTTACGACAAAAGGGAGACGATTGCCCGTCGCGACGCGGAGAGAGAAGTTGAACGGGCAATGAAGCGTGGAAGGAGGTGATGGGAAGCAGGCCGAAACATGGGGGCGCGTGGCTTCGACAGGGGAGGGCCTACAGAATTGCAGGCTGAGGTGCCACTAACCTCACAAAACCAGTGGCAAAACATAACTGAGGAACCTGTTTACGCTTAACGGTTCAATCTAACTCGAACTCTCCTCGAAGTTCGGGATTAGGTTTCAGAAAAATCGAGGCGCTCCAATCCTGATGCCGATAGGGATTGGCTAAGAGGTATTGGCTGGTCTGGCTGGATTCGGTCAGCAGATGAAAGCTAGACGAGAAAAAGAAAGCTGACTAAGCTTGTAGGACATTCTGGCAACCTTCTTTTGGACGGGGAGTTCAACTCTCCCCCGCCTCCACCAGGAATTTCGAGGCGCCGGCTTTTCGAAGCCGGCGCTTTCTGTTTGGGTCTATCCGATGTCTCTGCGCTACGACTTGGCATCGTCAAAAGTCGTCACGGCTGAATAAGTGGGCGGGCACGGCTTGCGGCACTATCACCTTCAGCGACGAAGGAACGGTATGGATAACGACGGGGGTGACGCCGAAGGGCTCGCCGTCTGTATGGACCTGTAGCGGACACGCCGACTCCACGACTATTTCTTGACATTGATAGTACTCTACCTGCGGGTCCTGGAGATGTCTGTGTGTGAGCACTTTCATGGCTTGATTCACAAAGGTGAAGAAACCGCCCCCCGTGAAGATGCATACATCCAGTCTGCCGTCGTTGACGCGCGCCTTAGACCCAATCTCTAGCTTGCCTCCGTAGACCTGGATATTGCTGATGACAATGAATGGTGTGCTTACGTTCACAACCTTACCGTCCAGATTCAGACGGACCTCGGTGTCGGAGTACCGGCGGGCTGCCTGGATGGTTGGGAGCACGTAAGCCCAGGAACCCAGTCTCTTTTTGTCCTTCGGCGATACGCTCCGAACAACGCTGGCATCAAAACCGATGCCTGCCCACATCAAAAAGCGGCGATTGGAAAGTTCGCCCATATCAACGACAACGGTGCGTCCTTCCACGAGCACCCGGGCAGCGTCCAGCAATACCTTGCGATAGTAGTTGGCGGGCAGCGGGCGTGCCACCTTTTCCTCCAGCGAGGATACCATCTTGGCGACCTGTGTCCCGGGAAGCATCGGGTTCAGGGCGGGGATGCCCATTTGCAGCGCCCAGGAGTTGGTCGTGCCCACAGGAAGCACGCCCAGCGCCGCCTCAGTGTTCGCGAGTCCGTGGGCTATCTCGCTGATAGTGCCGTCGCCGCCGGCGGCAATAACTATCTCTGCTCCTCTACAGGCGGCCTGGCGGGCTAGCTCGGTCGCCTCCAATGGTGCGCCAGTTTCCCACACGGCGACAGACCACCCGTGCCGCTGCAAAAAGGCGACCACGCTGTCGAGTTGATGCCTGACAGCTACCTGTCCGCCGGACGGATTGTATATCAGCTCTGCCTGCATGGGAGTCCTGTACTTGCCCCTGATTCTCTCCCTTTACCGAATCCTATTCCTCGAACCAAAGCCTGTCAATTTCGGGGTCACCCGATAGCCTCTCCACCACTTTTCAGCGTTTCCTCTCTACGCTATAATATCAACGGAAAGGCAAGGAACAAGCGATGCTCATAAACAAGCTTCTGACGCGGAAAGGGTGGCGTGTCGTAGCACACTGCACGCTGGCTGCGGCCGGCATTGGGCTTCTCTATCTGATAGTGAGAACGGCGATAATGGATGCCAAGCCGGGTGTGGCAGGCTGGTTCGCGTTGGGTGTGGGGATTGTCTTTTCCCTGTGGTTGGTGGCGCTGGGAACCATGCTGGCAAAGGCCGAACTAACCGGCTGGCGATAATGTGGTAAGGAAAAGAGAGCAGCCGTGCCTAACGTAGCTATCGTGACCGATAGCGTCGCCGACCTGCCCCCTCAGGTAGTGGAGGAGCTGGGAATCACGGTGGTCCCACTCATTATCCGTTTCGGCGGAGATGTCTATCGTGACCGCGTGGACATCAATCCCGACCAGTTCTATTCCAGACTGAAAAGCAGCAAGACTCTGCCTGCCACATCCGTGCCGCCACCCGTGGCGTATGCCGAGGCGTACGATAAGCTCGCCGAAAGGACGAACGAGATCGCGGTTATCAGCCTGACTTCCAAGCTCAGCGGTACCTATCAGGTGGCGCTTCAGGCGGTGGGGTTGATGAAGAAGAAAGCTCACGTAGAGGTGTTCGACACGGAATGGGTGATTATGGCCGAAGGTTTCATAGCGATTGCAGCCGCCAGGGCAGCCCGGGGCGGGGCCAGCCTCGATGCCGTACTGGACGCGGCTCGTCGCAGCAAGCCCCGGGTAGAGCTGTATGCGGCATTCGATACACTGGAATACCTGGAGCGTGGCGGACGCATCGGCAAAGCACAGGCCTTTCTTGGTTCGTTATTGAAAGTAAACCCAATCATTTGCCTCAAGGATGGCGAGCCGTTTCCCCTGGCTCGGGAGCGTTCCCGGGCTAAAGCAATCGATCATCTGTATAACCTTGCCACGGGCTTTAGGAAAGTCGAGGCATTGGCTGTGGAGTATGCCATTGACCTGGATGAGGCCAATAGGTTGGTGGGAAGGCTTCACTCAAGATATCCGGACGTCCCCCTCTATATCTCGCGCGCCAGTCCCGTTATCGGCACCCACACAGGGCCCGGCCTGATTGCCATCAGTGTACTCGGAGATAAATAATCCGCCGCCCGGCGGGGATGCCAGGCATTGCAAGTGTCGTGAGCTGTGTGCAGCCAAGAATACCCGGTGCTCGCCGTTATACCGAATAGGCAAGAGCAGAGTGTGGCGGATTTCTTTGGAGTAAGGGCATGCCACTGGCACTGGATATTCTAAGCATAGTCATCGGGTATCTGCTCGGCTCCATTCCCACGGCCTACATTGTCTCTCGCCGGAGGAAGGGCGTGGATATCCGGCAGGTTGGTTCCCGTAACATGGGTGGCGGCAATGTTATGCGCGAAGTCGGGGTGTGGGAAGGCGCGTTCGTGGGCATCATTGATGTCGCCAAGGGGGCGGGGGCCATACTCATTGCCCAGGCTCTTAACGTGAATGGGCCGGAACTCTGGGTCTTTGGGGCCGGCTTTGCCGCTCTGGTGGGCCATAACTTCCCTGTGTTCGTGAGCTTCCGGGGTGGGCGGGGCTCAGCTACTTTCCTGGGCATCTTTCTCGTGCTGGCGCCTGGGGCTACGCTTATCACGCTGGCAGTGGCCGCCGTGCCATTCTTCACTACCCGTAAATTCATGGCAGCCCTGCTCATCGGGTTCGGTTTGCTGCCCCTGTTCATCTGGTTGCTGGAAGGCTCGCTGGATTTGGTGCGATACGCATTGCTCATCGACCTTTTCATGCTGGTGCGCAATCTGCCTGATTTGAGAAAAGTCCTATCTAAAGGCGTGAGGAAAGATATAATAGAGGATAGGCAGCAGAAGAAAATCAAGCAATAGATTCACAAGAGAAGCGTCTGAGTGGAACGCTCAACCGGGTTCCCGCTAAGGTCCTGCTTGAACGACAAGTGTCTGGAAGAATCGGGCCCCTAAAGAAAAGAACGGTAGAGAGAACGCTCAGTCCAGAAAGATACTTTGCGTGGCAAGGATAGTTGCTTTTGTGGTCACGGCGCTGTTGATTGCCGGCATGGTGGTCTGCAGCTGCTCCGGGCCTGACTACACTCCAATGGTCGCGGCAGGCGACTTGCATGTGGTCGGACTCCAGTCCGACGGCACCGTGGTGGCTGCCGGAGACAATAGCTTTGGGCAGTGTGATGTCGATGGCTGGACGGACATAGTCCAGGTTGCCGCGGGGAGTTCTCACACGCTGGGCGTCAGGTCCGACGGCACCGTGGTGGCGGTGGGCTGGAATCACCAGGGGCAGTGCAATGTCGGCGGCTGGAGGGACATCGTCGAGGTCGCCGGCGGCGTATACGACTCGGTGGGGCTCAAGGCCGATGGCACCGTAATCGCCGCGGGAGCGAATATCTACGGACAGTGCGATGTCGGTAACTGGACAAACATCGTCCATGTCGCCGCGAGCTATGACCACACGGTGGGGCTAGGAAACGACGGCACTGTCGTTGCTGTGGGAGACAACTCCTACGGACAATGTGACGTCGGCAACTGGACCGGCATTATCCAGGTGGCGGCAGGCAGTCATCACACCGTCGGGCTGAGGTCCGACGGCACTGTCGTTGCTGTGGGAGATAACGATGAGGGCCAGTGCGGCGTGGGAAGCTGGACGGGCGTCATCCAGATAGCTGCGGGACGCTATCACACGGTCGGGCTGAGGTCCGACGGTACCCTCGCTGCCGCTGGGGACAACAGCTACGGCCAGTGTGACCTGGACGACTGGGCTGACGTCGCGCGGGTCGCTGCCGGCGGCTGGCAGACGGTGGGTCTCCGCCACGATGGCACTGTAGTTCCGGCGGGCACCAATCTCTACGGACAGTGCGATGTCGGCGCGTGGACGGATATCGTCAAAATCGCCGCAGGTTATGCGCATACGGTGGGGCTTCGGAATGATGGAACGGTGCTTGCGGTAGGATTTGACTATTATGGTCAGTGCGATGTGGGCAGTTGGACGGGCGTCAGCCAAATCGCGGCCGGCGGCTATGAGACTGTAGGAGTCAGGTTTGACCACACCGCGGTCGCCGTGGGATATAACAACTACGGTCAGTGTGACGTCGGTGGCTGGACGGACATAGTTGCCGTTGCGGCGGGCGGCTGGCACACCGTGGGGGTCAAGTCCGACCGGACCGCCGTCGCCGTGGGATACAATCGTGACGGGCGGTGCAATGTCGGCGATTGGACGGATATCGTCCGGGTCTCGGCGGCACGGTACCACACTGTGGGGCTCAGGTCCGACGGCACGGTTGTCGCCGTCGGAGACAACGCTTCCGGACGCTGTGACGTGGGCGGCTGGACGGATATCGTCCAGGTCTCCGCAGGCCTTTATGCTACTGCGGGCGTCAAGTCCGACGGCACCGTGGTCGCGGTGGGAGATGACACATATGGTCAGTGCGATGTCGGCGGCTGGAGGGACATCGTCGAGGTCGCCGCCGGGGTATATCACACGGTGGGGCTTAAGTCCGACGGCACCGTGGTGGCGGTGGGTGATAACGCCTCCGGCCAGTGCGACGTCGGCGCCTGGAACAATATCCTCCAGGTGGCCGCGGGCATGTATCACACGGTGGGGCTTAAGTCCGACGGCACCGTGGTGGCGATTGGCCCCGAGATTGGCCTTGCCTCGTGGAATCTCGTGGAGGCCGCTTCATAGCAGCGGACGCTATCTCGCCCCGTTCCGGACCTGGTCCCGCGAAGAGGCAGACAAGGCCTGGACAATATACTCGACAGGTGATACTCTACTTGTAGTCTAGACCAGGAGGTGGAAGAATGACTTATAAA
>Ga0172366_10004967_pt1 | contig 10506 bp, 9 predicted proteins | sample LakKivSesite69cm_FD_114533 | JGI IMG/M metagenome (GOLD analysis project Ga0172366, IMG submission 114533) | Sediment microbial communities from Lake Kivu, Rwanda - Sediment site 69cm | ecosystem: Environmental > Aquatic > Freshwater > Lake > Sediment | place: Rwanda: Western Province, Lake Kivu...
AGCTTACCTAATCATGTTTTCCACAGCTTTACTCATCACGATCATAAAGCCGCAAGTTACTCGTTCGCGGCGACAGGAAAAACGCACGTCATCAACCGAAAAGTAACAACTCGCCAGAATGTCATGATCAACCAAAGATGTAACAAAACCCGCGACAGCAAAGGCTTAATGCAAGCGCCCACACACTATAATGCGGTGCTTAATGTGAGGGACCGTATTCTCACTACATAGAAACAAAACATTTAATACACCACAACCTGATTCAGAAAGCTTTATGGCGTTTTTGAGAAAAACCGAAGAAAAATGGCAGAAAAACTGGGAAAACAACAAGATTTTTGAAGCAGACCCAGACAAGAACAGGCCAAAATTCTTCATCACCTTCCCATACGCCTACATGAACGGCCCACTGCACGTAGGCCACGCTTTCACAGCCACCCGCGTAGACGCGTACGCCCGCTTCAAACGCATGCAAGGCTACAACGTGCTGTTCCCTTGGGCATGGCACTGGACAGGCCAGCCCCTAGTAGGCGCGAGCGAACGCGTCGCGAAAGGCGACAAAGACTTCATCAGAGGCCTGAGAGAAATAGACGGCGTCCCCGAAGACGAACTCAAAAAATTTGCGGACCCGCTTTACATGGCCGCGTACTACACCAACGAAGGACGAACAGCCGCGAAGAGAATGGGCTTCTCGGTAGACTGGCGCAGAGAGTTCAACACCGTGATGCCGACTTACCAGAAATTCATCGAGTGGCAGTACGCAAACCTGAGAGCACTTGGCTACGTTACTAAAGGCACGCACCCGGTTGTCTGGTGCACAAAATGCCAAAGCCCAACAGGAGACCACGACCGACAAGTCGGCGAAGGCGTCACACCAGAAGAATACACGCTCATAAAGTTCAAACTAGATAAAGCAACTGTTCTGCCCGCTGCTACGTTCAGGCCAGAAACAATCTACGGCGCCACGAACATGTGGATAAACCCAGACGCAACCTACGTCGAAACCCAAGTCGACCAAGAAAAATGGGTGATAAGCGAACAGGCCGCCGAGAAACTGAAGGAACAAGGAAGAACCGTCAAAATACACCGCCGGATGAAGGGCAGAGAGCTAGTCGGAAAAACGTTCGAGAACCCCGCGACAAAAAGCAAACTACTGATCCTACCAGGCTGGTTCGTGAACCCGTCCCAAGCCACGGGCATCGTCTACAGCGTACCCGCCCACGCACCCTACGACTGGCTGGCACTCAAAGACCTCAAAGACAAGCCAGAACGCCTGAAAGACTTCAACATCAACCCTGAAACAGTCAAGAACATCCAGCCCATCTCACTGATCAAGGTTGAAGGCTACGGAGACTACCCAGCCGTCGAGATCGTGAAAAAACTGGGCGTGCAAAACCAGAACGACAAGAAAGCCGACGAAGCAACCAACCAGCTCTACAAGAAAGAATTCCACGGCGGAACGCTGAAGGAGAACTGCAGAGAATACGCTGGCAGAAAAGTCAGCGAAGTCAAGGAAACACTCATAAAAGACTTCAGAACCCGCGGAATAGCGGACTCCATGTACGACCTGTCCCAACAAGTCGTCTGCCGATGCATGACACCATGCATCGTCAAGGTCCTGCAAGACCAATGGTTCCTGAACTACTCGGACTCGGAATGGAAAGAAAAGACGAAACAAGCCCTAGGAAAGATGAAGATCTACCCAGAAACAGCCACCCCATGGTTCCTAACAGTCATAGACTGGCTCAAGGAATGGGCATGCGCAAGAACAACAGGGTTCGGCACACCCTTACCATGGGGAAAAGGCTGGATAATCGAAACCCTAAGCGACTCCACCATATACATGGCCTTCTACACAATCAACAAACACATAAAACAGCACAACATACGACCAGAAGCCCTGACAAAAGAAGCATTCGACTACGTACTCCACGGCAGAGGAAAAATCGAACAGCTAGCAACCGCAACGGGAGTCAAGGCAAGCGTGCTGGAAGAGATGCGGAAAGAGTTCACGTACTGGTACCCAGTCGACTTGAGAGTCTCAGCAAAAGAACTCGTCCCAAACCACCTCACCTTCTACATCTTCCACCACACCGCACTGTTCCCCCTGGAACACTGGCCCAAAGCCATCGGAGTAAACGGCATGCTCATGATCGAAGGCAAGCAGATGCACAAGTCAAAAGGAAACTTCGTAACCATGAAAAAAATCACAGAAGAATACGGCGCAGACTCCACAAGATGCGCTCTACTGATGGGCGCCGAAGGCATGGAAGACCCAGACTGGAGAGCTGAAAACGCCAGAGACATGCAGAGCAAGCTCGAAGCCCTGCACAAGTTCGCAAAACCCATCATCGAAAGCCCAATGACCAGTGAAAGCTCTCACATGGAAAAATGGTTAATAAGCACCCTACAACACCGCATCGCCGAAGTAACGGAAAACCTTGAACGAATGAAGACAAGAACAGCCCTAGAAACGGCCCTGTTCGAGGTCTGGAACGACATACGCTGGTACACCCGAAGAAAAGGAAAAACAGGCACGAAGACAATGTACGAGACACTGAAAACGTGGCTGCGACTGCTTGCACCATTCGCCCCACACATGTGTGAAGAACTGTGGAGCCAAACGAATGAAAAAGGCTTTATCTCGCTGGCTGACTGGCCGAAGCCGAACGAAAACCAAGTTGACCCGGCCGCTGAAGAACAAGAGAACATCGTTAAAGAAGTGATCGACGACACCTTGAATGTTCTCAAGGCCACAAAGATCGTTCCAGAAAAAATCTGCTACTACACGGCCGCCCAGTGGAAATGGAAAGTCTACGTCAAAACATTAGAGAAGTCAACCCGTGGCGAAGCACGAATGAACGAGTTGATGAAAGAACTGGCCGCCGACAAGAACTTGAAAAGCAACATTAAAGAAACGGCCAGACTCGTGCCGAAGATCATGAAAGAAACAAACGGAATGCCTGAAGAAAGAAAACAACAGCTACTGAAGATTAGGAAGCTCGACGAGAATACGATACTTGAAGAAGCTAGAGACTTTCTGGCCGAGAGGTTCAAGGCCAAAATCGAAATCTACAGCGAAGAAGAGAGCAAGCGCTACGACCCGAAACAGAAAGCCAGCGCAGCAACGCCTTTCCGGCCAGCCATCTACGTAGAATAAAAAAAAGGGACGCTACAACATCCTAGACATCGAACTCAAAGTGCGATTGTTGACCTTGATGTGGTAGTTCCGCCTTCCACTGCTCGTCGTAGTCACGAAGAAATCCTTCTCAACGTTAAGCTCAGCCCCGTACAACATGGCCAAAATAGTTCGGCAAACATTCACAGTCGTCAACTTGTCATCTTCAACCTTCTTCTCAATCTCTTCCTGCAGAAGCCTCGGGTTAATAGTGTAAACAACCTCAGAGCCCGACCCAGTCTTGTAATAGCGCATCTCCATGTCCTTCATAAGAAACTCTACGATCTCGTAATATGGCCTTTTCCGGTTCTTTATGAGGTATATGTAGTTCACGAGAGGAACTGGAATCTCAGACACTTCGTCCTCCCCCCCAACATATATACAAATCGGTAGCTACTTAAAAGGCTTAAGTAACATTCTTCCACAACAGAACTCAGCTTTCAAAAAGCCCAACTATGGACAGATAAAACTATATCCCACATTCCACATCAATGATGACGGGGTCCGTAGCGCAGCATGGACCGACTCTGTCCCAGAAAGCGCGGCGGCCTTCTAAGAATAATCTCGGAGATAGCCGCAGGTCCTGGGTTCAAATCCCAGCGGACCCGCCAACAAAATCAGATTTTTGCCGGAAAAACAGTCCATGTTTTTCCATACCTTCAGTGCAAGCGGAAATTTTAAATTGCCAAAGCAATAATAAATAGACAATACGTTAACATTTGAATTATCAATGTATAAGGGATGTCTATGAGCACACATGCAGAAGATCTGAAGTTACGGTTAATGACGATTGAACTACTCAGAGCCGCAAAGTACAAGAAAAACATAACCTACCGCGAACTGTCCTCCAAGACAGGCCTGCCCGTTACCGTTCTGAGCAGGTACGCAAAAGGACACGTTTTGCCAAACACTGCCAGAGCCAAACAGCTCTGGAGAGTCCTGACAAAACTCGTGGGCCTAGAACCTGAACTCAGGAGCAGAATAAAGTTCGATGAAGACGGGTACTTCGACAACACTGAGATCATAGGCGACTTTAACATCCTCCAGCAAGCAGCCAACCACGCGCTAGCCAACTTCGCCGGAAAACGCGTGACAAAAGTCTTCACGGCCGCCGTTGACGGCATCCCACTGGCCACGATGGTCGCAAACTCCTTGGGAGTAAACCTCGTGATCGCCAAGAGAAACAAGGAAGTAGGCGTCAAAGCTTTCCTAGAAGAGACCTATGTTCTGGGCAGGGACTCAGGCGTGACGATGACCCTCTACATACCGAAGGACGCGCTGAAAAGACGGGATAGCGTCTTGGTGGTGGACGACATGATAAAAAGCGGAGAGACGCAGGTAGCACTCGTGAACCTCGTTCGAAAAGCGAAAGCCGAGATCTCAGGGGTGTTCTCGTTAGTAGCCGTGGGCGAAGAATGGAAAAAGAAGCTTAAACCATCCACTGAATGCATGATCGAGGTCATAACCTACCTCAAGGCACCCTACGATCTAACCCAGCGCCACTGAGAAAACCAGCCCAACCAGACTATGACTCGCTTTTTCTCTCACACCGCATCCGAACAAGGTTTTATACGCAAGCCGAAGAAGAATGGTTCACGAGGCTCATCGATTGAGAACGATAGAATGGCACAACGGAACAGCCAAAACAATAGATCAAACAAGACTTCCAAGCGAAACCATATTCATCGACTTGCACAACAGTATCGAAGTGGCTGAAGCAATCACAACCATGAGAATAAGAGGAGCACCATTACTAGGCGTGGCCGCTGCCTTTGCGCTGGCCTTAACCGCACACCACTCGAGAGCAAGGAACAGAGCAACACTCTTAGGAGAGCTGAAAAGCGCGGCAGGAACCATCAGAGAAACACGTCCAACCGCGATCAACCTCTTCTGGGCACTAAACAGGATAATGAAAAAAGCCGAAAAATCCACAGGAAACACTAGAGAACTACGCACACTTGTGATCGACGAGGCACAGAGAATAGCTGACGAGGACGTTGCAGTAAACCGTATGATAGGAAAGAGAGGCTCTGAACTGATCAATGACGGTGACACCATCTTGACGCACTGCAACGCTGGCGCCTTAGCAACCGTTGAATACGGCACCGCCCTAGGAGTAATCAGAGCCGCATTCAAGCAAGGGAAAAAAATCAAAGTCGTAGCCACCGAGACCCGGCCTAAACTGCAGGGCGCAAGGCTTACAGCTTACGAGCTCAAACGTGACAGAATACCCGTCACGCTGATAACCGACAACATGGTCGGCTACGTCATGCAAAAGCGTCTCGTAGACAAGGTCATAGTTGGAGCTGACCGCATCGTACAAGACGCCGTCATCAACAAGATCGGGACTTTCACAGTCGCCGTTCTTGCCAAGGAGCACAACATAAAATTCTACGTTGCCGCGCCGAAATCCACGTTCGATATAGATCACAAGTCATCCAACGTGACTATTGAGGAAAGAGCGCCTGAAGAAGTCACTCTAATCGGTTCACAAAGAATAGCGCCGGATGGAGTGAAAGTGCTGAACCCAGCTTTCGACGTGACTCTGCTGAAGTATGTAACAGCCATTATCTGTGAAAGCGGCATTTTATATAAGGAAGATTTCCGTAAGCTTAAAGCCAGACACCATAAATGAACAAGAAAAAACTAGTTGGTTGAGAATGCGAATGAGTGAAGACAAGGATAAAACAACTGGAACCTCCGAGCTCAGAATAAAGGGTTTGCTCTCGGAAAAAGGCGCAAAAATCCCCAAAAAACAAAACACGGGTGAGCTTTCCACGAGAGGGTACGGAACAGCCGACGATGACGGACTATCGCTCACTTTCTATGAAGCACTCTACCTCATGGACAAAGGCGTCCTTGAAATTGAAGAAAAAAAAGGCCAAAAAGTGGATTTTCAGAAGCTACTGCGATGCTCTCAGAAGCTTGATGAGAACGCTTGGGCCATGTACTTGGCCTACAGGGATCTACGAAGCCGCGGCTACGTTGTTCGCGAAGGTTTCGGTCTAGGCGTTGATTTTCGAGCGTATGAGCGGGGCGAGTACGGGAAGGACACAGCCAAGTACCTCATTCTGAGCATTCAGGAAGGAAAGCCCATTTCACTCGAAGACTTGACTAAAGCCATGAAACAATGCCAAAGTTTGAAAAAAGAACTGATCCTAGCAGTCATGAACCGCCGAGGAGAGGTAGTCTACTATTCAGTTTCCAAGCTGATTCTGGCTTAACGGAGAAGCATCAACATGACAGAGTTAAAGACTGTTCGAGGAATGAGGGATTTCCTGCCTGCAGAAGCGCAAGCCTTACGACGCGTTGAGACCGAGACCCGCAGAGTAGCCGAACTCTACGGTTACAAGGAGATCATAACACCAGTCGTAGAATCATACGAACTCTTGTCAGCCAAGGCTGGCGACGAAGTAAGATCACGGATGTTCGCCTTCAAGGACCTAGGCGACCGCGACGTTGCCCTACGCTACGAGTTCACGGCTTCGGTTGCCCGACTCGTTGCAACAACCTTCAGAAACGAGCCGAGGCCGTTCCGACTGTTCAGCGTTGGCAGCGTCTACCGCTATGATGAGCCGCAGCGAGGACGCTACAGAGAGTTCTGGCAGTCAAACTTCGAGCTCATGGGTTCGAGCAGGCCAGAGGCAGACGCTGAGATCCTGATGCTGACAGACAGCTTAATGGAGAAAACAGGACTCAGGGACTACGCGTTCAAAGTCGGACACGTTGGAGTCCTACGAGGAATACTCAGTCAAGAAAAAGTGGAAGATAAAACGCAGAACACGATCATGCAGCTCATGGACAAAAAACAGTACGACGATGCGTTGAGAACGGTTCAGAACGCTGGAGTCCCAGAACCCTGCTTGCAGGTGCTTCGACGTTTGGTCGAGTTGAAGGGCAACGAAATCTTTGAGACAGTGGAGAAAATGAAGACCTGCGCTAGAGGTTATGAAAAGGCCACAGCGGCAGCAGAAAACCTATGTCAAGTTCTTAAACTCGCCCGACAGGGCGGATGCGACGTTGACATGAGTGTTGAGGCCGGTTTTGAAAGAGGCCTCGAGTATTACACTGGAATGATTTTTGAGATCTACGTGCCAGACATGGGCATAGCCGTCGGCGGAGGCGGAAGATACGACAGACTCATTGAACTGTTCGGGGGTGCATCTACGCCCGCGGTGGGTGTTGCACACGGATTGGACAGAATACTGTTGGCGCTTAAAGAACAGAAAACTGAGCCAAAAAAGGAAGAGGCAAAGAGAATAGTGGTTATTCCAATAGGAGACGAGATGAGAGGTGAGGCTCTGAAGGTCTCCCAGTTGCTGAGAGGAGCAGAGTTGAGCGTGGAGGTTGAGGTCATGGGGAGAAAAATGGCTAAAGCTTTGGAGGACGCTGACAGAAGAGGTTTTAACTGCGCCGTGATCGTGGGTGAAAAGGAGTTGAAGGAGCAATCTGTGGTTCTTCGAAACCTGAAGAGCCGAGAGCAGAAGACTCTGAAGGTTGAAGAACTTGAGGAAGCAATAAGAGGCTAAGACAAAAGATGCGTTGATCGTTGAACCAGGGTCGTTGATGGAAACAGCTAACATAGTGATAGTCGGAGCCGGAGTAGTCGGCCTAGCCGTGGCTGCGAAGCTTTCAGAAGAGTCTGAAGACGTATTCGTCTTCGAGAAGAACGCTAGGTTCGGGCAGGAAACGAGCAGCCACAACAGCGGAGTCGTCCACTCAGGCATACATTACCCTCCAAAATCGCTCAAAGCCAAGCTATGCGTGAAAGGCAACACGATGCTCTACGACATATGCGAAGAGTACAAGATCCCACACAAGAAGCTGGGCAAGCTGACTGTGGCAGTTGAAGAAGACGAGATAAGCGAGTTGGATGCGTTGAAGCATGCGGGAGAAGCCAACGGCGTCGAAGGCTTACAGTTTCTGGACCGAGAAGAGGTCAATAAGCTTGAGCCTAACGTAGAGGTCGAGAGAGCGCTCTACACGCCCTCCACAGGCATAATCGAGCCAGACGAACTCATGAACTACTTCTACGCAAAGGCTCAAAAGAACAACGCAGTTATGGCTACAAAGACTGAAGTCACTGGTTTACGGAAAGTGGAAGACGGTTTTGAAGTCTCAGGAATTAGCGTCGACGAAAAATTCAACGTCATAGCAAAAACAGTCGTCAACTGTGCAGGATTATCCTCAGACAGAGTGGCTGCGATGGCTGGACTGGACATAGACGAGCTTGGCTACAGACTACACTACTGCAAAGGCGACTACTTCAGACTAGTCGGGAAACCCCCAGTCAGAATGCTAGTCTACCCCGTTCCAAAAGGACCAGGACTCGGCATTCACTTGACGCCAGACCTCGGCGGAACCATAAAGCTTGGACCCAACGCCTACTACGTAGACAGCGTTGACTATGAAGCCGGATCGAATGAAGAAGAATTCCGCAAGGACGTAGAAAGGTTCTTACCCATTGTCAAAGACAGACAGATACAGGCAGACATGGCGGGCGTAAGACCGAAGCTGCAGGGACCCGACGATCCGTTCAAGGATTTCGTGATAAGACACGAAGCTGACAGAGGCTTGTATGGGTTAATCAATCTAGTTGGAATAGAGTCGCCTGGCCTCACGGCGGCACCAGCCATAGCCGAATTCGTTCTTGAGATATACAAGAGCCAGATAAAGAAATAGCGTACATGTCCGACTTGAACAATGGATAAGGATAGCTCTATTTACTAGGGGAGGATCTGCCAAATAACATTTGTAATGGATACAAAGACCTCGAAGAGAAGGGCATACACAAACGTGGGTTCAATCTCGACAAGTACTGCATTCTTAATGCTCAATAGTGATTCGATTTTGTGAGGCTGACGTGTTGATCGCAACTGTGTCAGAGATGGAGATGTCTCCTGCGATTTCCTTCATACCATATTCACCAAGATTCTGCCAGTTGATCTATATGTCTTTTCTCAGGATCATGGATCGCCTTTTTTCTTTCTTCCTCCTGAAGCCAGATTTCCAGTATAGTCTTAACGCAGGCGTGTTTGTTTTCAGAACTGAGAGTTCCAGAGCATTTCTGTGAAGCCGTTCAGTCACTATGGTGATGTGATCCAGTATGCAGGTGGCGGCTCCGATTCTTCTGTAGAACGGAGAAATAGCCAAACTGCTTACGTACAATGCATCAGCGTTCTCTTTGAGGGCTAGGACTCCTGCTGTTCGTTGTTTCAGGGTGATAAAGTACCTTTTGTGTCGGAGGAAGTAGGCTTCTGAGAACATGACGTAGGGAATGATTATGAGCAAGCTTAATGGGTGGTTCTCAATCAAGAAGCCACTTTTGCAGTCGTTCTTCCTGAAGTACAAGAAGTTGAGCAAGTTGAAGAGGAAATGCTCCCGCACTCTAATAGGCCTGATCTGGAAATCTTGCTGAGCAACCTCCAACTACAACGGCTCCTTCTAGATTCTCTCGACCGATACCTGAGCGTTTTTAGACAGTCAGTAACATCTTATAGGTTTTTAACTGGCCTCAGAGTATGCCTCTATAATAGGTTGTGACTGGGCATCCGACGCATTTCTCCGTTTTATATCTGTGGCAGGTACTGCAGTCAACATCGCAGGGTGTATGAGTGATCCCTTTGTGTGTAAGATATTCTCTGATGGGCAAGAACTGCGAATAGTGAATGTTGCCGATGGAATAAAATTCGGATCTTCGTATTCCTTCACTGCTTCTTAGAGAACATTTCTCTACCGATATGCTTTCTAACGTGTCGCTGTCTTCTGCTACTACTATGGCGATCAGATTGAAACCACCCAATGCTGTTAAAATATGAACCACTCGCGGGCAATCTTTGAATCTTTCAAGAAGTCGCTGCATTGCTTGGGAACTTTCGATTTCAATAAGAACAACAGCTACCTGGAGGTTCAGTTTCTTGCTATTGACTAGCGCCATAACTTTCAAAATATCTTTCTCAAAGAGTTTGTCAACCCTCTTCTTCACTCCCATACTTGTCAATCCTGCAAGTTTCCCAAGCTCTTCGAGCGTTGTCCGACCATCAAGCTGAAGCTGCGAGATTATCTTCCTGTCCACATCATCCAAACGGTAAGCCTCAGTTCATTTTCCAAACACAAACTATTTAATATTGTTTATATAGTAAACTCACTTCTTCAGAACTGGAGAGTCAACATGACCAGCCCCATAAATGCAGTTCCTGAAAGAAGAGATGGGATAACTGAACAAGAACAAAAAACTAGGGAAAGGATGAACAAAATCCGACACAAGATAGCCGTGATAAGCGGTAAAGGGGGCGTCGGAAAAAGCACGGTGACAGTTAATCTAGCAATGG